>Ga0209390_10010021_pt1 | contig 11214 bp, 17 predicted proteins | sample BON01_FD_187212 | JGI IMG/M metagenome (GOLD analysis project Ga0209390, IMG submission 187212) | Freshwater microbial communities from Lake Bonney liftoff mats and glacier meltwater in Antarctica - BON-01 (SPAdes) (version 2) | ecosystem: Environmental > Aquatic > Freshwater > Ice > Glacier... | reverse complement strand
TGATTATACGTACATACGTATGTGTAAATACAATTTTGTGCGTACATATTTGGATATGCTCAATTGTCATATGTAACCGCTAAATAAGGTATACACTATAACAAACGCAGGAGATGAGCAGGGTGCTCAGCAGATGTGCAGTGTCTTGAAGATAGATTTGCATGTATATCCAAATATGTACGCCATTTCCAAATTTGTACGCAAAATTGTATAGAAACATACATTCATCTTTGTACTCACACAAACATATATGGAAAACATAGCAGATGTGCAGGGTCTTGAAGAATCGTAGGATGCCTTATGTTGTTTGTGTCAGTTGCCTCCAAAGATCTCTATAGTTAGTGGCTCTTTGGCGGAAAGACACCTGCAACTTGTAAGGCATCTTAATCCTCTTCGCCACCCTATAGCCTGCTGTTGGTTTCCCTTTACGCATTTATTGCATAGGAGTTTGGGGTTTACTACGTGAGTCACGTCACATAAGCATACCCGCCTAGAGAGAGAAGAGAGTTGGGGTAAAGGCGTCGGCGAGGGGCCGACGCCTTTACGTATGTATTGCATAAATACGTGTATGACATCATTTCATGTATAGGTGTGTGGATGCATATGGATTTTTTTTATATTATCGTATTGCCTGTATATGTTTGGATATACTTTGTGTCCATACGTATACATGTTTATATACATGTGGTATATGCTATATTTCACTAACAGGTGGTGCATTTTGTTGGCTTTGCTGTTGCCTGGCTGAATCTGTTTTTTGTGTGTTCATATATATATCAATTTGTTCATTTACGTATAGATGTGAGAAATTTATGTATGCAAATACAAAATATGCACAAAATGTGTCATCTTTACAAAATGTGTCATCTTTGCGGATGGCTGTATGTGTTTATTGTATACGATTTCATATGTGTATATGGGTGTGTTGATGTATATACATATGTTTGTATATACGCATATAGTAGATGTAGTGCTGAAGATATTTAAATGAGGCGTATACATATCAATATATATACATGTGTATATGTATACACACATCACTATGTTCACATATATATACATGTAGAAAAATTACATACGTACACATATATATATACACTCATACATGTATATTCACAAATATACATGTGGAGACAACCGTCTGGGCGCAGTAAATATGGTGCTGGTCATGATGAACAAGACACACATATATATATGCATGTGTACACATACACGTATATATATATATACATATGTGAATATGTATATGTGCATATACATGTACACATATATCTGGTCATGATGAACGAGGCACATATATGTAGGGGCGAAGACCCATAGGATGCCTTATCTTTATTAATCAATTTCCGCAAAAGAGCCCTATAATTAGTGGCTCTTTTGCGAAAAATGACCTGCAAGCGGAGGCATCCTATGAGTCTTCGCCACCCTGTAATGTTGAATGAACCATACATTTATATATCTATATGTATATATACAAATTGATATATTTATATGTATCCATATATATACATATACATATATAAGTGTATGTATATGCATTACACCTATATACATACATCTGGCAGCAGACATTGCGCTGGTAATGATGAACGAACCGTACATTTATATATATATGTGTATACATACACATTATATGCATATACATATATACTTATATCTGGCAGCGGACATGGCGCTGGTAACAATGAACGAACCGTACATTTATATACATATATATATGTATATATACAATTTATATGCATATACCCATATACATGTATCTTCCAGCAGACATTGCGCTGGTGACGATGAACGAAGCATATATTTGTAAATATATATATATATATATACATATACTTGTATATATATATATAAAGATATTATAGGTATATATGCACATATATATATATAAATATATATATGTATATGTATACACACATATATATATGTATATATATATACCTACATACATGTATCTACGTATACATATTTATATACGCGCACACATACACATGTAGACAACCGTCTGGGCGCAGTAGACATGACGCTTGTGATGATGAACGAGGCATAAATATATTGGTATATATAAATATGTATATTCACATATCAATACATGCCTCGTTCGTCGTATCGTTTTTAAATATAGGTATGATGGACGAGGCATATATTGAGGTGATGATGAACGAGGCATACATTTATATACACCTGTATATACATGCATACACGTATATATGTATGCTCATGTGTACACAAATATATGTATGCTCATGTGTACACAAGCATATATATTTACACATATATTTACACACGCGCACGATGTACACACACACACGATGATATATTTAAATTTACATGTACACATATATAAATACATATACATATTCATACGTAGACAACCGTCTGGGTGCAGTCGACATGGCGCTGGTAATGATGAACGAGGCGTCTATCCGAGCGTTGAAACAAAACGTCATCATCGGCGTCCCCAAACCCTTCCTTCGCACCCACGAAGTCCTGCCTTTTGACCCAAATTCTCTCCTCTACGCCGGTAATTTGATTGATATGATCATGCTGGTACATATGAAAGTATGTATTGATATATACATTTTTTATATATGTTTTTGTATCTGCACATTCAGTGATACATGTGTTTAAATGAACGTGTAAACATATGTATACATACACACAACAAACTCATATGCTTTGACCTCAACTCCCTCCTTTACGAGGGTAATATATAAAATAGATGTATGTACATATACATATCTGAGCTTAGTCCTGCAAATATATATACATCTAAATATAAAAAATAAATGTATATATACATATCAGATAAGTGGGTAATATATAAAATAAATGTATATATACATATTAGATATGTATATATACATCTGAACATAGTCCTGCAAACATATAGATACATTTGTCCTAATTTTCAAACACTAAATTCAACACTTTACTTCCTAAACCACCCACGAACTGCTGCCGTTGACCCCACCTCCTTTCTCTATGCGGGTAATACGCGCAATTGATTTGTGTACATCTGAAAATATGCATGCACGTACAGCCTATTACATGTGGAGTGTCATTCGATCTCATTCTCCAAAAGAGCCCTGTACATACACTCAAAAGAGCCCTATATACATTCAAAAGAGCCCTGTATACACGCAAAAGAGCCCGATATAAATTCACACGAGCTTTGTGTATACTCCGAATTTGCCTGATATATATGTACAGCCTATTGCATTTGGAGTGTCATTCGATTTCATTCTCCATTCTCAATCTAATTGGTCTCTTTTCAACGGAATGTGGCAAAAGAGACGTAGAGAACTAGACGATTGATTGAGTTTGGGATTGGAGAAATGACATTCCAAATGTCATAGGCTGTACATATATGAACACATATACAGATTATACCTATATAGGCACATATACAGAAGAGCCCTATAAGAGAGACTATATTCTGCAACAGAGACCTATATTTTATAGGAGCCTGACAATCATAACCACCCCATAGGTTGTATCATTATGCATTTGTCCTCATCTCTAAACTCTCAACCCTACATCCACACCTTTAACTGCGCAAGACGTCCTGCCTTTTTACCCCACTTCCCTCCTCTATGCGGGTATGTATACGTAACGTGACCCACTCATAAAACTCCAAATTCATGTATCAATATAAATTTGTGCTAATTTCTAAATGCTACACCCTACACCCTACACCACGTACGAAGTGGTGCCATTTTACTCTAACTCTCTGCTCTATGCGGTTACGTATATGTGACGTGACCCACTCATAAACGTGCTGCAACATGCACTGTAACACTGCAACATGCTTGCTCCAACACACATTGCAAGACACACTGCAATAGATGTGGAGCTCGATGATGACGACGACGACTGCTGCAACACACACTGCAATATGCATTGTAACATTGCAATACGCACTGCAATTCGTGCTGCAACACGCACTGCAACACGCACTGCAACACGCACTGCAACATGCACTGCAACACGCACTGCAATAGATGCGGAGCTCGATAGCGACGACAATGACTGCTGCAACACATACTGCAACTTGCATTATAACACTACAATTAATTTCAACACGCGCTGCAATATGCACTGCAACATGCACTGCAACATGCACTGCAACACACACTGCAACACGCACTGCAATGAATGCGAAGCTTGATGATGACGACGACGACTGCTGCAATACATACTGCAACATGCATTGTAACACTGCAACTCACTATAACACGTGCTGCAACACGCATTGCAACACACATTGCAACATGAACTGCAACACAGACTGCAACGCACACTGCAACACGCACTGCAGCACACACTACAATAGATGCGGAGCTCGATAGCGACGACAATGACTGCTACAACACATACTGTAACATGCACTGTAACACTGCAACACTCACTTCAACACGCACTGCAACACACACTGCAACACGCACTGCAACAAGTGCAGGGCTAGAGGATGAAGATGACTTTATTGAAAGGGCTGTACACACAAAACAACATACACTGCAACATACACTGTAAGACTGCAACACACACTGCAACACAACCTGCAACACACGCTGCAACACACGCTGCAACACACACTGCTACACACGCAGCAACACACACTGCAACACACGCTGTACCACACACTGCAACAGATGCTGGGCTGGAGGGTGACGACGATGACGAAGATTCCTGTGTAGAAATACCGAGAGTTGTGAATATACACTGCAACACACACTGCAATGTGCACTGTAACACCGCAACACACACTGCACCACACACTGCAACACACACTGCAACAGACGCGGGGCTAGAGGACGACGACGATGACGAAAATGACTTTCTGGAGGGGGCTGTGCGCCGCAAACCCGAGCCTCTTCCTGCAGAGGTTGCTGCAACACACACTGCAACTTGCACTGCAGCACATACTGCCACAAACACTACAACATTGCAGCACACACTGCAACACACACTGCAACACACACTGCAACACACACTGCAACACACACTGCAGTGCATAGTACAACATGCGCTGCACACACTACAACAAAATAGGTCGTGCGCCACACCCCCGAGCCTCGTCCTATTGAAGTTACTGCAACATACACTGCAACACAAGCTGCAACACGCGCTGCAACATACACTGCAACTCACACTACATTACACACGGCTGCACACTAGGCCGTGCGCCGCAGCTTCGAGCCTCTTTTTGCTGACATTGGTGCAACACACACTGCAACACACACTGCAACACACACTGCAACACACACGGCAACACACACTGCAGCACACACGGCAGCACACACTGCACTACACACTGTATTACACATATGACAAGCACGAGATGCTCGGCGAAGTTACTGCAGCACACATTGCAACACACGCCGCAACACACGCCGCAACACACACTGTAACGCTCACTGCAACACACACTGCAACACACAGCTGTACTGGGGCGTGTGGAGCAAGGCGTATTCGCTGCTTGTCAAAATCATTACTACAGTCGGTTGGGACGAAGTACTGCTAGTCCGCATACAGCACACACTGCAGCACACCCTGCAACGCTCACTGCAACACACACTGCAACACACAGTTGTACCGGGGCGTGTGGAGCAAGGCGTATTCGCTACTAGTCGACATTATTACTACAGTCGGTTGGGACGAAGTACTGCAAGTCCGCATGCGCGTTTTCCTGATGAAGGTGTGTGATTTTATAATGTATACACGTATACATATATAGGAGGTGTTGACATCTTTACTACAGTTGGTTGGGATCAAGTACTGCAAGTCCGCATTCGCGTTTTTCGATAAAGGTGTGGGATTTTGTAATGTATATACGTATACATAGATAGTATGTGTTGACATCTTTACTACAGTTGGTTAGGACGCAGTGCTAAAAGTCCGCATGCGCGTTTTGCTGCTGAGGGCGCGTGATCTTAAGATGCGTACATGCATATATCAATATCATATGTGTTTACATATACAATCTGGAAATAAATTTTTTGTATACATATCCACTCACGGAGCAGATCAACCTCAGAACGTTTGTATCTCTAGATTCTTCAGTTTTCCTAAGAGATCTTTCAAGTGACGGGGACTCCATTTACTCACGTGAAAACCCGTATGAAATCGTGGGGACTCCCGTGAAAACTTGCGAAATCGTGTTTGATATGTACGGGGACTCCAGTGAAAACTTGTTGGAAAATTTGGCAGTCGTGATTATTTTAAGTCTGATCTCCTCCGTTTATGGAGTGTGTTGTAAAGAGTGTGTGGAATAGATATTCGCTGATAGTGTGTGGAGTAAAAATTCGCTGATAGATTTTTTTTTTTGGTGAGGGTCGGTGATATGTAGTATGTATACTGTGTGTACGGCAAATTCGATGATGCAACGTATATATACGATGCGTTTCTATACATAGATAGATAGTATACATACGGTATGTGTGGAGTACGATTTATATACGTATACATATGTAGTATGTGTTTACATCTGCGATATAAAATATCACGTTTGTGTATATATAAATTGGTTGATACATAGTATATGTACCATGTGTTTCTATACATAGATAGATGGTATACATATGGTGTGTGTGGGATATGACGAATTTGCTGCTATGGGGTAGCTACGGTCAGTAGGATCGATAAAATTATAGGTCTCTTCTGCAGAATATAGTCTCTTTGGTAGGTCTCTTTTGCAAAAGAGACCTATAATTTTATCGATCCTACTAACCGAAGCCACCCCATAGCTGATATCATCGCAACCGTTGCTGCAAGTGTGCATGCACACTTGAGGGTACAATTGAGTGTAGAGGTCATTTAGTATGCATACATAACATATGTATATATGAAATGCGCGTGCATACTTGAGGGTACAGGTGAGTGTATAATTCATATACGTATGCATATATGATATATGCATACATGAAAGTAAGACGAATTCGATGCTAGCTGACATCATCACAACTGTTGCTGCAAGTGCGCATGCACACTTTAGTGTATATGTGAGTGTGTAGTTCATATACATATGAATACATAACATATGTATACATAAAGTGCGCGAGCATACTTGAGTGTATACGGGAGTGTTTTATTCATATACGTATGCATATATGACGTATGTATACATAAAAGTAAGACAAATTTGCTGCTAGCTGACATCACCACAACCGTTGCTGCAAGTGCGCATGCATACATAACATATGTATACATAAAATGCGCATGCATAATTGAGTGTATACGTGAGTGTATCGTATCATTCACATACGCGTGCATAAATACTTAATATATGTGTACATCAAATGCGTGCGCATGCACACTTGAGTGTATACGTGAGTGTGTAGTTCATATACGTATGCATACGTAAATATTTTTTGTATATACGTATGCATACATAAATATTTTTTTGTATACATAAAATGCGCATGCATACTTGAGGGTATACGTGAAGGTATACTTCATACACGTATGCATATATGATATATGTACGCATACAATCTGTGTACACGTATGATACACATGCGAGTGTGCAAGTGCGCATTCGCACTTTTTTCGTTTTTCCATGAGAAATATGTATACGAGCTCCATCATATTTTTCCATAGGAAATATGTATACGTAATGGAGCTCGTATACATATGTTCCATAATGGAGCTCGTGTACATAGGAAGCTCCATAATGGAGCTCATATACATATGGGTACATAATATATGTATACATACAACGTGTGTACATATATGATACACGTACAAATATGCATTTGCGCATGCGCACGTTTTTCTCACGGAGCTCATATACATGTGCATACATAATATATGTATACTTCAAATATGCGTACATATATGATGCCCATACAAGAATGCTTTTGCGCATGCGCACGTTTTCCTGATGGAGGTGTGTGAGTGCATGATTTATATACAAATGCGTATTTAGTGTAAGCATACATCACGTATGTGTACACATACCCCGTCTAAAAAGTCCTGATGTACGCAACATGTATAAACTGTGTACAAATCATTCATGTTCTTGTGTGTATTTATAGATGGGTAGTATGAATATATGTACGCATACATATTTTCACAGATATGTTGATACCTGTATTTACATGTATATGTGTATATACATGTATGCATCTATGTATACAATCTATCGATGTGTGTATATATGCAAACACGCATATACATATACACACTCACGCGCATGCTATCTCTGTATACACATATAAATACACACTCACCACACACAATATGTATACTATCTATCTATATGCACATATAGAAACACCTCCTCACACACATACACAAACACACACACACACACACACCCTCAGGAACTTTGTCGACAAAGACAAGCACACAGAGAAATCTCTCTCACTCTCTCTCTCTCTCTCTCGCTCTCTCTCTTTCTCTCTCTCGCTCTCTCTCTTTCTCTCTCTGTGTCTCTCTCTCACTCACTCACTCTCTCTCTCACACACAGGAAGACGTCGACAAAAACAAAAAAGCAGGTTTGGTGGGCGCTGGCGCGCACATCACTGGGATGCGGTCTTCTATCTCTACTAATGCCACTACCAAACAAGCTGCACGCACAAGAGCACAGACTCAAGTCACGGTATATATGTATATGATGTATATATACATACATATATATATAGATACATGCATAAAGATATGTATATACATATATATATAACACATACGTGTATACATATATATATAGCTACGGTATATATGTATATAATGTATACATACATATACATATTTATGTATAAATATACATAAAGATACATGCATACATATATATGTGCATATGTATATACAAAAAGACACACATATATGCGTCTGGTTGCTTTGCCCCTGAGAATACCACAACTAAACAAACTGCACGCACTAGGGCGCAGACTCAAGTCACAGTATGCATTATTTATGTATATATACGCATACATATATATGTATATATATATATATACATGTATACATACGTATATATATGTACGTATGTACACACACATATATGTATGTATAAATATGAATAAATGTACATCTATACATGTATCCATGTCTATTTTATTTACATACATATTTGACAATCTGCACGCTCCAGCTCGCAGGCTCAAGCCACGATATTTGTTCTTTATACATATGTATATGTATGCATGTATACGTATAAATATTTCTATAGATGTGTATGTATATACATATAATACATATGCTCAATCCATGGTATACATTGCTTGTACATATATAAATGTATGTATGTATATATTTGTATGTATATATATGCATATTTAGGAACATACGTATATGTATGTGTATATGTATATACATACATATACACATGTATGTGTATGCATGATATATACAAGTTACCGTATGCATTGTCTCGACATATATATATGTATAGATATAAATATCTATATATATATATGTTTATATATATATATATATGTATATATACATATACGTTTCTACGCATACAGGTATATATACATGTCTAAGTAACCGTATGCATCATATAGACATATACATATGTATATATATCTCTCTCTATACATATATATATATGTATATATATACATATATGATTATACACTGAATATATTTATACATACCCGTGACAAGCTGCACGCGCAAGGGCATAGGTTGAAGTCAGGTTGTTGTTATATATTTACAGGTATACATATATTTACATGTATGTGTATAAATGTGTTCATATATTCATATGTATATGATGTATATACACACATGTCAGTGACTGCCCAGCATTTCAGCGCTGCTGCGTTCAAAGCGATGACGGGCAAGAGTAGGAGAACAACGAGGCGACATTGCTTAAATGTACACATATTTGCGTGAAAACATATATTTTTACGTGTATATAAACTATATACATATATGTATATATGTTTACATAGATATGTAAATATATGTGTATACATACATACATATATCTATGTTTATATTGATCTAGATATGTTTAAATATACATATATATATTTACATATATACATATATTCATGTGTACATATGTATATATGTATATATCTATATATATGTTTATATATATACATATATATATATATGTATATATGTATAAATGTAAATGTATATTTATACATATACATATATAAGCATACGCAGGTAGCTGCTCAGCATTGTGGTATATTCTTACATATGTTTATAAATATGAAAATGAATGTATTATACATATATGTGTAAATATACACGTATACAGGTAGTTGCCCAGCATTTCGGTGTATTCATATATATATGTATATATATAAAAATGAATGCATTATATATATATGTGTATATGTACACATATACAGGTAGCAATCCAGCATCGGTGTATTCATATACATATGTACATATATATAAATGAATGTATTATGCGTATATGTATATACATACACATATACAGGTAGCTGCCCAGCATTTCGGCGCTGCTATGCGAAGCGACGAAGGGCAAGAGGAGAAGGATGACGCGGCAAGCGCGCGGGAGGTGACATATATGTATACATATATGTGTGTATATATATATATATATATATATGTATATATATATATATGTGTATGTACATATATATGTTTACATACATGTATGTGCACCTACATGTATATGTACATGTATGCATATGTACATGTATGCATATACATATACATACATATGTACAGAATATATTTTCATGTACAGGAGAACTACGAGACCGGCACGCGGGAGGTGATGTATATGTATATACACATATATACATATATGTGTAAATGTTTATCTATACACGAATATACACATATGTGTATATGTATATATATACATATACATATATATGTATATGTATAAAAAACATACATATGTATAAATATACATAAATATGTATTTATATGTATATTATGCACACACTTATTTATGTATATATATATATATATATGTATGTACGTGCCAGGAACCTCCCGCATGACTACCTAATGGTTGTCCTGCGTATAAAAACATATTATTTACTATGCACATATGAATGTATATCTATATACATATGTCTGTATGCATGTCTTTATGCATGTATGTATGTATGTACTATTATATATATATATATACATATATATATATATATATATATTTATATATATACATAATATACATACACATACATACATATACAGAAGGACCCAATGTATATACTCTATATGCATGTATACATATATATATATACATGTATGTATATATATATA
>Ga0209390_10010019_pt1 | contig 11217 bp, 6 predicted proteins | sample BON01_FD_187212 | JGI IMG/M metagenome (GOLD analysis project Ga0209390, IMG submission 187212) | Freshwater microbial communities from Lake Bonney liftoff mats and glacier meltwater in Antarctica - BON-01 (SPAdes) (version 2) | ecosystem: Environmental > Aquatic > Freshwater > Ice > Glacier... | reverse complement strand
GGTCGCGGGCACGGGCGTGGCGGCGGTTGCGTACACGGGCGAGGCGGCGGATACGGGCACGGGCGTGGCGGCGGATGCGTACATGGGCGTGGCGGCAGATGCGTACACGGGCGTGGCGGCGGTTGCGGGCAAGGCGGCGCGAGGAGGTGCGGCGGGCGGCGGCGACGAGGCCGGCGGAGGCGTGGCGGCACGAGAAGGCGCAACCGCCGAGGAGCGGCGCGCGCGAGAAGGCGGTGCGGCGGGCGGCGGCGAGATGGCCGGTGGCGGAGGGGACGAGATGCGGTGCGCGCGAGGCGGAAGCGCGGGCGGCGAGGCGGCGCGAGGAGGTGCGGCGGGCGGCGGCGACGAGGCCGGCGGAGGCGTGGCGGCACGAGGAAGCGCGGCCGCCGAGGAGCGGCGCACGCGAGGAGGCGGTGCCGGCGGAGAGGTGCGGCGCGTGCGAGGAGTCAGCGGTGGCGGGGGTTTGCGAGGAGGCGCGCGAGGGAGAGGCGGAGGCGGGGCAGCGGAGGAGCGGCGCACGCGAGGAGGCCGCGCCCGCGTGGAGGCTGCCGGCAGCGAGGTAGCCGAGGAGCGGCTGGCGCGACGAGGGGAAGTGTCCGGCGGCGAGGAGGCCGCTGCCGCGCACGAGACGGCGCGCCCGAGGAGGAGCACGTCGAGGAAGTAGAGGCCGTTGACGCGCAGCACCGGGACGGTCCTCCCGTCTGCGAAGAGGATGTGCGGCGGCCACTCCTTGTGCACCTTGATGCCGAAGTTGTCGAGGAGGACCGACTCGGAGAGAATGTTCTGCCGACCGCGCGGGGTGTAGAGGAACGATAAGATGCAGATGTCCTCCTCTGTCGCGCCGAGGCAGACGGGGCCCGAGGCGACAGAGGTGTACGAGAGGGCGCCCGAGATGCCGTCGATGCTGCCGACGCCGTGAGAGTGGCGGCAAACCTCGGAGGCGGCCGCGTCCGAGAGGATGTTGGCGTTGGAGCCGCTGTCAAGCAGGAAGCGGACGGTGACCGGCCCACGCGGGCTTACGTCTGCAATGGTGGAGGATGTGGAAGAGGAGCGCGCGAGAGGCGGCGAAAAACCCGAAGAGCGGTGCGGCGGCGATGAGGCCGATGCCGAAGCCGAGCGCGGAGGAGCGCGCGCGAACCAGGGCAACTCCGAGAGGGTGTCCGATATGCCGCCGATGCGGCAGACGCCGGGCCAGCGGTGGCAGAGCGAGGAGGCGCCCGAGGTGGCATAGCTCAGAGGTAAACAGAGGTCAGAGTCGAAGTCAGAGGCGGAGAGTGCACGCTCCGGCCAGCAGCCGCGGCTGCACGAAGAAGCCGGTGCCGGAGCAGAGCGCGAAGTCGGGAGGGAACTTGAAGAGGAAGTCGTTACCATGTGGAAAGGCAGTGGTCGTCGGACTGCAGGCTGGAGCGCTGGGGACGGCCCCACAGCAAGGAGCGGCATGCGGAGCTGCCGGAGGAGCGGCGCGCAGCTGGGCAGGGTCGGTCCCAGAGCGGCGGACGCGGGGAGGGGAGCGGCCGGGCGCGCGCGCCGGCTCGGCACAGCTCGCTGACAGGACAACGCAAGACAAAGACAAGAGAAACGCACGCCGTCGCTGGGAAATGACGAAACACACCAAACAGGGCGGGCACCCGAAACAGCACGGGCGCCAACGGCGGGCAGGGGGGGGCACGGGCCCCCCACGGTGTCTAGACAACTGTGCTAACAACAAGCCTCGTGGAGCATCAATATCAACATCAAACATCAGTATACATACAATAACTGCCATTGCCCCCTGCTCATGCTGGAACGGAAGCAAGTAGCTCGCGAGCGCAGAGAAGCTCAGCCACCCCCTTAGCCGCGCCCCGCTCACGAGCGGGTGCACAATCACGTGGCAACAAGGCAAAACATACTCGACCTAGAAAACAAGCCACCGCCTCGGCCTCGGGCGACGGACACGCGCCTCTCGTCGGCCCTCTTTTCCGAGATGAAGGGAGCAGTTGGCCCACTCGTCACTCTTCGTCCTTGGCCGGCCCTCTCACCAGCAGCAGCCTGGCCTCCGCGAGTGCAGCGACGACGTCGAGCTTTTGCGCGTCCGTATCGAGCGGCAGCCGGCGGACGGTCACGTACTTCGGGTAGGAGCTGAGCAGCACGTCGAGCGCAGGGGCACACTCAATGTCAAAGTCAACGTGCTGTGGCTCGTCGACCTGCAAACGGCAACGGCAAGAAGCGGCGCTCAGCATACATGTCTTCGGTGCGTGCGCGGGGCGCGAACACTGGAGGAGTTGATGGGATCGCTCGCTCAGCCTTCCAAGGAAATAATCACCGGGGTCAAGCCATCAACCTCGTCAAGGGGAATCCGATTCGCTCCATGAGTCGTCAGCGCGAGGGGTAGTCTGGTATGGCATTGGTTGAGAAGAGAGTTGTTTGTGGCGCGTGGGAACGCACTGCCTGCTCGCTCAGTCTCAAAGGAAATAATCATCGGGGTCAAGCCATCACCCTCGTGAAGGGGAATCCGATTCGCTCCATGAGTCGTCAGCGCGAGGGGTAGTCTGGTATGGCATTGGTTGAGAAGAGAGTTGTTTGTGGCGCGTGGGAACGCACTGCCTGCTCGCTCAGTCTCAAAGGAAATAATCATCGGGGTCAAGCCATCGCCCTCATGAAGGGGAATCCGATTCGCTCCATGAGTCATCAGCGCGAGGGGTGGTCTGGTATGGCATTGGTTGAGAAGAGAGCTGTTTGTGGCGCGTGGGAACGGCACGCGCTGCCTGCTCGCTCAGCCTTCCAAGGAAATAATCATCGGGGTCAAGCCATCGCCCTCGTGAAGGGGAATCCGATTCGTTCCAAGAGTCATCAGCGCGAGGGACGCGGCTCCGTGGGATGCGCGGCGCGGGGCCTGCTGCGCACCTCGTGGTAGACGCGCGTGTTTGTCCCGTGGTGGTAGAGGACCGCGAGCTCGCCCTCGATGGCCAGCCGCGCCACCGAGCGCGAGCGCATCCGCACGCGCATGTCGAGCCCCACGCCGTCGGCTGCGATCCGCTTCTCGTCGTCCGGCGGCGCACACGGCGGCAGGCGGTCGTGCATCCAGTTGGCGCACGCGAACTGGTCGGCGGCCGCGTCGACGGGCAGCGAGGCGAGCACCTGCTGGAGCAGCGCGTGCGCCATCCGAGAGAAGTCGGCGCGGCGCGCATCGGCTGAGTCCGAGTGGAGCGCACCCATGTAGCCGAGGTGCTCGCGCGGGAGCGTGCGGCGGAAGGCGAGATTGGTCGCTGCGGCCGTCTCAAGCGCGCCCAGCAGGCCCAGCTCGAGCATGTCGCGCCACGTGTGCCGCCGAGAGACGGACACGGTCAGGTGGAGCGAGGCGGCGCCGCCCGCGGGCGTAAAGGCCTGGTGCACGGTGCCCCGTGGCAGGTAGAGCAGGTCGCCCGGGACGAGCGTCAGCACCTGGAGCGGCTCGCCCAGCGCCGCGGCCTCAAAGTCGTCGCTCGGGATGCGCGGCAGCAGCTCCTCCTCGGAGCGCGGCGCGTGCAGCGTCCATCGCTTCTCGCCCTCCACCTGCAGGATGAAGACGTCCACGTCGTCGTAGTGCGGCGCGAAGCCCTGCGACCCCGCCGGGGTGTAGTAGACGTTGCAGCCGGCGCCGCAGCCAAAGTGCTCCTCCAGCCCAGCCAGCAGACCCCACACCTTGTCGTTGTGCCGCTGTGGCCAAGAGAGGCGGACCGAGCAGCCCTCGTCAAACTTGGCGAGCACCTCGTCCGCCGCGGCCACGCCCTCCCCGTTGAGCGTCGAGCGACGGCCGCCGCTGTATCGGGTCACGTCGAGCTCCTCGGTGTACTTCAGCTCGCCCTGCCGCAGCAGCGCGCGAAGCTCGTCCGAGCCGAACCAGCCGCGGTAGTAGGCCCGGTCCTTTGGCCGAGAGATGTGCAGCGGCCGGCGTTCACGCACCTCGTCCTCGAAGCGCTGCGGCGTGAGCGGCGCGAGCAGCCAGCCGAGCAGGCGCTGCGACTTGTCGCTGCGGTCGGGCATGTTGAGAATGTCGTGGCCGCTGACCGCCGTCCACTCGGACAGGGTCAGCGCCAGCACTTGGGGGTGGAGCAGCGCCTCAATCTCGGCGCGGCTCGTCCCACCAACCATCGCATCCTCGCCCTCGTCCGCGTCCTCTCCGATCTCGGCGTCGCCGTCCTCGGCGGCGGCAGCGGACGACGGCCCCGGCACCTCGAGCCACGGCGGCGGCTCGTCCGCCTCGGCGTCGCGCTTGCGCTTGACCTTGCCCTTGGCCTTGGCCTGCGCCTTGCACTTGCTCCTCTGGCTCGCCGCCGGTGCCGCAGGCACAATCGGGCCGCGTTTCGGCATAGAACCTGTGTTCTGAGCACGTCGCCGGCCACAAAATTCTGGGGCGTGGCTGTGAATTTTGTGCTGTGAACGCATGGCGGCGAGTATAAAGAAGGTGGTTGGTTAGCGTACGCGGCGGCGGCTGCCATGCAATGAAAACAGACGCGAAACGGCTGCGGCCGCCGCCACGGCACCGGCACTACGGTTACGCGGTGGGACCTGCCGAGCGGGCACGCGCGGCGGACGCGGACGCCGACGCGCCGCGCAGGGGGCGGAGGGCGGGCCGATGGTTTGGCGTGTCGCCGCTGCGGTGCGCCCTGGCTCTGCTGATTGGCGGTGTGGTTGTGTCGCTGCTGGTGCTCGACGCGGCCCACCTGGCGGTGCTGCGACGGAATCCGCCGTCTCGGGGGCAGGACGGCGCAGACGGCAGTGGCAGGAGCAAGGGCGGTGGGCCCAGCGGCGGCCAGGGCGGAGGCAGCGGGAGGGGCGACACGGGCGGCAGCGGCAAGGGTGGTGCCACGGGTGCGGGCGGCGGGCAGGGTGCCGGCAGCCGCGGCGGCGAGAAGACGGCCGCTCGCGCCGCCGGCTCCTCCTCGGCCGCGTCGGCCGAGCCAGCGGCTGGCCGCGCGTGCTCCAACGCGAGCGTCGCGGGCGTCGACCCCGGCTGCCTTCCGAGGCGTTTCCTCTTCGTGGGCGGGATGCAACGCTCGGGCACTTCAAGCCTCGCCTCGCTGCTTCTCTCGCTCCACAACGTATCTGGCCTCTCCTTCGACCTGGGCTCGGCCGCCCACCTGGAGAGGGCGCCGTGGAAGTCGGTCGTCGACGTGCACACCGGTGAGCGGCCACGCCTGCCCTTGCGTCCCCCGAGCCACGGCCGAGCCTCTGAGCCCTCAGCCGCGTCCTCCGCCACTCTGCCGCCCCGCAGGCACGTGGATGAAGTTCGCCTACTTCAAGGAGGTGGTCTCGACCGGAGGGTCCGAGGGGAAGCTGCTGCAGTCCGTCTACCCGTACCGCTACCTCGTGCACGACGCCAAGTTCTTCCCTCCCGCCGCGCTTCTCACGCGCCCCACGCCAATCTCGCCGCTCCGCTCCGCGCCCGCCGCCGCCGCGCTGTGGGACCAGTGGCGCGGCTTCTGGCGGCCGGCGGCCGTGTTTCTGGACAAGAGCCCCGAGAACCTGCTGATGGCGCCCTATCTGCAGGCTGTCTTTGGGCGGCGCGCCACCGCCTTTGTCTTTGTGCTGCGCCACCCGCTGAGCTGGGCGCTCGCGGCGGCCAAGTGGGCGTGCCCGTGGGAGACCGTGGAGGGTGCCACGCCTGCTGAGGGCGGTGGGGCGGCGGGCGGGCAGGGGTCGGGCGGAGCGGCTCCCAAGTCGCCCTCACTCGAGTGCGTCGCTCACCTCGCCTCGGTGTGGGTCGCAGCCCACGAGCGAATGGCGCGAGACTCGCGGCTCCTGCGCTCTGCGACGGTGCTGCGCGTCGAGGTGCAGAGCTGGCACACCGCGCTCGCCGCCGCCGCCGCCGCCACCGGCGCGGCGCCGCCGCCGGACGCGCGCTCTCGGTGGGAGGCGGTGCGCCTCTCGTTTCTCCGCTCGAGCCACCAGTACGTGCACTGCTACTTCCGCGGCGCAGCGCCTCTGCGTTCGGACGCGGGCGGCCTGCCGAGGGTCGGCGAGGGGATCGCAGGCGGAGCCACGGCCGGGCCCGGCGGCAGCGTGGGCGACGGGAGCGCGTGCGGGCCTGCGTCGGCGTCGGCGTCCCTTGAGCGGCTCGCGTGGCTCTCCGCGTACCGTTCCGAATTCGGCTCGCGCGTCGCAGCGATCGGCTTCTCGCTCGACCTGCCGCGCGTACTGAGCGGCTGCTGCGAGGGCGCGCAGGGCGACTGGGGGCCGGAACAGGTTCGCCCCAACGCCCAGGCTGAGGAGGAGGAGCCGGATCCGCCTGCAGCCAGCGCGGCCGTCGCGCCGCCGTCCTACGCTGCGCACGCGACCGGCGGCGTCGGCGTGGGCCTGCACGCGGGCCGCGTGGCTTTGGTGGTGAGCTCGAGCTTCCTCTCCGGCTTCAACGGGATGCAGCAGCGCGCGGCGCAGGTTGCGGTGGCCGTGGGCAAGCTGGGCTTCGCGGTGCACTTCATCTCGCTGGGCGAGCTCGCCTCGGTGGCCGAGTGCGAGTCCGCCGAGGTGGCGGTGCTCTGCCACGCGCCAGGCAACACTTCGGCGCAGTACGCGGGCTTCGGCGCGTGGGCAAGACGGAGCCGCGCGGCGCCGACGCTGCTGCTGCTCGGCTTCACCTCGCTCACGCTCGAGGCGTCGCGCACGCTGCTCGGCCGGCCCGGCGCGACGGTTGCGGCCTGGAAGCGCGCCGGGTACGGCGACGAGGCGCTGCTGCGGCTCGTCGCGCCCCGAGCCGGCCGCTCGGTCGAGCTGCTCGACCGGGCGCTGCGCGAGTGGCCGATGCTTCGCGCGGCAGTCTTCACGGACGACGTGCACCACCTGCGCACGCGCGCCATCCTGGCGCAGGCGGGCGCGCTGGCCAAGACGCCCAGCCTCGCGACGACGCTCGCGGCGCTCCGCTCGCTCGAGATGGGAATCTACCGCCGGACGCGGCTCACGCTCACCGTCTCCAACGCCGACCGGCTCGCCATCCTCTCTGCCCTCAAGCACACCGCCGCCGACGCCGAGCGGCCCGACCCCGAGGTGGTGCTGCTGCCCTTCGGCGCCTCGGCGCTCGCGGACAGCGCCGTGGCGCCGCTCGGCCGCCGCGCGCGCGGACGGATGCTCTACGTGGGCACGTGCCACCCCGTCGCGAAGGCGGGCGTCGCGTGGATGCTGGCCGAGGTGATGCCAAAGCTGGTGGCGCTGGGCAGCGCGGCCGGCCTGAGCCCCTCGCTGGTGCTCGTCGGCAACGGGTGGGCCGCGCTGCAGACCGAGGCGCCCTTCGAGCGCTGGGTCGGCTCGGGCGCGCTGCAGGTGTGCGGCCGGCTCAGCGCGTCGGAGCTAAGGCTCGAGTACGACGCCGCGTGGCTCTTCGTGGCTCCGCTGCGCAACGCGACGGGCATCGCGACCAAAAACTTCCACGCGATGGGGATGGGGCTGCCGGTGCTGACCACGGCCATGGGCGTCTCGGGCATGCATCTGCCCGGCCGCGAGCTGGGGCTCTGCTGCGACGCCTCTCCCTCCGGCGCCTGGCCCAACGAGTGCAAGCTTGGGCCACGCGCCGGCCGCGGCCGGCCGCCGCCGGCAAGACCGACGCTCGAGGAGGACTGCAGGCGGGTGCCCAAGCGCCTCGAATGCGCCGCCTTGCGCGCCGCGCGGCTGCGAGACGGCGGGGGCCGCGGGGCTGGGAGTCCCGAGGTTGGGGGTCCCGGGGTTGAGGTTGGGGGTCCCGGGGTTGAGGTTAGGGGTCCCGGGGCTGGGGGTCCCGAGGTTGGGGGTCCCGGGGTTGGGGGCCGCGCCCTGCTCAGCGGCCTCGGCGCGCCGTGGCGTTCGTTGCTTACGGCCGATGGCTCGCTCCCCGATGCGCGTCCTCTCGTGGTGCTGCGCGGCGGGAAGGGCAGCGGCGGCGCGGGTCCCGCGGGCGGGTTAAGGGTTATCCCAACCCCCTCGCACGCGTCGCTCCACCCTTCGGGCGCGGCGCTCGTGACGGACGATCCGTCCGCCTTCGCCTCTGCCGCGGTGGCCGCGCTCACTGACGACTCGCTCTGGCGCCACCTCTCGCGCCGCGGGCTGCGCCAGATGCGGATGCTCGTGAGCCCGGCGCGACAGGCGGCGGTCCTCTCGGCAGCGATGCGCGACCCGCTGCTGCTCGACGCGCCAGCAGAGCAGGCCTGCGTCCTCCTCGTCGACGCGTGCGCGCCGCGCGCCGAGGCGCTGGCCATGCTCCGGCGCGTGCTGAGCGCGCTCTTCTCGCTCCGCGTGGCCGTCCACATTCTCGTCTCGCCCGCCGCGGTGCAGCCGGCCACCGAGCTTGATTTGCTCGGCTGGCTGCGCACGCAGGGCGCCTTCACCTACGCGGGCGACGCGGCCGAGCAGTGGACGGCCATCCTTGGCTCGGCCGCCGCGCCGCCGCTCCGCTTCGCAGTGCTGTTGCACGAGGGCGAGCCGGCGCTGCTTCGCTCGCTCGCCGAGCCGCACTGCCAAGGCGAGGTCAAGCACCACTGCATTTGGGAGGGAGGTGCGATGGAGGACGAGCCGGTGGAGGGAGAGGACGCGGGGGGATCGCTCGACCAAGGGATGCCGGAGGAGGGAGAGGAGGAGGAGAGGGAGGCGGCAGCGGCGCAGGCCGCGTCGCGCAACGCCTTGCGTATCTCGACGGAGCCCATGGATCCGGAGCCTTTTCGGCCCACGACGGCGCTCGGTCGCTCTCTCCTCTCCGTCCACGCGGATTTGCGAAGCCAAGGCCGAGACGGGCCAGTTCTGAGCGAGGCGCACGGCGTGTGCGGCGCCTCGGCTCCCTCCACGGAGACGTCGCTTTCCCTCCTGCGCCTGCTCGACTGCATCGTGCGAGCGCAGCAGCTCCCGTTGCTCACCATCCTCGCCGGCGCCACTCGGCCCTCCGGTAGCACGAGTGTAGTCGGCTCGCGGGGAGTGGCGGCCGAGTATGAGCGCGCGCTCCTCGCAAAGGCCACGCTCGCACTGGGGGGCTCCGAAACAGAGCTGCGCCACTTGCGAACCTTCGCTCCGCGCGTGCCGGCTGCCGCCATGCCGAGCGGATCATCCGCCGAGGCCCAGTGGGTCGAAGTCCTATCGAAGCTGCTCTACCCGGAGTGAATTGAGAGGTTGCTATTTTCCACTTGAAGTGAGGAGTGTGCGTACGTGCGACGCGATGCGCGCTCGGCCCGGCCTGGTGCTTGTCCCCCGCCAACTCCTCTCCCCACCGGCCGCCGGGACCGGGACTTGGCCCACCAACGCGTCTGCTATATATCGAGCTTCCACGGCTCCCCCCTTTTTTTGCTCTCTATATATCCATAGCTTATAATTTACTTTTATACACTCACATTACGACTTATATCTTATATAGATAGATAGATATAGACATAGATATAGATAGATAGATATAATAGCCCCCCAACCACCAACCCGTAAGTAAGCCTGCACCGCCTGTAATAGCTCTAAGCCTATGTGCGGCAATGGCATGCATGGTCAATATGAATAATATAAGCATGATCAAGCATAATACTACAGTTCTCAGTTCTTTGTTCTTTTTCTTTTATTAATGATGTACATACACCGTACACCCCCCCCCCTATATTCTATATTTAGCCTATATCTATATACGCCTAACGACCCCAACTACCAACTATACCAAACACACGTGTGTGTGAGCTCTCATATATATATATATATAGTTAATAATAAAAATATGTATATAGTTAAAAAAAATTGGCGCACACGCACACATCCCGTCACACGACGCATGCAGGGCGCAGGACTAGGTTCTAGCTGTGTATCCACGATATAATATGTTGTCGACATACACATATGCACAAGGGCGCCGGCGTGCGAGTGGCAGTGGCTGGCGCTTTCTTCTCGTGAGAGCATTGCAATCAAAATAATTCAAAATATAGCTGTACCTTCTCACTTGTGTCGTGTGTGTGTGCGAGCCATGCGCCTATCTCTACCTCTCGCTAAAAAGGGGGGAGGGGATGGATCTCTTAAGCCCCATCTGCTCGTCTTCTCCTTGCTCCGGAGCCAGGAGTCCGCGGACCAAGTGACCAGGAGGTCGGTGGTGCGTCTGCCACTGCGGCACTTGCAGCCCGCCACTGCCCGCACCAGCTACGTCACCGCCGCCGCCGTGCCGCCATCATCGCGCCATAACGACGAGCAGTTTCTCATAGAAAGCTAGGTGCAATGCGCTCGTAAGGACCGTCTGCCACAGCTTGGCACTCAGGCCGCTGTAGAGACCAGAGAGTCCTCGGTCCGACAGGATGGACGCGCAGCAGTGAAGTAGGCCGCGGAATGCTCGCTTGTCGCGCTCTCGTGCGCGCTGCGCTCGCAGCAACGTCTGCGCAAGCTGAATCGGGTACGTGAGCAGTGTCGCCGCCGTCTTCGACGCAGCGCCGGCAAGAAAGTGGTGAATCGATCCGACGGCCAGTGGGCCGAATGACAACTGTTTGAGCTGCTCGTAGGCGGAATACTGAATCATCGGGTTGGCGACCAAGGCGAGTGACGGCAGCAGGCCACGCCAGAAGCCAAAGAAACCGTCTTCGCGTATGATGCTTTGCGCGCACTCGACCCAGCTGCCACGTATCGACGTGCGGAGCTTGGTGCTCACGACAAAAATCGGGCAGGAGGCGAGCACGTTGAGTGCACCAGCGAGAGCAGGGACCAGTAAGGCACGCCGACCGCTAGGCTTCTTACCGCTGCCGCCAATGAGACGATAGAAGAAGAAGTAGACGAAATTTGCGTAGATCAGTGCAAACACCGACGCACCAAGACCGCGGTAGAGTCCAGCGACGCCGTCCTCTTCGAGGATTGCATGAAACACCCGACGCACACCCGGACGGCCCTCCTTCCCAGGCAAGGCCACCTCGCGCTGGATGCGGACCCGCAGCGTATCGAGCGGGAAAAGCAGACTGAACGCCAGCGCGCCGGCCGTAGCGCCTGCGCACGCGTGTATGAGCGGACTTGCCGCCATTCCTTTTGTTCACATGAATGTTCTTCCGAGGTGTCGCTTCTTCTATTAACCATTTAAAAAAAAAAAAAAAAAAAATGTCCTATGCCTACGTGTTGAATACGCGGAGCGAAAAAAAATATTCAGTATTATATTCAATTTCAGCCTATTTTTGAATATCCTTGAATATCTACACATTCACTTTGGGGTGGACACTTCTACAGTTAAACACCTCTTCTACGGTTATAATCAATAATAAAACTACTTTTGGCGCGGATCTTGGTGCGAGGATGGCGCCC
>Ga0209390_10010016_pt1 | contig 11218 bp, 11 predicted proteins | sample BON01_FD_187212 | JGI IMG/M metagenome (GOLD analysis project Ga0209390, IMG submission 187212) | Freshwater microbial communities from Lake Bonney liftoff mats and glacier meltwater in Antarctica - BON-01 (SPAdes) (version 2) | ecosystem: Environmental > Aquatic > Freshwater > Ice > Glacier... | reverse complement strand
AGCAGCAGCAGCAGCAGCAGCAGCAGCAGCAGCAGCAGCAGCAGCAGCAGCAGCAGCAGTAGTAGTAGTAGTAGTAGGATTTAGGGTAAACTCACCCATTCCTAATGATTGCACGGATATTATGAGCGACCCCTTCTTCTTTTTGTGGTCCCCCGACCCCTCTCACAAGGTTGTCTAGCGCAAGTCCCAGTACTACATGGCTACGTGGCCCCCAATCTCATTTCTGACCCTGACGCTACCTTAGCCTTTACACGATATTGCAATGCACATATTGTATGGTGTATGGCGGGAAAACTGGGGTTCGGAAGCGAGTCGAATATTGCGCAGTAGTATTGCAATAGTATTGCAACCGTGTGGGCGATGCAGCTCGGAGGGGGAATGCAAGGATGATTGATTCGTGCACAACAGCCTCGAAGTAAAACAATATCTTGTAAAGGCCAAACGCTACCACGCCCTTGTGCAGGGGTTTCATGAATTAGTATTAGTACTAGTACTAGTACTAGTAGCAGCAGCAGCAGCAGAGCAGCAGTAGTAGCAGAGCAGCAGCAGCAGCGGGGTTTAACCCAGCAGCAGTAGTAGTAACAGTAGTAGGGTTAAGAATAAACTCACACATGTCTAATGATTGCAGGGATATTATGAGCGACCCCTTCTTCCTTTTGTGGTCACCCGACCCGTCACGTCACGTGGCCGGGTGCAAGTACCAGCACCCTACGTGGCTACGTGACCCCCCAATCCTAGCTCTAACTCTAACACTTCCCCGCCCCCTTTGCAGGGACATTATGAGCCACCATGTCTTCTTCTCAGTAGTAGTAGTATACTACTACTACTGCAGTAGTAGTAGAAGCAGCAGTAGTCCTAGTAGTAGTCGTAGTAGTAGTAGTAATAGTAGTGGTAGTAGTAGTAGCAGCAGCAGCAGAGCAGCAGTATAGCAGAGCAGCAGCAGCAGTAGTAACAGGGTTAACCCAATCGCATTTCTATCCCTGACGCTACCCCGCCCCCGCTGCAGAGATATTATGAGCGACCCCTTCTTCTTCTCAGTGGTAGTAGTAATACTAGTACTACTACAGTGGTAGTAGCATCCAATCGTCGTCGTCGTAACCACCCTTTCTTTTTCTATTAATCTCTCACCTATACCTAACTACATAACCCGAGTCCATCTCTAAACTCTAACACTACCCCGCCCCCTTGCAGGGATATTATGAGCGACCCCTTCTTCTTTTTGTGGTCTCCCGACCCCTCGTGTGATGTGGCCTGGCGCAGATACCAGCACCTGTACCTGGTTACGTGACCCCCAATCCTAGCCCTAACTCTGCTGCTACCCCGCCCCCCCTGCAGGGACATTATGAATTAGTATTAGTACTAGTTCTAGCAGCAGCAGCAGCAGCAGAGCAGCAGCAGCAGTAGTAGTAATAGTAGCAGGGTGAAGGGTAAACTCACCCATTCCGAATGATTGCAGGGACATCGTGACCGACCCCTTCTTCTTTCTATGGTCACCCGACCCGTCACGTCACGTGGCCGGGTGCAAATACCAGTACTACTTAGCTACGGGTTAACCTGACCACAAAAAGAAGAAGGGGTCGCTCATAATATTCCTGCAGCGGGGGCGGGGAAGCGTCAGAGTTAGGAGATGGGATTGGGGGTCGCGTAGCCATGTAGTACTGGTACTTGCACCCGGCCACGTCACGCGAGGGGTCGGGGGACCACAAAAAGAAGGGTTGACCCGACCCGTCACGTGATGTCGTTTGGCGGAAGTACCAGCACCCTACGTGGCTACGTGACCCCCAATCCTAGCTCTAACTCTAACGCAACCCCACCCTCTTTGCAGGGACATTATGAGCCACCATGTCTTCTTCTAAGTAGTAGTAGTAGTACTACTACTACTACTGCAGTAGTTGTAGTAGCAGCAGTAGTCGTAGTAGTTGTAGTCGTAGTAGTAGTAGTAGTAGTAGGAGGAGGAGGAGGAGGAGGAGGAGGAGGATTTCAGGTAAACTCACCCATTCCTAATGATTGCAGGGATATCATGAGTGAACCTTTCTTCTTCTTGTGGTCCCCCGACTCCTCGCGTGACGTTGCCTAGCACAAGTACCAGTACTCAATCAATCAAACTCCTCACAAAGCCGCCCATACAACATGGCCATGTGACCCCCAATCCTAGTCCATCTCTAAACTCTAACACTAACCCGCTTCCGCTGCAGGGATATTATGAGCGACCCCTTCTTCTTTTTGTGGTCCCCTGACCCCTCGCGTGATGTCGTTTGGCGAAAGTACCAGCACCTATACGTCGCCCCCGTCTACGCGATCCTTTTTGCGCTTTGGCGATTCAACTCGCTCAAGACGGTTTTCGCCTCAAAACGTCTGTGGCGGTCGGAGGCCGCGCCACTGATTCTCAACTACGTCTGGCTTCTCTTCCTTCTCCCGCTAAAGGTATGTCCAAACTAATTTAAACGTTTCTAGTTGTGGATCCTTTTTGCGCTTTGGCGATTTAACTCGCTCAAGACGGTTTTTACCTCAAAACGTCTGTGGCGGTCGGAGGCCGCGCCACTCCTCCTCAACTTCATCTGGCTGCTGTTCCTTCTCCCGCTTAAGGTATGTCCAAACTAGTTTGAAGGTGCCCTGTGCGTCTAAGTGATTCGGCTTCGAGTTTCCTATAATCAAAACGACGACACTCTTAGTCGAAACTCGCTCAGGTACCTGAGCAAAGTGAATATACCCATAGCGGTTTATTAGTAGCTGCAGGGCAGGGCACCTTTAAAGTTCCTAGTTGTGGATCCTTTTTGCGCTCTGGCGCTTCAACTCGCTCAAGACGGTTTTGGCCTCGAAGCGATTGTGGCGGTCGGAGGCCGCGCCACTGCTTCTCAACTACATCTGGCTGCTGTTCCTTCTTCCACTAAAGGTGCTCGGCTTCACCTTAGTGTTACAGTAGTGTTACACACACCGACACATGACTCCACTCCACAGTACACCGGCCCAAGCTATGTGTTGCTCCGACTGTTTTGGGGCGCAACGAGCGGGCCCGCCACTCCTTCTCAACTACATCTGGCTTCTCTTCCTTCTCCCGCAAAAGTATCTACGTACTATTTTTATATAAACTGGTTAATAAAAGAAGCGACACCGACTTAGGCAAAGCGCAAAGCGCGCCGCGCGGTGGAGAGAGAGCGACTGTGTGCTAGACCGTCACGGCCGTAGGGGGTGGAGTCAGGGAGGCAGGATACCCGGGCGCGATACGTACTATTTTGGGCCAAGTTTACCAGCCCAAGGCTATGTGTAGCTCAAGACGGTTTTAGCCTCAAAACGTCTGTGGCGGTCGGAGGCCGCGCCACTGCTCCTCAACTACATTTGGCTTCTCTTCCTTCCCGTTCAAGGTCTGTACATCCTACTTGTTGAATAGATATTTACGTATTCCTGTGGCGCAGCTACAAGAATACGAATGACGTATTCCGAATGGTTAACCTGAATATAACATAAATACGTATATATTCAAGGCTCGTGTATTCACAAAACAGGCTATGAATAGAATACCGTATTATTTTTGCCGCTCCGCGTATTCAACATATAGGATGTACATACTATGTTGGGCCTGAGTTACCAGCCCAGGGCTATTTGAAGCTCAAGACGGTTTAGGGCTAATTTAAGCTCAAGACGGTTTTAGCCTCGAAGCGATTGTGGCGGTCGGAGGCCGCTCCACTGCTTCTCAATTGCATCTGGCTCCTCTTCCTTCTCCCGCTAAAGGTATGTATATACTGTTCTCGCGCTAGCGTTTTAGAGACACTCCTCACAGCACAAACGAGACTGGTGCTACAAACTGCTACACACAGAAGACATAAGAGAAGCACGCAGACAGACACGAACACATCGACGCCATGAAATGGCGTCTCAAACACAGAATATTGTTTTAGGCCTGAGTCACCAGCCCGAGGCAATTTTAAGTTCAAAACGGGTTTTAACTCAAAACGTCTGTGGCGGTCGGAGGGCCCGCCACTCCCCCTCAACTACATATGGCTGCTGTTCCTTCTTCCACTAAAGGTACTCGGCTTCACCCTAGTGCAGCATGCACACCGTCACACGACCCCCCTGCAAGAAACAAAAAAACAAAGCCCTAACACTGGCGCACGCGCAAACAATACACTACACAAGAAACTGGCTACCCCATAGGGGAGCCTGCTAGGCAGAGTGCGTGCGAAGCGCGCCCTCAGGCACACCACGCACCCCTAGCCGCATACGCGGCTCCATTCACACCGCACATTCACGCCGCGCATCCATATCGTCTACTGCACTCCCATTCACACCTGTGCAGGTGGCGTTTTGACGTTTGAAAGCGAATCGCCTAGCTTTACATTCACAGCAATTTTCAAATATCCTCCCTGGCAACACCACTAGAAAGGCCATAATAGGTGGGGCGGAACCTGCTATGCGGAGCCGGGGGTTAAAGGTGCTCTGTGCGCCTAAGTAATTCTCAGGACGTTTCTCTTATTCAACGTGTACTAATGACTTTGGTGCTGCGACTCTTAATGAACGGCGGTTTCAGTTTCGACGTTTCGACTCGGCCAATCGCGTGTTCTGAGTTCTTCCGGGTTTCATGGGAAAATCGCTGGTGATCGCCGTCAAAAGTTCAAGAAAACGTAACACCAAAACTCGCTCATTTACATGAGCAAAGCGAATTTACATATGCCGGTTACTTAGTTGCTGCAGAGCACCTTTAACCCTAACCCGACCCCGATCTGTGTGTACATCCCCCAGGTATCTCGTACGGTATACGGTACCGAATGAGTATATGCATGTTTTGACCCTAAATATTGAAAACGCAGAGCGAAGAATAAAATACGGTATTCTATTCATATGTAGCCTGTTTTGTGAATACATTCACCTTAAATATGTTATGTGTCCATATTATATACAGGGTTAACCAGGCGGAATACGTTATTCATATTCTTGTGGTTGCGCCACAGGAATACGTGAATACTTACTGAACACGTAGGGTTTTGTCCACGTGATTCTTGCGGGGCTGATGTCTTGGCCATCCATTCACACCTATCGTGCACACCTCCCGTTCACACCTCCTATTCACAGGTGGCGTTTGGCCACGTGATTCTAGCGGGGCTCATGTCGGCATTCCATTCACACCTCCCGTTCACACCTCCGGTGCACACCTCCTATTCACAGAAACAAAGAAACAAAGCCCTAACACTGGCGCACGCGCAAACAATACTCTACACAAGTAACTAGGCTACCCCATAGGGGAGCCCGCTAGGCGGGGTGCGTGCGAAGCGCGCCCTTAGGCACGCCACGCACCCCTAGCCGCATACGCACCTCCCGTTCTCCCGTTCACACCTCCCGTTCACACCTCCTATCCACAGGTGGCGTTTGGGCACGTGCTTCTTGCGGGGCTCATGTCGGCCGTCCATGCACACCTCGCGTTCACACCTCCCGTTCACACCTCCTATTCACAGGTGGCGTTTGGCCACGTGATTCTCGCTGGGCTCATGTCGGCAGTCCATTCACACCTCCCGTTCACACCTCCCGTTCACACCTCCCGTTCTCGTGTTCACAGACGGTGTATGGCCTACAAAGGGGACACGAGCACACACGCACAGGGAACTGATCCGAAAGTGGGTTTGGGAGCCTAAGGGGAGCTCCCTTGAATATCTCTAGGAGCTTGGGGGGGGCTCCTGTTCTCGTGTTCACACCTCGTATTCACAGCTGTTGTTCACACCTCCTATTCACAGGTGGCGTTTGGCCACGTGATTCTCGCTGGGCTCATGTCGGCAGTCATCGTGACGGTGACCCACCAGAGCGAAGAGATGTTCGAAGGGATGCAGGTGCGATTAAGCGTCTACGGGCCCTACCCTCCTTTTTATTGTAGTGGTGTCTCCGTGCCGGTGATAGCCGCTGCGGGCCGGCTGCTGTGGTGGGGAGTAGGTATTAGGTGTTTCCTAGGGGTAAACTTATCATTCAGTTGTAGCAGTAGGTGTTGTTGCTGTAGCAGTAGCAGTAGTAGTATAGTAGTAGCAGCAGCAGCAGCAGCAGCAGTAGTAGTAGCAGCAGCAGCAGTAGTAGGAGTAGAAGTAGTAGTTGTTGTAGTAGTAGTAGTGGTGGTGATCAGAGCGAAGAGAAGTTTGAAGGGATGCAGGTGCGATTTAGTAGTAGTTGTAGTACTAGTACTACTATTAGTAGAAGTAGTAATAGTAGAAGTAGTAGTAGTAGTAGTAGTAATGTTCGAAGGTGTGCAGGGGGGCTTTAGTAGTAGTAGTAGGTGTTGTTGTTGTAGTAGTCGTAGAAGTAGTAGTAGTAGTTGTTGTTGTCGTTGTATAAGTAGAAGTAGCAGTAATAGTTGTTGTAGTAGTAGTAGTAGTAGTAGTAGCGGTAGTAGTAGGGTTAACCTGTTTGTGTCTACCCTCTTCTTCTTCTTTTCCCTTTTTTCAGGCCGATTGGGTCGACGTACAATTTCGCTCCACTCGCGACGCGAAAATGAGCAACCCTTTCTCGGAGTGGCTCTGGGGGGGGATGCAGTATCAACTGGAGCAAACATTATTTATTTTTATCTTCTTCTTTTTTTCCTTTTTTTGTGTTTCAGGCCGATTGGGTCGACGCACAGTTTCGCTCCACTCGCGACGCGAAAATGAGCAATCCCTTCTCCGAGTGGCTCTGGGGGGGGGATGCAGTATCAACTGGAGCAAACATTATTTATTTTTTATCTTTTTTGTTTCCTTTTTTTTTTGTTTCAGGCTGATTGGGTCGATGCCCAGTTTCGCTCTACTCGCGACGCCAAAATGAGCAACCCTTTCTCTGAGTGGCGTTGGGGAGGAATGCAGTATCAACTCTTTCTTACGCCCTGAACAGTACTTGATACATTACTCTGTTTGTTTGCACCCTTTTATTTTTATTTTGTATGTGTCAGGCTGATTGGGTCGATGCCCAGTTTCGCTCTACTCGCGACGCCAAAATGAGCAATCCCTTCTCCGAGTGGCTTTGGGGCGGAATGCAGTATCAGCTGGAGCACCACCTCTTCCCCACGATGCCGCGCTACAAGTACCGGGCGCTCGTCCCTAGGGTCAAGGCGTGGGCAACGGAGCACGGAGTCGAATACCGGGAGGATACAGAGGCGCAGGTGACGAATTCTAAGATTAGTAATTCGTTGTATTACTCTTATTAGAGAACCGGAATTCTTTCTTATGTCACGCTACAAGTACAGGGCGCTCGTCCCTAGGGTTAAGGCGTGGGGAAAGGAGCACGGGGTCGAATACCGGGAGGATACAGAGGCGCAGGTGACCAGCACTACTAGTACCACTAGCACTGCCTATAATGAGAACCGTATTACTCTTATTAGAGCAGCGACATTTTTTTGCATGCCATGGTACAAGTACAGGACGCTTGTGCCTAGGGTCAAGGCGTGGGCGAAGGAGCATGGCATCGAATACCGGGAGGATACAGAGGCGCAGGTGACGAATTCTAATAATAGTAATCGTCGTATTACTTTAATTCGAGAACCGGAATTCTTTCTTATGCCACGCTACAAGTACAGGGCGCTTGTGCCTAGGGTCAAGGCGTGGGCGACGGAGCACGGAGTCGACTACCGGGAGGATACAGAGGCGCAGGTGACGAATTCTAATAATAGTAATCGTCGTATTACTGTTATTAGAGAACCGGAATTCTTTCTTATGCCACGCTACAAGTACAGGGCGCTCGTCCCTAGGGTCAAGGCGTGGGCGAAGGAGCACGGGGTCGAATACCGGGAGGATACAGAGGCACAGGTGACGAATTCTAATAATAGTAATCGTTGTATTACTCTTATTAGAGAACCGGAATTCTTTCTTATTCCACGCTACAAGTACAGGGCGCTATCCTAGGGTGAAGGCGTGGGCGAAGGAGCACGGGGTCGAATACCGGGAGGATACAGAGGCACAGGTGACCAGTGCTACTAGCGGCACCCTCTGCCTCTGCTATTTGTTATGGCAATTTCTCTTTATGTTTGTTTGCGTGTTGAGGGGTTGGAATTGGAGTGGTTTGTTGTTTGTGTTTGTGTTTGTTGTCATTGTGGAGGGCGGGGGGGGGGGCGCCCTCTGCCTCTGCTGTTTCGGGTTAACCCTAACCCTTAACCCGAACTAGCACTGCCTATAACGAGAATCGTGTTACTCTTATTAGAAGAGCACCGGCATTTTTTTCTCATGCCATGGTACAAGTACAGGGCGCTTGTCCCTAAGGTCAAGGCGTGGGCGAAAGAGTCCAATACCGGGGGGTACAGAGGTACAGGTACGAACTATAAAAATAGTAATCGTCGTAGTACTATTATTAGAGCACCGGCATGCTTTCCCATGCCATGGTACAAGTATAGGGCGCTCGTGCCTAGGGTGAAGGCGTGGGCGAAGGAGTCGAATACCGGGGGGGGTACAGAAGCACAGGTACGAATTATAAGAATAGTGGTCGTCGTATAGGTTAACCCGGAACCCCGCGGCCAACAACAACTACTACTACTACTACTATTACTACTACTACTACTACTACTACTACCACCTGGCGAATAACCACCTCGCTTGTTACCCCCCCCCCTTGGTATTTATGAGACAACAGCCGTTGCGGTTAGGACCATTTGCTTTAGCAAAAGTCGCCCATTCTCAAATCTACTTCCTATGTACATTAGAATGGGGTAACGTTGGGGGGGGGACATAGCAGGCGAGGTTATTATTCGCCAGTACTACTACTGGGGTGAACCAACTCGAACTTTATATCGCGGGGTTAATCCGCTGCCGCCCGGTTTGGTAGAAGAGAAACAGGTCACACACAAACACACAACAAGAACAACACCACAACACACAACACACGACAGGTCAAGAACAGCACCACAAACGACCACACGAAGAACCACCACCCCCCGCACTTAACAACGATCGAAGGTGGCGCGCCCTGTTGTGTGTCAAAAGATCAACAGGTCACACGCACACGCACACGACAGCAGAACAAACCACTCACACGAACAAAGAGCGAGCAACGGCGCAGCGACGCTTCATAGTCGAAGTCGTCGTCGCCGCCCCCAACATTGTCGTTGTCCGTTTCGCCGCCGAGAGTCGACCCCTCGTCCTGTTTGGTGAATATAGGTCCTCCTACGCAACTTCAATTAGGCCTTTAGACGACATTGCCATCACTGATATTGCATGGTGTATGGCATTAAAGAGGGGGGGGGTCGGTGGGGGTCGTATTTTGCGCAATGGTCGTGCAAAAGTATTGCAATAGGGTAGGCGTTGCAGGAGTTGACATCTACAATGAAGCTTTAAAGTGAAACAAGATCTGGTAGAGGCTAAATGGGGACCTCGGGTTAACCCTCTGTCGCCCTGTTTGGTGAATAGTGGTGCTCCTACGCAATTCCAATACGCTGCGACGCGTCGCGGATTGGCCTTTACAAGATATTGTTTTACTTTTAAGTCGTTTGTGCACGAATCAATCTTCCTTTCATTCTTCCGGCCCGCCTGCATTGCCCACACTGTAGCAATACTATTGCACGGCTAGTGGGCAATATACGACCCCCTACCGACCCCCCTTGTGTATGCCATACACCATACAAAATTGGCAATGGCAATATCGTGTAAAGGCCAAGTCGCTGAGGCGCCACCCGTGGATGGAGCAACCCGAGTTTACACGGGGTTCACCAAAAAAAAACCTTTCAGCCCTATTCTGGATTCGACGGCTCACTCAAACCATCTCTTTTGCAGGTGCTCCTACGCAACTTTAACACGCTGCGACGCGTCGCTGAGGCGCCACCCGTGGACGGAGCGTGTGTGGGGGGGGGGTAGGTGCGTAGGCATGTGTTTGTGTGTGTTGTGTCTGTGTGTGCATGTTGTGTACGTGTGTACGTGTTGACATGCGATCTTTTTTACAGCTGCTCCTATGCAATTTCTCATGTCTCGTCCGCCAACAACCACTCCTACTACTACTACTATTACCCCTGGGGTGAAACCAACTTGAACTTTATATCGCGGGGTTAACCTTGTGTTGCCCCGTTTGATGAATATAGGTGCTCCTGCGCAACTTTAATACGCTGCGGCGCGTCGCTGAGGCGCCACCTCGGATTCACCCGGGCGCGCTTCGGGCTCTGGTGGAAAGGGGTTAATCCTTGAAGTCGAATCCCTTAGGCGCACAGGGCACCTTTAACCCGACCTAACCCTAACCCTGTTGACCTGCGATCTCTTTTTCAGGTGCTCCTACGAAGTTTCAATACGCTGCGGCGCGTCGCTGAGGCGCCACCCGTGGACGGAGCGTCCATTTGGGTGTGGGTGGGTCGGTGCGTGCGTGCGTGTGTGTATGCGTGTGTCTGTCTGTGTTTCGGGTTAACCCGGGTGGCCGCGCCGAAGTCAGCGTGGGAGCCAGAGTCGAAGTCCGACGCGTCCTGGGGCGCGCTAGGGTCCGGCGCGCTTTGGGGTCAGGTGGAAAGGGGTTAACCCTTGAAGTCGAATCGCTTAGACGCACAGGGCACCTTTAATAACCCTAACCCTGTTAACCTACGATCTCTTTTGCAGGTGCTCCTACGCAATTTTAACACGCTGCGACGCGTCGCGGAGCAAACTACTACTACTATTACAAATACTCCTACTCCTACTACTACCACTGGGGTGACCCAACTTGAACCTTATATCGCGGGGTTAACCCTCTGTCGCCCTGTTTGGTGGATATAGGTGCTCCTACGCAACTTTAACACGCTGCGGCGCGTCGCTGAGGCGCCACCCGTGGACGGAGCGCCCGCCACACGCAGTGAGAGTGTATTCGCAAACAGGGAAGGCGCGGCATGGGTGGGTTAGCGGCTGTTAGTATATACATATATGTATATACATATATATGTATGTGTGTGTAGAATATATATATATATATAGATATAGATATAGATATAGATATATGTGTGTGTGTGTGTGTGTGTGTGTACTGTGGACGGAGCGCCCGCCACACGCAGTGAGAGTGTATTCGCCAACAGGGAAGGCGCGGCATGGGTTGGTTAGTATATATATACACATGTACACATATGTACATATATATGTGTGTATATGTACATGTATATATATATGTATGTACATATATATATATATATATATACATACATACATATGTATGCGCAGTGAGAGCATCTTCGCGCAGAGAGAGGGAGCGGCGTGGGTTGGTTAGTATATACATATATGTATATACATATGTGTGTGTATATATATATATATATACATATATATATATATATGTATATATA
>Ga0209390_10010014_pt1 | contig 11222 bp, 10 predicted proteins | sample BON01_FD_187212 | JGI IMG/M metagenome (GOLD analysis project Ga0209390, IMG submission 187212) | Freshwater microbial communities from Lake Bonney liftoff mats and glacier meltwater in Antarctica - BON-01 (SPAdes) (version 2) | ecosystem: Environmental > Aquatic > Freshwater > Ice > Glacier... | reverse complement strand
TATGCAATTCAGGGCAGGCTATGACACAAAAACGAACCAAAAAAGTCAAGGCTGTCAAATCTTATTTCAAATGATGGGGTATGGTTTAAAGAATAAAGCTATTTTACGCTGCCATCATTTGATTTTTGAATCAGGATTCCAGGCTAAAAAGGAGTGGATCTCCTGGCCGGAGCTAACTCCTTTTCTTAACGCCTTCCACCCTAATCCAAAAACCATAACCTTTGAATGCCGGTAAAGCCTAATATAAGGTGCTATCAAAGAAGCCTACGATTACCGATAATTGCATCTCATATATTGTCAGTAATTTTCTATTCCAAAAATGCCTAAAGGCCTTCAACAATAATAAACACGTGTGACAACCCGTGTATATAGTAAAAATTACCCCCTGATTTTGGAGGTATTGTTGCCTGTTTTGAGCAACAATGCTGACAAAATCATACTTTTTAAGCGTTATAGTTTTTCTATACCTAATTTTAAACGTTTAATCAGGATTTGATGGAAATAGGTCAATTTGCATCTTGATTTCCTTTGTTCATAAGTATTGGGAAGCCTGTTCTGAATTTTCTTTCCAATTGGTAAAACAATTGTATTTGATTAATTAGAGAAACGGAAAATGTTACAATAGTAAAACGTACAATTTTTGTATCTTAGACAAAAAAATAACATGGGACAAGAGGCGCTAAAATTAGAACTTATAGAATGGCTAACCAAGCTTGAGGACAAGGAGACCATGGAATATTTGAAAATTGTAAAGGATTCAAAATCCACTTATGTTTCCTGCTTCTTCTTTAAAGCCTGGATTGAGAAAAGCAGTTTTATGTAGACAGACAACAATTTTTTATCAAATAAAGGATAATACTGTTTATTTAACCTATTTACACATTAATAGAAAAGACATAAGCAAATTAAAATAGTGCACGAAAGCCTAAACATGTTGTAGTGCTTACCCTTTTTTCAGGATTCTATCGCCTTAGTGCTTGAAAATTTGGTGATCAGAAGTGGGGAGGGGAACTTCAGAACTCCCTGATTTAATAAAATTTATCCAAGCGTCAATATCTGAAGTGGGTGTTTGAATATTTTACCGCAAAATTCCGCCTTTTTGGCAGCTCATTTGAATTCTGATATGCTCCATTTGACCAAAAACTGACGACGAAAAACCTCAGAACCGGAACAATGAATAAAAAATATGCATCAATGTATTTCGTGATTGGGGAATCGAGGATAACAATGTGACTATGTACTAAACAAGCCGTAAAAGGGGGTACAGCCAGAAAGATTTCGACTGCAACCATCAGGTTAAAACAAACCACCGCATAATTCCCTAATTTAGGCACAGAGCCAGTGCAATTATTAAAGTAACATAAATCTGGGTATCCTCTTATACCCTCCAATGAATATTTATTTCAAGGCCTTTAGCAACGCTTGATACCTTTGCATTATGCGCAATTTTGGCCTTCTTGAATAGCTACTAAACAATTCCAAGGAGTTATGGCTAAAATGACTTGGTAAGAAGTCATTATCCAGCTATTTTTATAGTTAGCATGACAATACTATTTTAACCTAAATAAGAAATGAAATCAATAACAAAGCTCTTTTTTTTTGCCATCTTTTCCATTTGTATTATCGGCTGTAAGCAACAAAATAAGCAAGCAGCCCAAACGGTTGAAAAACCTTTAAATACAGCAATAATTCCGGTTCCAAAACTTGAAGATGACAGCTACGATTGGTTAGTGCGTCATAACGATGTGCCTGAAGTAAAAGATTACCCTTGATTTCTGCCATCCAAACGATGTTGGATATCAAATTTGGGGCGAGGGTTTACGCCCATATATTGATAGTATCGAAGGTTAAGGTTTAGGAAGGTTAAGCTTATCAGAGAATATCTTTGAGGTTTTTGCATTTAGAGATTTGAATATTTACATTAATGACAATAAAACTTTAAAGACTATTGTTCCTGATTGAAATAAAAATTCAAGAATTAATTCGAAATAAAGTTCCTACAGAAATGCACCTTTACCCAAAAGGAAATCATGGATTTGTGTTGAGTTCACCTGCTGAGGAATGGATGCAGCCTCTCTTTGGTTGGATGAATAAAAGTGGCATAGTTAATTAAATGGTGATTTTAAATCCTATAAAGGAATTAAAGACCCTTTGGCCATCAAGGTAAGAGGCATGCTACACTAAGGGTTAGTGTGCCCCGAAGCTGTGGTAATCCAGTTTGATGAAGGGTCGCTGATGGTTTACTAAATATTACTACTTTTAAAAGTATTAATAGGGGTAAGCTATCAGGCTCTACTCTACTGCTTCATATAAGAAAAATCATTTTGTAAAAATTAATATTATGGAAAACACAAAGTATTCTAAGTTATATCGAATAATTCATTGGACAATAGCTGTTTCATTTCTTCTATTGTTAATTACAATATTTTTGCGGTTAACTTGGATGAATAAATTTAATGTGGCAGCTATCATACAGGATTACCTGAGTGGTACCGACCAGGTTTTATCTCAGGAACAACTCATTGATTTAGCAAAAAAGATAAGACAACCAATGTGGAATTGGCATATTTACATTGGTTATGTTTTGGTAGGTCTATTTAGCATTCGTTTCCTACTTCCTGCATTCGGACATATGAAGATCCAAAATCCTTTTGGTAAAACCCTGTCCACAAAAATGAAATTTCAGAAATGGACCTATATTATATTTTATTTCTTTGTCATTGTTTCGCTTGTTACTGGACTCATTATAGAATTAGGACCAAAAGAATTTAAAAAGCCAATGGAAGAAATCCACGTTCTAGGTATTTATTACCTGATTGCCTTTATTGGAATCCATTTGGCAGGAGTACTAATAGCAGAATTTACTGACCAAAAAGGAATTATTTCAAGGATAGTAAGTGGGTCGAAAAGGGAAAAATAATTTAGCCCATGAGCACAATACCTAAGCATTCAAACGGCTGGAACAGGCAAGTCTAAATGCCATTTTAAAGGTAATTGTTAAGGATTAGAGTGACGATGGGGAATGGTTTTCCCTTTCGTTTTAGGGCTGTGAGATTTATTAAGTTCGATATTGACAAATGGGTTGCCAAAATCATATTCGGATATTTTAAACGGAATAATTACTGTAATAGCTATTTTTGCTGTTACTATATTGTTCTCACGTTGGGAAAAAATTACATTATTTGAAATAGGTGTTGTGCCAAACCGTAAGCTTTTATCAATTAAAATTACAAGAGATATGGAAATTAAAGTGAAAATAATCGAGTTGAAAACGGTAAACGAATTGGATTTTTATTGGACAAATAAGGATTATTTAAACCTTCTTAAGGAATTCGATTATCCTGATGTTGAAAAAATTAAAGAAAATGAAATTTTGGAATACTTGTTTATGGCTATTTCTGATTTTGAACCAGCAAATGCTGCGGAAATCTTATTGAAATACAAAATGAGTGACAAATTAAATGATGGACAAATCCAAAATCTATCACATGAAATGTTAATAGATAAAGTGGCTGAACATTATGTGGAACCTGCTTTTCATTTTGACCTCTTTAATATAAATCAATTTTTACGTAAAGCATATAATGGAAGATTTCCAGATACAGAAGCAACAGTAATAACTGCCAGTTTTCAAGGCGTAAATTTAGATTCTGAAATAACTAAAGAAATACTGATTAAATCTTTATGTTATGGGTTAAAGAAAAGTAATTTAATAGTAAGACTTTTTGCTGATCAAATAGAAGGCACTGAGCCTTTTGATGATGCTGGAAAAGTCATTTGGGATTACAGAAAATCAAGTGAAAATACTATGGAAATCATTACCTCAAAAAATTGGATTGACAAGGAGGATTTTGAACAGATGGAATTTGAGACAGATGTAATATTTTTTGATGAAGAATAAGACGAAAAGCTAACAAAAGCTATATGTAATGTGGGGTTTGGTGCTGAATTGAAAGTGAGATAGGAGGGACTCTTTGTAAACGCATATTTCTAGACGAGAAATCCATCCAGCAAATCCACGGAAATTTACCCCCATGTTGGAATAAATACTTTCGAAAACATGAAAACCTTATTAGATTGAGGGATTGTTACATGGTAAATAAAGTGTAGGATGAACTTAAGCAGTTGGCAACAAGCCGAAAAAATCGGAACGGAATTAACTTTTCTTGACATAGGACAATAATATTCTCAATCGTAAAAGGGAAAAAAGGAGAATTTGAATAAGCAAACCAAAATTTTTCGGAATGGTTCTCTTGAAAACATAAATCCCAAAGTAGCAGTTATCGTTCCGACGGTATTGTTTGGACACTTAGTAGTAATTAAACAACTGACGAAAGGAAATTGACAACAAACAAAGAACAAAAGCGACCTATCATAACCAAGCACTTTAACGACTGGAACCGTCTGGTAAAAACACCCTATTGAACGAAGGGGGTCTTGGAATTAGGTGACGATGGGGGAAATTTTTTCCCCTCTTGTGTTTTTAGCGCTGAGAGGTTGAAAAGTGGATGGGTTTAGGTTGTTTGCTTGTTTTCAGCGTTTAATTAGCTGAATGAACAGAAGCCATATGAGGTTTAGTCAGTGAGTTTTACATGTGCTGGATAGATCCCCATGAAAACCAAATAAAGAACGCCATCGGTAAGCCGTATAAGCCAAAACTTCATAGCCTTTTCGGTATTTAACTGGATGCGGTTTATTGATTGGGGTGCTGAAAGTCTTTTTATTGCTATTTTTAAAGGTATTAATTGGAGTAAGGTATCACGTGCTACTCTACTGAGCAATTGGATCTTTAAATCTTCAGAAGAAATAATCAATGAAAGGTAGGGTAACACGCCAATTGGCAGCGGTCATGTTTACAGATATTGTTGGTTATACGGCGTTGATGCAAAAAGATGAGGCTGTGGCAGTGAGGATCAGGACCCGGCACCGGGAGGTTTTCGAAGGCCAGCATAAAATCCACAACGGAGAAATCATACAATATTATGGGGACGGTGCGCTTAGTGTTTTCAAAAGTGCCATTGAAGCAGCAAATTGCGCTATCGAAATCCAAAGACTTTTGCAAGAAGGTGATCCAGTACCAGTGCGAATAGGTTTGCACATGGGCGATATTGTATATAGTGAAACGGAACTGTATGGGGACGGAGTAAATTTTGCTTCACGGATTGAAAGCATGAGCGTGGCGGGTGGCATTCTATTGTCGGAGAAATTAAATGATGAGCTAAAAAACCACCCCACTATTGCTACAACATTACTTGGTCATTTTGAACTAAAGAACATAGCAAAACCCGTTGAGGTATTTGCTGTTTGCAATGAAGGAATTAAGGTACCCCAACTCCAGGAATTAAAAGGCAAACAAAAAGTTACCTATAAAACAATTGCAGTGTTGCCCTTTGCAAATAGGAGTGCGAGTGCTGAGAACGAATATTTCAGTGATGGTATTACGGAAGAGATCATCAATGCTCTGGCAAAAATTAAGCGTCTGAAAGTTACTTCTAGAACTTCCTCTTTCTTCTTCAAGAATAAAAATGTTCCAATCAAACAAATAGCGAAAGAGTTGGATGTCTCTGCCATCCTTGAAGGTAGTGTCCGCTTATCTGGTGATACAATGAGAATTGCCGCACAGTTGATCCAAACAGAGGAAGATTTTCATTTTTGGTCGGAAACATGGGATAGGAAATTGGAGAATATTTTTGAGGTCCAAGACGAAATCAGTCTTTTGATAGCGGATAAGTTGAGAGAGCAATTTGGGCACTTTGAAATAAGTGAACATCTCGTAACCAAACCGACAGACAGGATCAGTGCCTATGAATACTGCCTAAAAGCAAAATTTTGCAAGAACAAATGGAATCCGAAAGATGTGGAAACGGCCATTTCCTATTATGATAAGGCTTTAAAAGTTGACGCCAACTATTCTGAAGCCTTGGTTGGAAAAGCGGACTGTTATAGTTTTTTAGGTACAACTGGATTTTTGCCATTTGAAGAAGGGTGGGGGAGAACAATTCAATATACGAACCAAGCGATCGAATTAAACAATCAATCGTCAGGTGTTTATTATCAATTGTCAAATCAAGCTTTTTTTATAGCATGTGATTACGATAAATCGCTCACCCAAATGAAAAGAGCGATTGAGATCAATCCAAATAATGCCGATGCACAACAATTTATATCCTTTTTATACATCATTGCAGGCAAGAAGGATAAAGCACAAGATCATCTCGATATTGCACTTAGCATCAATCCACTTTCAGATGAGACCCATTTTTTCCGAGCCTATTTCCATTATATGATTGATGATTATCCAATGGCCTTGGAAATGTTCAATCGCTGTTTATCTAGTAATGACAAAAATATCCCTGCGCACTCAATAAAAACACTGTGCCTTTTGAAATTAGGTAAATACGAGGAGGTGATCACTTACTTTGACAATGTGCCAGAAGATGCAATTATTGAAGGAGAAAAAACTGGCGCCATTGCATTGGCTTATGCAATGAAAAAGGACAAAGCCAATGCCTCCCGCTATCAACACCTTTTAGAGGAACTAGCCAAAGCACCCAATGGATTTACGGCCGATTCCTATGGGTTTTTGATGCACGTCGTTTTAGGTGATTTCGATGAGGCATTTCAATGGGTGGACAATGCCCTTCAAAACAAGTCTTCTTTATTGCTCCTTCGTTACACCGATCCTTTGGTTCATGAGTTGAGGAGAGATTCAAGATATGCGAAATATCATAAAGTCATTTTCCCTAAATGCAATGATGTTCAATCTGCGGGTGCCAAAAAGGTTTTGTTAGATGACGAAGCTACTGGAACTTACAAAAGCCGATTACTAGACCTTTTCGATGCTGAAAAACCTTACTTGGATAGTGATTTGTCGTTACGATCCTTAGAAATCATTTAGAAATGCATCCGAATCAACTCTCGTGGTTGCTCAATGAGAGTATCGGTAAAAATTTTAGCGAGTTTGTCAACCATTATCGAGTGAAAGCTTTTAAGGAAAATGCGAATGCCCCTAAAAATTCTCATTTGTCTCTGTTAGGCTTGGCTTATGACAGTGGGTTTAATTCTAAAACCGTATTTAATACTTATTTTAAAAAAGAAACAGGTTTAACACCAAAGCAGTTTCTTAAGAATCAGAATTAGAGGTATTCTCAATAGGTTCGGATTTATAATCACGAACATTTTACCAAAGCCCTCGACTTACTTTTGCTTCATCAATTAAAACAAAATCTATAACGTCAAAAAACACTAAACGATGAAAGCGATAGTAAGTACAGGATACGGATCAGCAGATGTTCTTCAACTACAAGAAGTAGCAAAGCCTATTCCTAAGGATAATGAAGTTCTGATAAAAGTATACGCAGCTTCCGTAACCAGAGGCGGAAGTATAATGCGCACAGGCAAGCCTTATTTTGCCCGTTTATTCTTAGGCCTGTTGAAACCAAAGAACCCCATTCCGGGAACGGGCTTTGCCGGAGTGGTGGAAGCAGCTGGGAAAGATGCCACGGTTTTTAAGGAAGGCGACCGGGTTTTCGGAGAGTCTATAGTGATATATGGTACACAAGTTGAGTACCTGTGTCTTCCCGAAGATGGTGTGATTACCACCATGCCGCATAATATGACTTTTGAAGAAGCTGCTCCAGTTTGTGACGGGCCATTAACATCCATTAATTTCCTAAAGGATTTGGCTGAAATAAAACCGGGACAAAAAGTGTTGATCAACGGCGCTTCCGGAAGCTTAGGAACCTCTGCGGTACAGCTTGCCAAATACTATGGTGCCGAAGTAACTGGAATATGTAGCACCACGAATATTGAAATGGTTAAGTCATTAGGTGCCGATCAGGTTATTGACTACACGAAACAGAACTTTTCTAATAATGAGCAAACTTATGACATCATCTACGATACAATAGGGCAGTTTTCATTTTCAGCATGCAAAAGTTCTTTGACTGAAAAGGGAATTTATGTTTCACCAGTACTGGGGATGCCTCTCCTTTTCCAAATGTTATGGACGTTAATATCTGGAAGTAAGAAAGCAAAGTTTTCAGCCACTGGGATAAGACCCGTTGCTGAACTTAAGCTACTATTTGAGGAAATAAAGGAGATCATTGAAGCAGGTAAACTAAAATCAATCATGGATAGAAGTTATCCCTTGGAACAAGCAGGACATGCCCATAGGTATATTGATAAAGGGCATAAGAGAGGGAATGTAGTTTTAGTTATGGAACATTAAAATACACAAACTGCCGATTACAAAACCCCAATTTAGTAATAGCGAATCGGCCTGAAATAGTAGGACAATGAAACTGACAAAGCAAATACTCAGGATAGTATTTATCCTTGCAAGCATAGGCTCTTTGGCGTTCGTACCATGGATTTTGGTAAAGGCTTGGGTATTGCCATTACCGGGTACAATTCAAGAGCAAGTAAATGAAGCAATTGGTCATGGCTTTGATGGAATGATTGTCTACGTGGATAAAGCAGGCAAGCCACCAGAATTTTATACAGCTGGCTGGCATGACAGGAAAAAGAAAATACCTGCCCGCCCAGATGCCTTATTCAAGATTGCCAGTATTGGCAAATTATACGTCGCTGTTGCTATCGCGAAATTGGCTAAAGACAAACGTTTGTCTTTGGATAATACGCTCGCTGATTACTCCCCGGAACTTGTGGGAAGAATTAAAAATGCAGAAAAGATCACTTTGAGATTGATGGTGCAACACCGTTCTGGTATTCCCAACTTTATCGACCATCCTGCTTATTGGGAAAATCGACCGAATTTCAATGAAGAAGCACTTGAATTAGCAATTGACATGCCGGCTAGTTTTGAACCAGGTGCAGCTTATGAATATTCGAACACCAATTATCTGTTGCTTACCGAAATCATTGATCAAGTGTTGGGGTATAACCATAACCAATATATTAAGGAGGAGATTTTGATACCACTCGAGCTAAACAATACTTTTGCTTCGCTTAGTGAAGTGAATATAGACGATGTAATGAGTGGCTATTACGTTGGGGAGGAGCAAGATTTTAAGACGGAGGAACAAGGAATGTTAGCTACAGCAGCCGGCGTGGGCATATTCTTGAGAGCATTAAACGATGGTTCATTGTTTGATGAAGGGGAACAGGAAATCTATTCCTCGATTTACGTCTACGAACATACAGGTCTGGTCTTTGGCTATCAGAGTATTACAAAATACCACAAAGACATCGACACGGTTGTTATTCAATTTAATGATACAACTAATTTTGATGGTTATGACTGGAATTTAGCAGAAATCATGTACAGTCGTATAGTCAAAATACTAAGGAATAAAAAAGGTGCGTAGTGGCGAAAATTAAGAGTATTAAAATCCATATTAGGCGTTAGGGTATAAAAAAACGAAATCAATGAAATCTATAATTCTAATTTTACTAATTTCTCTTTCTCTATTATTTTGTAAAAATTTTTACAAATCAGCTGATTCGGAAAAAGGACAAACATCCGAAATAAATATCGAAACAGGTTCTGGAAAGTTCATCGTCGAAGGTGGCTTTAAAAAAGCAGACAGTATTACAATTCATTATTACAAACCCAAAAGCTTTACAGCTAATTCGGCGGTCCTTTTTGTATTACCAGGAGCTGGACGCAATGGAAACGTGTATAGAGATGCTTGGATTGAAAAGGCAGAGGAATACAATGTTTTAGTATTATCGCCAGAATATAATGAAAAGAGCTATCCAATGTTTTGGAATTACAATCTGGCAGGAATGTACAAGGATGTAAAGATTAATAAAGCAAGAACTGCGATTGAAAGTTTTAGAATAAGCAATAATCCTGAAGAATGGATATTTAAAGACTTTGACAGCGTTTTCAAGGATGTAAAGCAAAGTCTTAATTTGGAAACGGCTACTTATGATACGTTTGGACATTCTGCGGGTGGTCAACTACTGCATAGGTTTGCAATTTTTAATCCAAATAATAATGCGAATAGAATATTAGCTTCTAATTCTGGCTGGTACACCTTACCTACAGATGCGGAAAAATTCCCTTATGGTTTAGAAGGAACCATTCAATCAGCAGAAAAAATTGACTATAGTTCTAAATTGGTTGTTTTTTTAGGCGAAAAAGATGATGAAAATGAAAAAAGGGGAAGTTTAAGGCGCTCTTTAGAAGCTGACAAACAAGGCTTAGGAAGATTTTCAAGAGGGGAATATTTTTTTAATTCAGCTAAAGCAATCGCCTCTGGATATAATAAAAAATTCAACTGGAAATTAGAAACAATTCCAAATATTGGACACGATTATAGGGTAATGAGTGACGCTGCTGCTGATTATTTATACAAAATCGATAAATGAAAGCAAATAGTTTGGTTATGAGCTCATAACATGGAAGGATTGGAAGCTTTAATGCCTTGGACAACATTCGCTATGAATGCTATTGCATAATTCAATCTAACTCCTTTTCTTAACGCTTTCCATCATTCTCCAAAAACCATAACCTATTAACCCAGTTTAGACAATAGCTATTCTATTCAGTGCTGAAACTACTTCAAAATCAGCCACAGGGTTACTTTTCTCAACTGTACCATAGGTATTGTTGCCTTATTTTTTAGCAATAGTGCTGACAAAATATCGACCTAAGTTTCCTACATATCGGCACTTATTTATGGCTTCGAATCAAGGTCAAATAAACCCCATGGAATAGGAGAGCCTACCTGTAAACACATATTCCAATACGGGACATCAATCCAGCAAAATCAAAGGGGTTTACCCTCATGTTGGAATTAATCCTTTTAAAAACATAAAAAGCGTATTAGATTGAGGTATTGTTGCATGGCATCTAAAGTGTAGTGTGCACTTTAGATGTACGTTATGTGCAATCCTCCATATATTGAAACATTTACTTCTTAAGCTAACGGGGGACAGCACCATTCCAACTTTTTCGTATATTAGTGAAGCTCTGGCTGGATGTGGTGGTCCGGGACATTTGTGGACTCACGGGACTGCTGATCATCCGTTCCGTTTGCGAAGGCGAAACCGACCCGCAAAAGCTGGCATCCCTGCGCCACGGAAACTGTCGAAAAAGTGAGGAAGAAATGCGAAGCATTCACGAATACCAATTTAATATATAAATCATGAGTAAATCGCAAAAGCACTGCAAAGCAACGGAAGGAAAGATTACCTTTTTGCCCTTCAGCAAGAACTGGAAACCTACGATCAAACCCAGCAGAAAATTGCAA
>Ga0209390_10010010_pt1 | contig 11225 bp, 6 predicted proteins | sample BON01_FD_187212 | JGI IMG/M metagenome (GOLD analysis project Ga0209390, IMG submission 187212) | Freshwater microbial communities from Lake Bonney liftoff mats and glacier meltwater in Antarctica - BON-01 (SPAdes) (version 2) | ecosystem: Environmental > Aquatic > Freshwater > Ice > Glacier... | reverse complement strand
GGCTCCCGCTCTCCAGATCTTCTCAGCCACCACCACCAGCCCCGCCCACTGGATGTGTTTGTCCAGCTCCACCAAGCGGTCTCCATGCTGCGTCAACGACTCCAGCGCGAAGTGATCTCCAAAGAAGGTATATTGATTTTGGCTCATCGAGATACAGCTTATACACAATCTATAGTCTTGTCAATCAACGATATGCTAAATTTAGGAGTTCCCTAGAAACGAGATTCGTCGCCCATCCATAAAATATTCACGCACATCTCCCTCACTAACTCGGAGCACTCGCGCAAGATCAGTGAGATTCCAAGAGAGCGTGCCTGAAGACTGGGCTGCCATCAGAATATGTAGCTACTGGCAGGCTTCGCATTGCTCGCCGTTTCTCATCGCCTCGATGGAGCAGGCGCGTTTTTCGGCTTCGGTGTAGGTTTCTTGGGCGGTGTCGGCCATGGCTTGCGGGGAGTGGGTGCCGCCGACGTCGCCGGAGTTTTGGCCGCCGGTGGAGCCTTCGTTGACGGCACCGCGCATCTCTTTCTTCACGCCGACGGTGGCCTTCTCGATGTTGGAGGCGCCGAGGGAGCGGAGGTAGTAGGTGGTCTTGAGACCGGTGTGCCAGGCATGGCGATACATGTGGCTGAGGGTCTTGATGTCGGGCGTCTTGATCCAGAGGTTCACGGACTGCGACTGGTCGATCCACTTCTGGCGGCGGGCAGCGGCATCGATCACCCACTTGTGGTCGATGTCGAAGGCGGTGAGATACTTGACCTTGAGGTCGGCGGGGATGTTGGCGATGTCCTTCAAGTCGCCGTCGAAATACTTGAGGTTGTCGATCATCTCCTGGTTCCAGAGACCCCGGGCCTTGAGATCCTTCACCAGGAATGGGTTCAGAACGATGAACTCGCCGGAGAGGTTGGATTTGACGAAGAGGTTCTTGTAGGTCGGCTCGATGCAGGGCGAGGTCGCGGTGATGTTGGAGATCGTGGCGGTCGGCGCGATGGCGAGGACGTTGCTGTTGCGCATGCCGTGCTTGGCGATCTTGGCGCGAACGGGGGCCCAATCCATGCGACCGCCGCGCTTGACCTCGATCGGTTGGCCGCGCTCTTCCTCGAGGAGGTCGAGGCTGTCCTGCGGGAGGATGCCGCGATCCCACTTGGAGCCCTGATAGGTCGAGTAGGTGCCGCGCTCGGCAGCGATATCGGAGGAGGCTTCGTAGGCGTAGTAGGCGATGGCTTCCATCGCTTCGTCGTTGAATTCGACGGCGGCGTCCGACGCGAAGGCGATGCCTTTCATGTAGAGAGAATTCGCGAGGCCCATGACGCCGAGACCGATCGGACGGTGACGGTTGTTGGAGAGCTTGGCGGCGGCGGTCGGGTAGAAATTGATGTCGATGACATTGTCGAGCGCGCGCACGGCGATCTGGATCGTCTCGCGGAGCTTCTTGTGATCGAGCGCTCCATCGGGCAGGAGGTGAGAATCGAGGACGATCGAGCCGAGGTTGCAGACGGCGGTCTCGTCGTTCGACGTGTTGAGCGTGATCTCCGTGCAGAGATTAGACGAATGGATGACGCCGAGGTGATCCTGCGGGGAGCGGATGTTGCAGGGGTCTTTGAACGTGATCCAAGGGTGCCCAGTCTCAAAGAGCATCGAGAGCATGCGCTTCCAGAGGTCGAGCGCGGGGATCTTCTGGCTGTGAATCTTGCCCTCCTCGGCGAGCTGCTCGTAGCGCAGGTAGGCTTCCTCGAATTTTTTTCCGTAGATCTCGTGGAGATCCTTGGTTTCGTTGGAGCGGAAGAGCGTCCAGTTCTGGCGGGACTCCATGCGCTTCATGAACAGATCGGGAATCCAGTTCGCCGTGTTCATATCGTGCGTGCGGCGGCGGTCGTCGCCGGTGTTCTTGCGGAGCTCGAGGAACTCAAGAATGTCGTTGTGCCACGTCTCGAGGTAGGCACAGCCGGAGCCCTTGCGCTTGCCGCCCTGATTGACGGCGACGAGCTGGTCGTTGTGGAGCTTGAGGAAGGGGATAACGCCCTGCGACTCGCCGTTGGTGCCGCCGATGTAGGCGCCGGTGCCGCGCACGGCGGTCCACGAACCGCCGAGACCGCCGGCCCACTTGGAGAGGAAGGCGTTTTCGGCGATACCGCGGAGCATGATGCCCTCGATGGAGTCGTCGACGTAGTAGAGGTAGCAGGAAGAGAGCTGCGAGTGGAGGGTGCCGGAGTTGAAGAGCGTCGGCGTGGAGGAGCAGAAGCGGCGGCTCTTGTAGAGGTTGTAGAGGCCGGTGACCTTGGCTTCGCGGTCGCCCTTCTCATCGAGCATCAGACCCATGGCGACGCGCAACCAGAAGAACTGGGGCGTTTCGATGCGCCGCGCGGGCGTGACGGTCTTGTCGATGATGAGGTAGCGATCGTAGAGGGTCTGGATGCCAAGGAAGTCGAACTCGAGGTCGGAGGACGGATCGAGCGCAGCGCTGAGCTTCTTGAGATCGTAGTCGAGCATCCGCGGGTTGAGGCGCTTGATGGCGACGCCGTGCTCGAGGTATTTCTTGAACGCCCGTTGATGCACCGTTTTGAGGGAGCCGATGCCATCGGTCATGATATCCCACCCGAGGATTTCCTCGTAGAGATAGGTCAACTGGATGCGGCCGGCGAATTTGGCGAAGTCGGCGTCTTGCTCGATGAGCGTCTTCGAGTTGAGGATGATGGTCGCATCGAGATCCTTCTGCGTGATCTGGTCGTAGACGGCGCGGCGCAGCTCGGACTCGATTTCCTCGTTGGTGAGGCAGAGGTCGAGGCCGATGCGGGCAAACTCGATCCGCTTGCGGAGGTCGGCTCCGTCCCAAAACACGTTGGTGCCATCGGGCTCGATGACCATGATCATCGAGGCCTGCTCGGAGGCGTCGCCGGTGGATTCGGTGACCTCGTAATCGTCGGTCTCACCGTGGGCGCGAGCGGAGCCGCGCTCAGCGCGGAAGAGGATGTAGGCCTCGGCGACTTTGTAGTGGCCGGCCTTCATGAGCTCTTCCTGCACGATGTCTTGGATCTCCTCGATGTGGATGAAGGATTGCTTGGTCGCGTGGCCGCGAGCGGAAACGGCGCGGGTGATCGCCACGGCGGGTGCGGAGTCGCGTTCCAGGGAGAGGAAGGTTTTGCGGATGGCGATCTCCACCTTCTGCTCGTTCCACGGCACCACTTGGTTGTTGCGGCGGATGACGCGCAGGGTCGATACGGAGGCCGTGCTGCGGTCGACGGAAATCTTGCGGGCGCGATTGAGCAGGAGGCTCTTCGCGACGAAGTAGGCGTTGTTGTCGACGAGCGTCTTTTCGATGAGCTCGTAAAGGGCGTTGAGCGAGAGGCGCACCGGCGTCTGCTCGCGGCCGAGCCCGGCGAGGTTCGCGGCGAGTTCGCGGCAGATGCGCGTCACCCAGGCCCGGTTAGTGTCGTTAAAGATATCCTTGTCGCCCTTCGCGAGGTGGACGTTGGTGAGGGCCTTGCCGAGGGTGTCGGCGACTTCGGAGAGATCGAAGCGCTCTTCGCCGTGGGGGCAGAGCAGGACGACGGCGGGCAGCTCAATCGTCTGCCCGGTGAGCACATCGCGCCAGGCGTAGTGGGGTTTCTGTTCGAGGGGGGTGTGGACAGTCTTCTTGAGGGCGAGGTCGTGTTCGAGAGAGGGATTGCTCATAGGTCAGCGGGTCGGAGGGCGGCGGGAATGCGGATGGAAATGGAAAATAGGAAGACGGAGAACCGGTCGACCGTGGAGTTGGTCAACCGGACGAACGGAAAGGGGTAAAGAGGAGTAACGAGGGACTAACGCGACGGTCTTAGAGATCGTCGTCGGCGGCTTGATTCAAGGAAGAGGCTTTCTGATATTCAGTAACGCGACCCTCGAAGAAGTTTTGCTCCTTCTTGATGTCCATCATCTCAGCCAACCACGGGAGCGGGTTCTTGGCAGCTCCGCCGGTCAGGGTGGTCAGACCGCAGCCTTCGAGACGGCGATCGGCAATAAAATCGATGTAAGTGAGGAAATCTTCGAGGCTCAGGCCCACCGCGTTGACGGGGAGGCAGTCACGAATGAAATCCTTTTCGAGGCGCACGGCCTCGGCCATGGTCTCGCGGAGCTCTTCTTTGAAGTCGCTGGTCCAGATATCGCGGTTTTCCTCGATGAGATCCATGAAGAGATTCCGGAAGACCTCGATGTGGTTGGACTCATCGCGCAGGGTGTAGCGAAACATCTGGCCGATGCCCGGGAACTTGTTCTGGCGGTAGAGGGAGAGGATCATGCCGAAGAGGCCGTAGAACTGGGTGCCCTCCATGCATTGACCAAAGACGAAAATATTCTTCGCAAGCAGGCGCTTGTTCTCCGACAAAGTCATGTCGAGATCGCGGCGCAGGTCGCGCGAGATGCGGGTCACAAACTCGTTCTTCGCCACGATCGTGGGGACGTCTTCGAACATCGCCTCGCACTCGTGCGGGTTGATGCCCAGCGACGAGATCATGTAGAGCAGCGAATCGGCGTGAATGTTTTCCTCGTGCGCGTGGCGGCCGAGCACGAGCTTGAGCTCGGGGGCTGTGACGAGCTCGCGGACCACGTGCAGGACGTTGTCGCCGACGATGCCTTCTGCGGCCGAGAAATAACCGATGCCCATGCGGATGATCCAACGCTCGACGTCGGACAGCGCATGATCGTCGCGCCACTGCTCGATATCCTTGCCCATCGGCACATCCTCAGGCTCCCAGTGGTTGGCCTTCATCGTGCGGTAAAGATCGTAGGCCCACTGGTATTTGAGCGGGAGGAGATTGAAGGTCATGGTCTCGCGACCGTTGATGACTTTCTTGGCGGCGAAAGCGGCTTCCGCTTTGGCCTGATCGAGCACGAACGTCTTGGCACCAACTTGAAAGGTTTTCTGCATGACTGCGGAGGAGAGGAAGCGTTAAAGATTAGAAGGGGAAGTGGGTGCTTCTAGCGCAAATAAGCCCAGAGCGAACTCAAAGTTGTTAGAACTTATGAACGCGTTACTAACCACAACAGGATGTGGTCGCCCGCTTCAACGACCACAACCTATTGTTCTCAGTCAATTAATTGTCAACAGGTTTGTGTGAAAAAACCGATGAATAAAAAGTAATTTATGGCTTGCCGGGTAATTCGATTTTCGAATCCGAGGTGAACACCCCAGCAGCCGTGAAATCCGGTGCCCAGATGCTAATTTTTGCAGACGGAAGCCAAGCCAAAAACGGGCCGCAGCGCGCACGAATCCACAGTCCCCTGCCCCGCCGTGAGTTAGAGCATTTTAATTTTAATCGTAGCCATTTGACTGAGTGGAACTCGCTGTCCCCAACGCGTTTCAGGGGAAGGTCCACTCTCACGCAAACGCGCCTCCGAGCCAGCGTTTGGGGTCAAGCCGCTCCACCTAGCGTGCCTTCCGATGCACCTGCCTAATACCAACCGCTCTGGAGAATTGGACTTTGGGTAGGGCGCGACCGCTGGGCGCGCCGATCACTCATTCGCGGGCGGCCCGGCGGTCCGCCCCTACCCCCGGCTTGCCGGGGCGCCTGCTCGCCGAAGCCTCGGCGCAGGCGGGCCAAAGTCCAAAACAAAAGAGACGTTGGGATAACGGAGCCCAACGGAGCAGGAACCATGCGGGTCAAGCCGGCTCCACTTGGAGTGCTTCGATGCACGGCATGCGGGATCGATTCGCACAAAAAAGCGGCCACCCCGAAGGATGGCCGCGAAGGAATGAATTCTGAAGGAACGCTCGCTTAGAACTTCAAGCGAATGCCCGCGTTGTAGCTGATCGGACGACCGAGGAACGCCTCCGCGCGCTGGGCGGTATGGGACGGGGCGCTTGAGATGCCCTCATAGAGGCTGTTGTCCGAAGCATCCGACACGTAGACTTCGTCCGTGAGGTTGAAGATGTGCAGGAAGATCCCGACGTCGACCTTCTGGAAATCGAGCGGCAGGTTGTAGTTCACATGCAGGTCGTAGACCGTGTAGCTCGGAATCTGCCACACTTGGCCGCGGTCGCTCGAATTGGTGCGCGACTCAGCATTGTAGTCGGAGTAGTAGTTGTCATACCAGCGGCCCTGCAGCTTCACGGAGAGGCCGCGGGTCGGGAACACCGTCACCGCATAAACGATCTGGCTCTGAGGAGCATCGCCAACCTTGAGGTCCTTGATGTAGATTGTGCCAGAGGAAGGCAGCTTGGCACCGGTGGTGAGATCGTTCACTTCGGAAGCGACGTCGTCGTTGTAGAGCCAGTCACCGAAGGAGGCGGCGAAGTCTGCGCGCACCCACTTGTTGGGCTGGTAAGCGCCTTCGATTTCCAAACCAGAGTAGGTGGAGTTGATCCCGCGAAGGTAGGTCACGGTGTTGGACTGCTCGCTCACACTAGACACCGAGCGGTTCTCCCAGACGGTGTGGTAGTAATTGGCGGAGATGTTGAATTTGCGGTCCGGGGAGGTGTAGCGGACGCCCACTTCACCCGACTTGAACTCTTCGTTTTCCACGTTGACCAAGACACCGTTGATGTCGTTGATGACGCCGTCGAAGATCGGGGCCTTGGAGACCCAACCGGCATTGCCGTAGATGCTCAGACCGTCGTTGAGGGCATACTGCAGACCACCCTTGATCTGCGAGCCGTCAACAGCGTCAGGTTCGAGGGTGAAGGCATTACTGCCAAACCCCTTGCGGAAATGGTCCACGTAGGAGTAATCAACGATGGAGTAACCGACGACGCCAAAGGCGGTGACGGGACCCTGTTCGTATTGGCCCTGCGCGAAGAGACCGAGCCAATCGACGGTGTTGGTGTTGAAGTAATCAACCTTGTCGCCGAGACCAAGGCGAGCCGTGCCATTGCTGGGGTCGAACTCGCTGTATTGGCCGGGACCAGGAAGGTAGAATGTCCCGCCGAGGAGATCGCGGATCTCGCGGTAATGCTCGACCGTCGCGGTGCGCCAGTCGACCCCGGCTGACAGGGTGAGCTCGTTGCTCATTTCGTAGGTCGCTTTGGACACGATCCCGAACTGATCTTGGTTATTGACGCTGTTGCGAAGGACCGCGAGCGACTGACCGGCGGTCTTGTTGCGATCGTTGCGCACCGTGCGAGTGCCGATGTTGGCGGCGATCGTCTTATCCCAATCGTAGGCGCTGCCGTAGAGAGGGTCGGTGTTCGGAATAAACCCAAAAGCGCGCGAGCTGCTTTGGAAGCCGTAGACGCCGGAGGTGTTGTAGAGGGTGCCCGAGCCACCGCCGCTGCCGCCGGAGTAGTAAAACACCGTCGTGAGCTTGAGCTGGTCGCTGATCGTCGAATACCAATTCACATTAACCTGAGGCTTGTTGAAGAAGTTTTCGCGCTCGTTGAGGAAGCCCCCGTCGTGGCGGGAATGGGTGCTGCCCCAGAAGTATTGCTTGCCGGTGTAGCTGGAGCTGACGGGAGCGTAGTTGGGGTTGAAGGCGTCGCCGGAATTAACCGGACCGCGGCTGAGCGCGCCGGCGAGGTCGGCTTCGCTGTAGCCGAGGCTCCGGGCGTAGTCGGCGTCGTAGGCGGCGATGTTCCCGGCGAACGTGCGCTGACCGTGGCGCTGAGGCGCGCCAATCGCGAAGAGTTCCACGCGGTTGCGATCATTTAACTTCAGCGAGCTACCGATGTAGTAACCGTAGCCGTCGGTCCAAGTGCCGCGCACTTGGCCGTCGCCAGTCTTGGCGACGAGACCAACGGTGAGCGCGAATTTTCCCTGGAGCAAACCGGTGTTGAGCACGACCGTGCCCTTGAGGAAGCCGTCGTTGCCCACCTCGGTCTTGGCCGTGCCGCCCCGCCTAGAGGAAGCGGGATCGGTGATGATGTTCATCGTGCCGCCGATCGAAGGGGTCGGGAGGGTCACGTTGCTCAGACCGCGCTGCATCTGGATCGTGCTGGTGACATCGCCGAGGCCGTCCCAGTTGGACCAGTATAACCAGCCGTTTTCAATGTCGTTGGTCGGCACACCGTTGATCAAGATGGAGATGTTGCGCTGGTTAAAACCGCGAACGTTTACCCGGGAGTCACCAGCACCGCCGGAGTCGGCGGAGGCGTAGACCGAAGGGGTCGAGTTCAAAACCAACGGGATGTCCCGGGAACCGAGCTCGGTCGCGAGAATTTCTTTGCCAATCTCGGAGAAGGAAACCGGGGTCTTACCCGCGATCGCTTGGTCCGAGAAGCTTTTCATTTCAGAGACCTCGAATTTCTCGAGGATCACGATATCGCTGTCCGCAGTAGTCTGCGCCGTCAGCGCCAACGGTAGGCAAGCTGCCAAGGTAGTGAACAGCTTTCTATAGGTTGCACATGTCATGGTATGGTAGGGTGGGTAGTTGCTAACGATTAGGTGGAACGGTCCATCTAACGCACTTATGACAAGGCAAGTGCCGACGGGAGATCGGTCAAGTGCCAATGGCCTTGTCGCCAAAAGGCAACAGTAGGCATGGGAGCGTCAGATTGGTGAGAATCCGCCCCTCTCCTCCCAAAAAGACTAAAAATCCATCTTATTTCGCATTCTCACCCAGACGAACTAATTTGCCAGTCACGCGTGGTCCGCCCGGTCATTTCGCCAGTCTGCGCCGCCGATGACACCGATCCAGGCGCCCGAATCGCCTCGCCTCCCCTCCTTCGAATTGGGTGGGTGGGCACTCCGGTCATCTAAACCCAGCGTAAATTCAGGCGCCTACCCACCATCCGGATCTGGCCACGAGATGAGCGCAGGGATTGACGGCCCCGTCGCATCTCTAAACATTGCCCACTTCCAACGCCCGGGTGGTGGAATGGTAGACACTGGGGACTTAAAATCCCCTGTCCGTAAGGACGTGCGGGTTCGAGTCCCGCCCCGGGCACCAGCTTTCGCCAAGGCTTCGGCTGGCCAACCAGCCTTTCATGGTTTACAACGATAGGCAGACCAGCTCAAACCCCGGGTTTGAGTCTAACCCAAAGTTTGCGGGAAGGTGGTCGAGAGCGGTTTAAGGAAACCCATCGCCGAATAATTTGCTCTGCCATGCTGAGGCCACGCCGACGAATCCCGCAGCCATCACCTGACGTTAGGTCCCCTGGATGTCACCCTGCTGGCGGGACTTCACTCCGTTCAGCACGACAAACAGGGATGGCTACGATGGTATTTGAACTGCCCAAGAGGTCATTCAGGCCCGTGTATCGATGAAGAGTAGACAGACCGGCTCGCGTCTAAAGCTTGCTCGGATTGCCCGCTTGCGAACACACTCACGCCGTGGATTCCTCCCACCGCCTTCCGAATCCAGCCCAACGCCATTTTCTCTCGGGCTCGGCCAAACGAGTCACGCTGCACCCCCAAGAGCGTCTCCTCGTTGTCCTAGTGTTGGCTCATCTCATCTTCCTTCCGTGGGCCACTGGAGGCATGCTCATTGGGTCGCAATACATCAGCTTGGGGATCGCCGTCGTCACGTTTCTGGTCGCACTGCTCCCCCGGAATTACTCGGAGGAAAATTCCCGCCATGGCCAGCACCATCTGTCGATTTGGCCGCGGCTCCTCCGATTCCCACTCTTCTGGATCAGACTCGCCCTTGTCGTGATGGTCATCATCCAAGGACTGAATCCCGCCTGGCACTACGTCTCGTCCAGCGCGGGTTGGTGGATGGAGATGAATCCCTACATCGAGTGGCTGCCCCACGGCACAGAATTGCCGGCCAAGTTGGGCAACCCTTGGCGCTCCCTCCTCGTCATCGGCGCGACCTGGCTGATCGTCTGCTCCCTCTGGATCGGCATCACCCGCCGCCGCTCGTTGCAGATCATTTTGGCAACCCTCGCGGGAAACGCGTTCCTGCTGGCAATCATCGCGGGAGCCCAACGTCTCACGCAGACCAACAAGATCCTTTGGTTTATCGATTCTCCCAACCAAATCTAGGGCACTTTCTTTTATCGCAACCACGGTGGGGCCTGGTTCGGCCTCATGGTGTCGGTCTTCTGCGCCCTCGCGTTCTGGCACTACCTGAAGGCCCTGAGAACCTTCGCCAAATCGAGCCCCTCCGCCGTCTACGGCTTCCTGTCATTGTTGATGGTCGTCGCGGTGATCGCTAGCTATTCCCGAGGAGCGGTCATCGCCCTTCTGCTTTTCCTCGGGATGTTCCTCGTCGCCTTCTTTGTCCGGCAATTCACCCTCCCAGCCTACCCGCAAAAGAAACTGATCGCCGGCGTCCTGCTCGCGGCGTTCGCCGTGTTTGCTTTTATCGGATTAAAGGGGCTCAACGCCCAGGAAACTTGGGACCGCATGGAGCAGCTCTTTGACGGGAAGGACAACACCGTCGTGGTTCGCCAAACTGCCACGAAGGCGACCTTCGACATGTGGCGAGGGGCACGCTGGCTCGGTCACGGGGCCGGCTCATTCAAGCTCATCTTTCCCCAGTATCAGCAACACTACCCCTCCATCTACGAATTTCACGTGACCGTGAAGGGGAAGAAAGTGCCGCGACGCTTTTTTTGGGAGAACGCCCACAACGACATCGCGCAGACCCTCGCCGAATTCGGCCTCGTCGGGACCGGCCTGATCGCACTGGGGATGCTCTGGGGATTGGTTCGCTTCGTGCGCATTCGCGCGTGGGCCAATCCCATCTCGATCACGCTGATTCTGGGGCTGATCGCCACCCTCATTCACTCGTGGGGGGAATTCGTGTTTCAGAATCCGGCGATTCTCGTCACTTGGGCCGCGCTCGGCATCATCTCGCTGCGTTGGAGCGAGCTGGAGTTGCCCCCTCAGTCAAGGTGAGGCGTGTATTCGGGGACGAGATTGCGGAGCGCCTGCTTGACCGCCGGAATCTCCATCTCGTAGAGCTTCGGCATCAACTCCTCTAGGTCCATCGGCGGACGAGCAAAGTTAGACGCGACCAACCGCATGATTCGTGGATGGCGGGTCGATTGGTGCTCTTCTGAATGGTGCTGGAGCTCCTCGAAGAGCTTCTCTCCCGGCTTGAGACCGGTGAATTGAATTTCGATGTCCTCACCCACCCGATAGCCGCTTAAGGGAGGTCCTAAATTCATTCCTGAGGATTGATTTTAAAAAGTTGGCCATAGCGAGCGGGGATGCGTTCGCAAAAGCGGGAGTAGATTGGCCTTAAAGTTATGTTTTTAAGCGGGTTGAGCGCGGTAAGTGGTGAGTCAGGCCGTGCAGCGGGCCCGGCCGGTGACCAGCTGGACGCAGCGGCACAGGTTGTAGCATAGGTTCATCATGCCGATTTGATATTCG
>Ga0209390_10010007_pt1 | contig 11226 bp, 23 predicted proteins | sample BON01_FD_187212 | JGI IMG/M metagenome (GOLD analysis project Ga0209390, IMG submission 187212) | Freshwater microbial communities from Lake Bonney liftoff mats and glacier meltwater in Antarctica - BON-01 (SPAdes) (version 2) | ecosystem: Environmental > Aquatic > Freshwater > Ice > Glacier... | reverse complement strand
TTTTGAAGTATTACGTGTATGCTCGGCTACTCGTTACGGACGGTACTAAGTCAACCAACAGCGGATTCGTTCAAAAGACTTTAGAGAACAGCGAACGGATAAGCGGAGCAAGACTTACGCAAATGATAGCGCAAAAGCGGTCGGGCGCGAAGGTGTACGAAGATGAAATGGTCGCGTTCTTGAACAACTACCCAGCAATATACCCACTTTACGACTGTGGAGTGAGAAAAAACCAAGGTTTCGGATTTAGAATGAAGGCAATATGAGTGCATTAAGCGAACTAGACGCGTTGATACTACGGGATACCGTGCATCCGCCCCTGACTACCAAGAACTCGGAGTTAACCTTTGCCGAGTGGGATGCGCACGTTACTACAATGTACGATGCTATTCAGTCAATAGTAAGTGGTGACAACGTCACTCCATACAATCCGCTCACCGTGTACGATTCGGCATCTACAGACGTTTATTTGAGGTTCGCTGGATATAATGCCAGGATATGGGAAGCGATTGGCACGTTTTCGGATCAGACACCTGAAGAAGGTATCTATTGGAGACAGATTTCACTTTCTGAATTGCTTCCGAATGTTTTAAGATTAGTGGATGTTGCGGAAGGTGCTTGTGATTGCACCTTGGACAATGCTTATGACGCAGGTGGCGCAGGCCTTGGGCGTACGATAGTAGCCGATACGGGTGCGGTGAAGATTGAGGGCGCAGACGGGCTACTTGTCACGGGTGTGCTTGGCGCAGGTGCTGTATCTGAATGGGTAGGCGGAGGCGCTTACGATACTGGAATGTTCTTCAATCCCAAAAAGGGAGCGTTTCGTGCTGGAATCGCTAATGGTACGGAGTGGGATGATACGAATGTTGGCTCAAATTCATTTGCAATAGGCGAGGATAGTATTGCATCTGGCTTGGGGTCTGTTGCAACAGGCATTGGCACCACCGCATCGGGAAGGCTGGCAACTGCGACAGGTGAGGCTAGTGCAGCATCGGGTGAAGTATCCACCGCAATAGGCAACGTGGTCAATGCGAAATCATTTGCGGAAATAGTGGTTGGCACATTTAATACGGACTACACACCGACAGATGCCGAAGGATGGTCAGCCACAGACCGCTTGTTTGGCATCGGAAACGGAGCAGAAGCGGCCAACCTGTCTGACGCTTTCATCGTGCTGAAAAGCGGAAAGATAACCTGCCCATCAACAACAGGAAGTTTCACGCCAAACAAACTAACGACCGCCCAGCGAGACGCTTTAACCCCAGAGGCAGGAATGTTTATCTACAACGTGACCACCGATAAGGGGCAAATGTATAATGGCACAATTTGGAACGACTTATTTTAACGGAAAATGTCAATAGTTCGCAAATCAGACAACGTAATACAATTGACCTTAACGGGCGGCAACAGCTTGCCGTTAACAATATCAACTTTGGTTGACTTGGAAATGCTTGTTTACCAATTGCCGAAGACCATCATTCAACGGTGGTTATTGTCGGCAGGTGAGATTGTAATTACCAACGATTCGGGAGGCGTGGTTGAGGTATATTTCGACCGCGATAACACGCAACTGCTAAACTTCAAAAACGAAGATGTTAAACTAGAAGTTGCGGCATCTTTTACCGATGCGAATTTCGAGGGCGGCATAAGACGGGAGGTTGCTACAGATATTCAATTGTCTATTGTGCAAGACAGCCCAACAGCGTATGAAGCATGATAAGCGCGACTGCAACGGTTGACGGAAGTATAGGTGTTACGGCTCAATTAATGAGCGTTCAAACTACTGTTTGCGCTGGTGTGACTGAACAGGTAAACGGTGTACCGGTAGGCACAACTCCGAGCGGTGGCACGAACGACCAACTAAACCAAGACGCGGCAGGTAATCAAGTAGGAACGGCCGCGAACCCTTCGGTAGTCGCAAACTCTACGGCAGTCAATAGTGATGGCAGTTATTCGCTATCGATACTCGCGGAGGGTAGCAATGTTATTTCTGACACCCCTATTCTTGCAAACGGTGCTTTGTTTGTCAACCAACCTTCGACCATTGCGAAGGACGTGGTGGTTAGGTACGCAAACGGCACATTAGTTGGCTCGGTTGTCGGTAGTGAGGTTTTGATACCCAACCCAGTAGCTGCACCAACTTTAACCATTGACGTGTTTTCAGACATTGCTTTAACCGTTGCTATTGTAGCAGGAAACCTCGGGCAAACCGTTTACGTAAAAGCAACACCAACAGGAATAGCACCGACATCTTACACTTTCAGTTTTGATGGCTCAACAGACTTAGTAGTTAATCAAGCAGGTGATGTTTACACTTGGGTGATTAATAGCGTTGGAGCGGTTGGCATAACGGCACGTGCAACGGATGGTACTGGTGCAACTGCAAACGCAACCGGTTTTAGCTTTACAGGAAACAGGGCATTCATTGGCGGAAAAGCGATAAAATTCGATGGTGTTTCCGACCGTGCCGCTGGATGGTGCAACATTGTTCGGTTGTGGGATACTTACGGCTTTGGATTTGTCATAAACGACCCAACGTCTGCAGATTCAGGAGTGATCGGCATCGCTAACTTTGGTATGGTAAATCTGACAACGGGAAACTGGAATGCTAGGGGAGGTATTGATATTTGGGGAAGACCCGACCAAACCACTTTTCTTCTTTCAACCGCGAACACTAGCGTGAATGTTCCCATTACATCCACGGTTAAGGACGCTCGAATGTTCTTTTACGTGCAAGTGACAGCCACGTTGATAGAGTATTACATCAATGGCGTTCTTTTCAGTAGCGTAGCTAGAGCAAACACCGCACCGCTGAGAGATACCCGAATACTTTTGGGATACGCAATAGCAACGGCATCTTCTAGAAACTGCACTATTGACACGCCATTAGTGACCGATGGACTGTTAACAGGTGCAGAAGTTACATCACTATCAGCGGCAACCTTAGCTCAAACCGACCCAACAGCGGTAACTTCTAAAGTTCTTGAATGCTGGGATTTTGGACAGCTAGCTACGGGAGTACCAAGCACGAATGTTTACGCTCCGACTGTTGCGTATGGCATGCTTGAGAATAGTCCAATAACACTCACGGGAACATTCGCTTCACCTGACGGAATCGTAACAATATGAGAAAATACGCAATACAAATAGGGGTTGACGTAACACCGCCTGAAGGTGTGATATTCTTTGAGCAGTTGGAAACTTACGCCATAATTAAATGGATAGGCGAAATTACTTTAGATTCGGGCTGGATTATATTTGAAGGTGAGAACTCAAATGTGGAATGTTCGGAATACATTAGTCAAATAAATGCAAACGAAACATAATGGCTTGGGAGGAAATAACGGTTAAATTCTTGGAAGTAATGGGAACAGGCGCGATTGGTTTCGGAACGGGGTATTTTGCTAAGAAACGGGCAGCTCAGACTGAGGTAGTTACTGACTTGCAACTCATTAAAGACGAGGCTGCGGAATCGTTTAAACTGCTCAAAGCTGAGTATGTTGCGCTTGCTGATTACATGCGCGAAGAGTTGCGCTTGTGCCGGATTGAACACGTAGAAGCCAAGGCCGAGAAAGCACTACTCAAGGCTGAAATGGCGATGATGTCGAACAAAATAAGCGAGTTGACAAACGCGATGCACAACATTATTCAGACACCTAAACAAATCAAGAAATGAGCCTTTACTTGATAACCCAACAAAGAAAGGTGTTCAATGTCGATGGCGACAGAAACATAATAGGCGAAGTGTTTGCAGACGGAAAGTTTTTCAGTTATTCCCTGGAGGATGAGTTCCGATTTGATGGCGTTAAGGTTTACGGCAAAACTGCCATTCCTGCAATAGAATACGATGTGTTGGTGAATCAGTCTAATCACTTTAAACGTGAAATGGTTCTTCTCTACAATATGCCTGATTTATCCGTTCAGCACGAGGGCATTCGGTTTGATGGTATTCGAGTTCATGGCGGTAATAATTCAAAGGACACTTACGGCTGTGTATTAGTGGCGGCCAATACTGATGGGCTCAAAATATGGGGGACGCAAGAAAAGGAACTCACGGCCTTGGTTAAATCAAAAATTGCCGAGGGGTTCAGGGTTAAATGGCGCATCGAAATGAAGCCGTTCAATTCAAGTCTCAATAACGTAATGGTGTAAATTTACACCCTGATATAAATTCAACTATGATACCAGTCATTCTAAAATACCGCAAGCACATACTGATTGGCCTAATAGTTCTAATCGGACTATATGCGGCACTATCTATCTATAATGGCGTTACTACCTACAATTCAGAATACAACCGGTCCAAGGCCGTTAACGTGATGCTAGACGCGCGTGAGAGAGTAAGCCGCGACATTATAAACGAGCAAGTACTAATAATGCAATCATACAAGGTAAAGATTGATAGTTTAAACGCAGCCCTATCTTTGAAGCAAACTAAACTCATCAAAATTAATTCAGATGTTCAACTGCTCAAAGGTGATACTACTGCTATTCTTAACGCCCTTGACAGGGTATTCGCAGGGCGATAAGCCAATAATTGTAACCTACCAAAATCAACTCCGATACTGCTTAACCGAAACTCAAGCGTTGCTAGTTGTGGAGGTGTTCGACCAATCGGAGGTACACAAAGGAATCATTCTCGATTTAGAAGCCAAGGTTAAATCGTTAGAATCCATTGCAGAATCCCAAGACGTTATCATTAGCGAAACCGATACTATTATAGGTATCGAGGTTGAGCGAGCCAATCAAAGCAAGCACGAAGTAAGACGGCTCAAGACTAAGGCGGTCGGGGCGTGGTTCAAGGGCGCGCTGGACAAGATACTTTACGCGGCTGGTGGCGTTGCAGTTGGCGTAGGCGTTGGGGTTGCTGTTGCGAGATAAGTGAAAATAAATGTTAATTAATTTGTTGGGGTATTAAATTAATCCTATCTTTACCGAAACTTAATTCAAAAACATGAAAGTAACAGTAGGAGTAATAGGAGTGAAACCGTTTCCTAAGTACATGCAGTCCGAATCGGGGCTAATAGTGCTTATGACCAAGGATGGCTGTGGCATAGTGACCACTGGCAACGAAGCTCGCAAATTTGGGTATGAATCCACTAGTTGGGCTATGAGCTGCTTCAAAGACGTTGAATCTCCTGAAGAAGCGCAATCAATCAAACCGTTTCCAAAAATAATGATTGCCGCAAATGGCTGCATCGTGTTTTTTGAAAGGCCAACCGCAGGAATGTGTTTGAAGAATGGAAGCGGAAGCAATTGGATTGGGAAGATTTCAATCTGTTGGGAAATGTGTCTCTTTACAGATTGCGACCTTCCCGTAACCCTCCAAAACGATTAACCATGGAATACAATCAAATATCACTTGACGTCCTCAACAGGAGAAAGCCGTTCGGATTCTTTCGGGACGTTCACACAAATGTAAACTACAAACGCAAGAACAAGATTGCGTGGGGTACTGTTTATTCCGTTCTCACGACAGCAAGGAAAAGCAACCGGAACAGCTCGGGCGGTTCTGTTGACAAAGCCGCGATATTCAAAGTAGCCTTGGACTTGATGGAACTCAAGGGAATCGACCTGAGGACATAAAAAAAGGCGACTCCGTGAAGAGCCGCCCCAAAAACAACGACACAAAAATAACGAAAATATGAACGTAAATCATTTCACATCAAAATTCGACCACGCCAAAGCCACTCCACAAGCGCGAGAGATAGCACAGAAGGTAATAAGCATGCTAAGGGAAGGCGTGTACAACGAGAACATTCAGGTGACTAAAGATCAGCTTGATGAGATTGCAAGCATAACGGGGCAGCCGCTCAATAAGACTTGTTTCAGCTTATGGTTGCCAATCTTTGACGACCAACACAACCGAGTTGATATTACGCACACAAGGTCAACGCCTATCACGGACGTAACCATGTTAAACGCGGACAGTATTTGGCGTAGTGGCTCAATTAAAATCGTATAACAATTAAACAACAACAAAATGAAAGAGCTACTACCCGACTACATTGAAGGAAAAGGAGAAACAAAAGGATTCACTTTTAAAAAATCTAAAGAAACACACACGCACTACATTTACACTGTCAACACTGGCGAATCAGAGCACTTTGAGCTTTTTGAACGTAAGACATCAGCTAAGTGTTTAGACTTCGCCAATCGCGTGTATAGTGACACCGAAACAAAGGAATACTACCCTAAGTCTAATAGCTTCGGTGTTTGGGCGTGGACACTAACTACATTTCAATCAGCGTGTAATAAACTAGAATCACTAACAACAAATCAAAAACAACAACAAAATGAACGAAGTAGCAAAAATTAAGATGGAGAAGGCGGACGTGTCTATCTTCTCAACCATTGAATCATTTGAACATTGGCAACGAGTAGCCAAGATGATTTCATCAAGTGACATTGTACCGAAAGCCTATCACGGCAATGTTTCAAACACTATGATAGCAATTGAATTAGCGAACAGAATTGGAATCAGCCCATTCATGGTGATGCAGAATCTTGATGTTATCCAGGGGCGACCATCGTGGAACAGCACATTCATCATTGCCGCGCTTAATTCTTGCGGCAGGTTTAGTGCTATCAGATTTGTATTTGAGGGCAAAGAAGGCACGGACGAATATGGATGCAGGGCGGTTTCAAAGGATAGTGAAGGTCTAATCCTTACGGGTCCGTTGGTCAACTGGAAGATGGTCAAAGATGAAGGCTGGCTTTCTAAAGCTGGAAGCAAATGGAAGACCATGCCTGAATTGATGTTTCAATACCGAGCAGCTTCTTTCTTCGGAAGACTTTACGCTCCAGACATTCTAAAAGGAATGCACTCAGCGGATGAAACTATGGACATCATTAAGCCAACTCAAAAGGAAAACCATTCTCAACAGGAACTTGAACGTCTCAATTCTCACCTTGACAATTGCGACACGGTTGATGATGTTGAGATATTGGAAGAAAGCCTGAGCGGACAAGATGTGTCTGAAACGGTATCGAAAGCAATTGCAGCAAAGAAGTCTGAACTTAAACTGAACTTGCAATGAGAACTGACTTCACGGATTACAGATTTCGCGCCTCGTCATTAGGTACGTTAATGACGGGGCTAGGCAAGCCCAAGCTTTCGGCAACTACTCAAACTGAATTGAAGAAACTTCACAGACAAGAGGTATTTGGAAAGAGAACCGATATTCGTTCAAAGTATCTGGACAAGGGCATTCAATGCGAAGAATTAAGCATTACGCTTTATTCCGAGGTTAAGAACCAGTTCACCGTGAACAATAAGACACGGAAGGAAAACGATTTCTTGTCTGGCGAATGTGACAACGCCCAAAAGATAATCAGAGAGTTTAAAACCTCTTGGGATTTATCGACCTTCCCAATGTACGATGAGGAGGTGAAAAACAAAGACTACTATTGGCAATGTCAGGCATACATGGAGCTATGGGATTTAGATGAGGCGGAGTTGATTTATTGCCTTGTTAACACACCTGAAGGTCTGATTATTCGCGAGACCTACTACATGGAGAATAAACTAGGTTTTGCAGACGTTGGACTGCCTGACGAACTTCAGAAGGAAATCATAAACAACATGACTTTCGATGATATTCCTAAAGAGTTTCGCGTGAAGGTGTTCAAGATACCAAGAGACAAAGAGGCAATGCGACAAGCGGAAACTCAAATCGAAATGTGTCGGTTGTACCTAAATGAGCTGAGCGTATTATTAGCAGGTGAATTGGTAACAGCGCTATAATTGACCTCACTACAAACATCAAAGCCTCGTTAATTCGGGGCTTTTTTGTTCTTGAACTGAAAATAAATGAAATTAATTTGTTGTGGTATTAATTTAATATATTATATTTGTCCTGTTCCAACGAAGGAACGATACTAAAAACAACAACATGAAAAACACAATCAAAAATTTTGCCTTTGCTAAGGACAACAAATCAGCAGATGTCCGATTCGACAAATGGCTTTCAGAGAACGGTATCGAAGGTCAGGTAATTTCAATATGGCACATCGGCCACTATCACAACCACAGGGGTCGGACACGGTATATCACCAAAGTTGAAATTCACGTAAACGGAAATTCGCTTATTTTGTCTGAGGGAACGGACGGTGCTTCCAAGTTCGATGCGTGGACGTCTATTGATTGCGATGAGACGTTTAAAGTTGACCGCGCAAAGTCGCAGCTTCTTGTTGATATTTGCGATGAAAAAAACGCCCAAAGAATACTCAACGAAATTGAACTACAAACAGCATCCAATGATTAATCACATGAAAACAGGAGATAGAGTAGTTTGTATTAGGCCATTCGGAACGCGAGAACGGGGTTTGACCAAACCCATCAAAGGCAATCATTACACCGTAAGAGAGGTGTTTTATTATAGCTACATTACTCTCGAAGAAATAATTAACCCAAAAAAACAATATATAGAAGTTTTTGGCGAGGCTCGTTTTGATATTCTTCATTTCCGCAAACTTGAATCCTACAAAGCGAAAAACAACGCCTTTAACTTCAATATAGTTGAGGAGGGTCTTGAGGTAAAAACACCACAAAAAGAAACAGTACCCAATGATTAAGCACATCACTATTTCGCAAATGTCAGCCGATTCAATTGACGTGCTAGACACCATCGAAGTTGAAGTTGAAATCAAAGAAGCGGTTGCAGCACCGATAACGGGTTACTTTGAAACACCCGAACCCGGCGAACCCGCCGAGGTGCTTGCAATACACTATCAAGGCGTTGAGGTGTCACACTTGATTCACACGATGTTTAGCGATGAGGACTTGATTGGTGCGGCAAGTACGTTAGAGACGGAACATAGTTTAACAGAGGTTAAAGAATTTACAACATGAAAAAGCAACTAGAAGAAATGCAGCGGTATTTTGAGAACAAGATACTGGACGGGGAGTTTGAATTGATTAAAGTTGACAGGCACACGGCACACGTAACGATTGACGGGTTGTCGTTTACAATCTGGATTGGAAACGGATTTGAACACGTAAGGACTTATGACGGAGGCTTCAATGCCATCGCGATTGAGTTTGAGGACAAGAATGGCGTTTACAATATGGTTAATGAAATGAGGTTTAGCGATGCAAACAAGTCTCACATTGATGCCAAAACGAAAGAGTTTCACGCACTAAAAAAAGAACTAGGCTTATGAAAAAGATTAGATTTCGCAACGCAGCACTAGACGTCTTCCTGAATGAAGACGGCACTATTGATGCGATTGAAAACAACGGCAACCTTTGCCACGGTCTTCTATACGACCTCTGTTTGATTGATGAAGTTCAAGCGCAGATTGATGAAGATTTAGCAAAAGAAAAATAACAACATGAGACACGAAGAACGAGACCCATTATGGCCTATACTGATATTGATGCTTTTAGCCTGGGTGGTGGTTGCGCTGATCGCTTGGGCTTAACAACAAACCAAAAACAAATGAAAACGACACAAAAAAAACGGCTTCAGAACCACCTCGATTCGGGGCAGTCTATTAACCGACTATCGGCCTTGTTAGATTTAGGCATCTTTGAACTAGCTAGCAGGATAGGCGAACTTGAAAAAGACCTCTACCCGATACACAAGGATAGAACCACGATAACTAACCGCTTTGGCGAAAAGGTTTCGGTAATGATTTATAGTAAAAAAACGAACGATGCCGATTAACTATTCAGACTACCCACCAACATGGAAAACAAAGATCCGACCCGATATTCTTAGACGGGCAAATAATCGATGTGAGTTTTGCTTGGTTAAAAACCATTCTTACGTTTTCCGAGGCACGTACAATGAGACGGAAGTTTACCAAACTGAATGGGATGAAGCTTTTGATGCCGATAGCGGTAGAAAGATACTAGACGGTTCTGAGGGAATGCATGCTTACATCAAGCCGAAGTCGGGCAATGCTTGTCAGAAAGCTGTTCGCATAGTTCTGACAATCATGCACCTCGACCATGACATCAAGAACAACTGTTACTCGAATCTTGCGGCTGGATGCCAAAGGTGTCATAATAAATACGATGCCAAGAATCGGGCTGATAACAGGAAGGTGAAAAAGGGGTTGCATTGGAGTGAGCTATTCAAATGAACCGAAGCACGATAAATCTGCACTTGGGCGATAGTCTGGAGGCGATGAAACGATACCCTGATAATCATTGGGATTTAGCCATTTGCGACCCTCCGTATGGCATTGGAGAAGATGGTGGTAAAAATCACTCACGAGGCGGGCTTGCAAAACCAAAACTTTACACACCAAAAGATTGGGATAAATCAAAACCTCCTCCGCAATACTTTACGGAACTAAAAAGAGTTTCCAAGAACCAAATCATTTGGGGTGCAAATCATTTTATTGAAAATATACCAAATGCAAATAGTAGCTGTTGGATTGTTTGGGATAAACAAAACGGAGATAATGATTTTGCAGACTGTGAGTTAGCTTATTCAAGCTTCAATACAGCGGTCAGAAAATTTGTGTTTAGGTGGGCAGGAATGCTTCAGGGTGACATGAAAAACAAGGAGGTTAGAATACATCCAACACAAAAAAGTGTCAAACTATACGAATGGCTTTTAGCCAACTACGCTAAAGAAGGCGACAAGATACTTGACACGCACGGAGGGTCGATGAGTATAGCCTTAGCGTGCCACAACCTAAAGTACGACCTTGATTTGTGGGAATTGGATGCAGACTATCATACGGCAGGAGTCAAACGATTTGAGCAACACAAACGGCAAATACAACTATTTTAACAAACTATTCAAATGAAAATATACATCAGCGGTAAAATATCCGGCATGGAAAAAGAAGCCAAAGAACTATTCGGAACAGCCGAACGAGAACTACAAGCGCAGGGATTCGACACGGTTAACCCTATGAAGTTGAAACACGACCACGATAAGGCATGGAGCGACTACATGCGCGAGGACATCAAGGCACTATGCGAGTGCGATGGTATCTACATGCTGAACAACTGGAGCGATAGCAAGGGCGCAAGACTTGAACGCAAAGTGGCGGTACGAATAGGGATGAGATTGATGTACCAAGAAGGCGAATGAAATAAATAGGTTGCAGATTGAAAAGTAATTTGTATATTTGTTTGGTAATCCGTTGTTGTAGAGCGGTGAACGATTAAGAAACACATTGAACCTCTTGGGGATGCGCTACAACCGCTGAACCAAGAGGTTTTTTATTACTTAAAAACGAGATATGAAATTAGAATTAAAA
>Ga0209390_10010006_pt1 | contig 11230 bp, 6 predicted proteins | sample BON01_FD_187212 | JGI IMG/M metagenome (GOLD analysis project Ga0209390, IMG submission 187212) | Freshwater microbial communities from Lake Bonney liftoff mats and glacier meltwater in Antarctica - BON-01 (SPAdes) (version 2) | ecosystem: Environmental > Aquatic > Freshwater > Ice > Glacier... | reverse complement strand
AATGCGTGAAGCAAAATGGGGACGGTGATATGGATGTCTTTTGCCGTGATTTGAGCACAGGAAAGGGAGTAGTTGACGGTGGTGCAGAGTTCATCCAGTTCAAGCAGGAACTGTTGGGCATGGGAGAGAAGGGTATCTTTGTTCGAAAGTGCTAGGAATCAATGTTCCAGAAGGTCAATGATGTGTTTAAGAATACTCCAGATGTAAAGAGTAAAAAGGTTGCCACGATTATGGGTACTCCTGGTATTGGTAAGACTTTATTTGGATTATTCATGATTCACGAGTTATTAAAGGAAGGGAAATCAGTCATGTACTAGCACGGTGGTGAGAATAAGTATTTCCTCCTTGAGTCCCAAGATAGTAGTATTTTCCAAGCAGCTCGACAGCATGGATATCGTATCCCTGCTCCGACCTAAACATGCTACGTTGGTAGAATCACAACTCTTGACAGTGACCACAGTCGGGTTGATGGTTTGCAATTGGTAGGATTCTTGGAGGGTCAATCAGATCTCTACTATGTGCATGATCCTCCGAAGACAAGTATTTCATTACGGGAGGGAATATGTTGCAAAACGATTAGTACCTCATCGCCTCATCGTGCCGAAGAAAATACGATGGATAAATTTGACCACTCATTTTACTTGCCTATGTGGACCAAGGAGGAATTAGGAATAGCCAATAAGCAGTTCCAACTAGGTCTAAGTTCTTCAGGAGCGCTGGAAAATGTTTGGTGGACGTGCACGTTGGGTACTGACAATGGATAAAACTCCTGGTATTCAAAAGTTGCATCGTGCATTTCGCAAACTTACGAAGGAGCGCATTAGCAGTCTCATGGACCCATTTTCAAACCAAAGTGGACAAATCAGTAGCTTCGTGGTTCACATGCACCCAAATGACGACCTAGACGATTATGTAACAGGTATATTAACCTCACAAATGGTTCTTCAAATCTGCTCACGACTCCAACTATCAACCGGTAGTGCAACAATGGGCCAGTGCTTTAGATAGAGGAACCAACATATCAGTAGGATTGATAATGGAGCAGTGCTGCCATAATCAAATAATCTTTGGGAGTGGTGTAGTTGGGGTAAGCTTTGGGAGCTCAAAACAAATGGGTCTGCGTCAGGTAAGAAAGTCGTTTGAGGAGTATACCCAAATTTGAAGGGTCGGTATCATTTGCCAAAAATGACATGAGTGATCTTCAATCTTTGCCAGAGAACCATTACTGTGTACCATATCAAACCAACTTCCCAAGAATTGACTCATTTGCTGCAGTTGAAATATTCATTTTGCGATCTAAAGAACAACGAACTGTGCCTTGTTGGTTTTCAAATGACCACTGGAGAAAAGAAGCACTTGAAAGTAGTAGGTGGTCGTAGGATCCGAACCAAGTTCCAGGAACTGTGCAACAAAGAAACCCTCAATACATCCAACATGTACATTGTGTTTGTCACCGCGGAAAAGAATGCACCATCCTTGCTAAAAAAGAAACATGTGAAGTGGATTATTGAAAACGGTGAAGAAAGCGAAGAGTTTAGAGATGTGCGCCAGTTTTTCCTTGTGATGCCTGATAGTCTCGGTATTGTTCCTGATGATTGTGATGAAAAATGTCTGATGAGTAGTATTTCACTGAATATATGATTTTTTATTATAAAGCCTTGAATCTTGAATACATATCTCGGCAAGACGAGAATTGCATTGTACCGGAACAATATTGATGAGAATCTTTTTGACATTGAAATGTTACATTCTTCCCCTTGATTACTATTGAAAACCATCATGAATTGTTGGTTTAGGATGTGTGTAGCTAGGCTGCCTTATCATGGTAAAGCAAAGTGTCTTAATTGTGAAAGAGAGAGGATGATCTGGACTTTAGATAATTGAATAAAAGCATAATCGACAAAAATAACTTTTAAAACATTCTAGGAAATGCATTGTAATCATACTCTAACTCATATAAACTCCAGGATACTGTAGAGATTATTTTTCCGTGAGGTGTTTCTCTAACGAATGTAACTGCTAGATTGCAGTACGTTAGTTTAAAGACAATATAGAGTGATTCCACAACACTTTTCGTAACAAGATAATTAACAATAAAAGAATTGATGTATATAAATGAGCAGCAATTGATGACAATGGATTCCATAGAACTGGGAATACACGAAATTTTTCAAAAATCAAAAAAGGGATCTGGGTGCAAGACATGCCGTGGAATTACAGCTTTTGAAGAATCACACTCGAAGCATTTCAAATTTTAAAGATTCGTCAATAACTTTGTTGGGCTTTCTGGTTGTGTTTTGTCGTAGGTCAATCTTGTCAAAACCATTGCAACGACCGTGGTGTCCGTGATTCGGAACAACAGCGACTCCTGTTATTGTTCAATGTAGATAACGGAGAAAAAGTTGATCCTTTCGACACAACATAATCTAAACTCAATTCAATGAAGTTATTTTTCAAGGTTTCCCCAAAATGGGGTTTTCACTATGAAACTATGAGTGGGGGGGGCTGTTCTAAAGTATCGTTATTAACTGCCGGCAGTGAAAATGGAGCGAGCTAATGATCGACGAGCAGAGAAGCTGATGGTAAGTAACCTTGTTATTGAATAACTGGTTTTTAATTCGTATTAAAAACAGGAAAGAGTTCGTGGTTTCAGGAAAAGCTGCAAGAAACTGCAGGTCGATGCCGCTGCTACTGTGAAACACGAAATCCGTAAGTTTCTAAATTCATTCAGAAAAGAAGAATGACAAGAATATAGAATGCGGTAAATCCTATGCCGATTTATCCAATCATTTTAAGAACATGTCTCAAATAGAACAGTATAACACTTTGAAAATAAGTCTACAAGATATCAGTGATTCGTTGAGCGAGTTGGAAAGCCATAGGTCCCATATGATTGTCGGCAGAATACAACAAAGCATGATTGAAAAAACAAAGGAGCTGGACCTTACTTGCAATGGTCCTACAAAACTTCTCCTGAAAGATCGAAACCAATCCACCAAAAACGCTTCAAAGTACAAAGATCAATTTGATTCTTTGGCCTCCAAGAATTTAAGTCAGGAAAAGATGGAAAAAAAGAAAGCCCAGCTAAAAGTTGAAGAGAATCGAGTTCTGAGTATTGACAAGAACCTACAACAGACCATGGTCAAGTATGAACACAAACGAATCTCAGAAGCCAAAAGCATTCTGGACGATTTTATAAAAAGTCAATTGTTTTTTCATTGCAGAGCTGTCGAGTTGTTAACAAAGTCCTACAGAGCTCTTGGAAAAGTAAATCCTGATGATGCAGTGGTTCAAATGTGCAAAGAACTGCGCTTCAACCTTCACAATTTAAACCCTGAAGAACAAAATTAATCCTCCCTTTATGAATATGTTTTAAATAGCTCGCTACCAATGTATACTGCTGCTGCTAGTATTGCAATCCAATACCCTGACCGCACTACAGACATTAAAGTCCAGAAATGATCTACAGCTCTCAAAAAAATGGAGTCTCCATTATACGGTTTTTTCATAATTTTCACGTCTTTTTGAACTTTCAAACTGTTTTCATGTTCTACTTCTGAGATAGATTTCACCTGCTGGTTAACCGGTCTGTCCCATTGCCTAGTTCCCGATTCCTCCTCCTCATAGTAGATTCTTCCTTGACTATTCTTGATCTCTCTCCAGGTACTCATCAATTTTACGGAGCTATTTGAAAAACTGTTATTCGGTTGAGGAAACAAAACTACACATGAAGCTCTTTCATACCGCGACACCTTACGAAGAAAGGACCTTGCTATCACAACTCCAATCATACTAAATGAGGGGACCGTACCGCATCGGCGGTTAAGCGGTAAAGCAGAAATGGGCAAGTTGCGTCTTTGTGCCAATGCGGGCAAGAAGCTGAAGAAGTTGGAGATGGGGATATTGAGTAAGCAGGATCCTTACGTAGTTTTTGGTTCAGGGACTCAATCTGGAAAAACTGCAACGGATGAAAATTCAGGTGCCGAGCCGAAATGGAAAGATAAACGTTTGAAAAACGAAGTTATCTTCAACATCAAAGATGCTTCTGATTCTCAAGTGAGGATGCAAGTTATGAATGATAATGGAAATAAGGCACATAAGCTAATTGGAGAGGGATCTATTGATGTAGCTGCGTTTTTTGAAAATCCAAACTCACCCGTTGAGCTTGAAGTGAAATTGAAAAACAATGGTAAAGATGCCGGAACTCTTCTCATCACGGTGGAATATCTAGAAGAACAAAAACAAGAAAAAACAACTGAACCAGCACTGAAGAACCAGATAGTAGTAACTGCCTTGCGAGCTGAAAATTTGAAAAATCTTCAAGTTCTCATGAAGCAAGACCCATATGTGAAAGTGTCTCTCGAAACCGTCTCGGGAGAAGTTGTTGCATCTGCTCAAACTCTCGCATCTAAAGGAACTAAACCATCCTGGGACGAAAGTAAAAACAACGTTCTGATACTTGGGTTTCAAAAACAATCTCCAGTTAAAATAGTATTTGAAGTGTGGGAAGAAGAGGGGATGCGAAAGGACCGAATTATTGCTTCGTGTGTGAAACCTATAACTGACTTTGGAGAAAAGGGAGAAATTGCAATTAGTCTTGCTGATCCTAAAGGTAAAACAGCTGGAACATTATATGCTACTATCGAAATCCCCGCCTCGCTTTTGACTAAATTTCCAGTTCAAACTGCAGCATCTTCACACGATGATATTGTTACTGCAAAAAGTGCCAAGAAGGAATTTCAAGCAGGGACAATAACCTTGACAGCGGTTGAAGGCATTCAATTGAAAAACGTGCAAACATTTGGCGAGCAAGATCCGTTTGTAAAAGCTACTTTGTTACCTTGGAATATTATTTCGAATCCTGAAAAAACTAAAAATTCGAATGGAGTGAATCCAAAATGGAGTTCCAAGAATTCGCTTGAAATATCGTTTCCAGGTGATCCCGGTGTAGGTCAACTTCCTCAGCTCTTCATCGAGGTGATGGATGATGAGATGATGCGAAAAGCTAGATTGATTGGCAACGCAACAATTGATATCACTGAATTCGTGACACAAGGAGACGTTCGCTTACCTCTCTCAATAAAACTCCAAGATAAAAAGTATCGACAAGCAGGCGAGCTGAAGACCACTATTGAATTCAAAATTGGACCTGTGGGCAAGTCTGAGGAAAAATAGAATTAATGAAAGAACCAGGAATCATCACGATAACAGCGCAATCGGCAGTGTTAACACGATCTGTCGAAATGATTGGTAAACAAGACCCGTATGTTCAAGTGGTTTTAAAGCCGTGGGCAGGAGAAATGCAACAAGGTCGGACTGTGAGCAAAGATGGTGCTGGTAAAGAACCTGTATGGACGGAAGGAAATGTCATGGAGCTCTATTATCCTGGCGGAGAGACCCCTACTGGTGAAATGCCTGAGCTTGTAGTTCAAGTGATGGATGCTCAAACGATATCAGACCGCATTATCGGTTATGGGACAGTTAAACTAGCAGCCATCTTAACCAGGTTGGCTAAAGGTGATGAAATAGACCATCAAGTGGAATTAGTGTACGAGAAAAAGAAAGATACGTTGAAGGCATGCGGTACTTGCAATATCTCTTTCAAGTTTAGAAAAGGAAATATGGAATCGATGGTCAAAATGGAAGATAAAGGTTTTAGTTTGAACGTGAAACCTGATTTTGAACGTACTGAGCCTCTTGAAATATACGCCACCATTTGTAAAGGTTCAAATTTGAAAAATAGAGCTTGGTTTGGCAAACAGGACCCATTTGTGAAGTGTACTTTGCAGCCTTGGGGAAGTTATTCGTCTACTCAACCTATTTCCGATGGAGGTACTAATGTCGAATGGACCTCACAACAAGGGAATGTATTAAAGTTCAAGTACCCAGGAGCTAGAAATGATGAATTCGCAACTCTTCTAGTGGAATGTTGGGACTCGCAAGTCGGAGGTGATCGATTGATCGGATCTAGAATCATCAATGAAGTATGTTTATTACAATCAGAAACCAACGCCAAAGAGATGACACTTCCTCTTATTGCCAAAGACGGTAAATCTGTTGATAAACATCCAGGTGGGGATCTCTCTTTGACGATTCATGCTCGCAAACGAACTGGTAACCCGATTACAAGATGCGGTGTTTTAATTGTGCACCTTGAAAGTTCAACAATGACAAAATCTGGGGACTGGTTTAGTAAATCGGATCCGTATCTACGTTTTCGTATGACTCCAGGAGTTGTGCCTACTAAATGTGTGGAAAGTGTCGTTTTGAACAACACTGGAGATGCGGCGGAGTTTAACGAAACACTTGAAATACCTATTTTTGATTTTGGGATGAATGGAGTTGGATCTAATGGCGAGTATCAAAGTCTTATTGTTGAAGTTTTGGACAGGGACACTTTTACTGCAGATGATTCGTTAGGGAAAGGCCTAGCAGATATTGCCCAAGTTCTGAGCCAAGACTACGACCCTACATTATCTCATGAAGTGACTTTAACTCATAAGCGCAAGGATGTCGGATCGGTATATTCGAAATTGGAATTCAAACCCAGTAAATATGCCGGAAACAATTTACTGAATGGAATGAAAATCGGAGAAGGGAGTATTCGAGTGTGGTTTTTAGAAGCCAGAGAGCTTAAGCATGTTGGTGGGATGCTGGATAGTAAACAAGATCCTTATGCAAGGGTCGTGTGGCAACGTCCCAATGAGCCGACTCCTGGGCGTGTAAAGAAATGGCCCAGTAGTCAAAAGACTCCAGTTCATAATGATGCAGGAAGTGCATGTGTTTGGAATGCCTATATCGATATCCCATTCGATCAATCTGATTCTTCATATGTTAATTCTGGGACGAATCCTGGAGTATTACATGTTGCCGTTCTTGACCAAGGGACTGTCAGCGATACTGTGATTGGAACATGTTCTGTTAATATGGGAGAACTCGCACTCACAAAAGCTGGTGATGATATTTGGGTCACACTTTCAAATGAAGATGGAAAGAAATGCGGGCAAGTTCGAATCGCTCTGGAATTCTTTCCAGGTCCTCCTAAATCGGAAATGTCAGTTGCAATGAAAGATGACTTTTGCTTCGTTGAAGCAGGTAGTTTACATTTGCTTGTAACTGGAGTCAGTGGCATTCCTCCGTCTAAAGCCAAAACCGTTTCCGGGGAAATTGTATGTGGCAAGTTTACTAGCAAACTACCAAAAATGGAAACAGATGTATCAGGTTTTGTCACATGGAATACGGTTATTGAAATTCCATGGAACCCTCAACCGCTGAATCCTACTACAGAACCGGTGATGCAAATACCAACGATTAGTATTCATATGTCTGGTAACAGTGGCAGTGCATTCGGTGTGAATCACTCTATAGGTTCGTGTGCGATCCCAATCGCCTCTTTTGTTCCGTTGAACATGACCACGGAATCATATGAACGTCAAATGATCGTATGTCAAGGGACTTCTTTCAGTGACACCTTTGCTACATTGAGAGTTGTGGGGACATTCTCTAGACACACCGGCGAGGTTTCTGGGAGTAAAAAAGATCTAGCAACACCAGTGAAGCAGGCAGCATCTGGTAGACTGCATGTTAGAATTCTGGCTGGCAAGAATTTGAAAAATCGTGAATTGTTGGGTAAGCAAGACCCGTTGGTAAAGTTGTTGATGCAACCTTGCGGCGATTTCCACCAAACAGATACATGTACCGATGGCGGTAAAACACCCAAATGGACTGACTCGATGAATAATTCTCACGTGTTTCTCGTCGAGGATGCCAACAGTGCTATGGTGCATTTGACATGCGAAGACGAAGACACTGTGAGCAATGATTTAATTGGTAAAGTAAGCATTCCTGTACTTTCTATATACAAACAAGGGAAAATAAAAGGCTCTGATAACGACGTGCATTCTCAATTGCTTGAGAAAACGGCGGAGAATCAGGATCAGCTTTCAACTGCACAAGTGGCTTCTTCAGCAATATTTAGAACCAAAAAATGGGAAGCTTTCTGCGAAAAATCTTTTAAGGTATACGGTGGAGGTGATGCGAGTCCTGCTTCGAAACCATATAACCGCTTGGATTTATTGACCGAGTTTTACCGTGACATCAAAAAACGCGGCAATGCAGAAATTGATGACGTACAAGAAAAAGCGCGAATTGCTCATGAAAAATTTCCTGACAACGAACCTCAAAATAAAAAGCTATTCGGCAAACTTTTCAAAAAATATCATCCGGGTGAAAGTTGCCCGGAAAGATTTTGGAAACTACCGAGTGAAAAACACCAAGGTGATGAAGTCGACATTGATCTCTTCCAAGATTTGCTTGATTTTATTGAACCTCGATCAGACGAATTCTTTCCTGGCGATTCGAACGTTTCTCTGTCTCAAAGTCAGGTAAAGAACCTGGTGAGTTTATATCCAAAGTATCTAAAACATCTAGAAGGCAAAGTGATAGGAATCTCTGAATTCGAAAGTATTTCAAAAGTAGTTGTTTCCCAAATGATCTACAATGCAGTTGCCAAAGGCGTCCGTTTTGATGGCCATTCTGAAGAAGGAGAAACGGGGGGATCAAAATTGTGGTGGACCTTAACTGACTCCAAGGGTAAGAGTGCCGGTAAGATTCAGGTGGAAGCATGGTTCACTGAAGACTGGTCTCCTGTTAGTCGAAGCGCACAGCCTGAATTGCTGCAGCAAGGGGTTCTTTGGGTTCAAATTCAAAGCGCCACATTCACCACGGACAAGGATTTGTTCGGCAAGCAAGATCCGTATATTGCCGTCAAATGGAATAACTCTGAAAGCTCAGAACAGAAAACCAAATCAAAATCGAACGCACCATTACATGTGGAGTGGGAAGGAGATGATGGTTTGCTGAAACTTGACTACTCACCGCAATTGGCTTTCGAGGCACAACAGATTGGTCAGACGCCATCACTCGTTATTCAAGCTAGAGATAAAGACGTGGTAGGAAGTCAGTTAATTGGAGAAACCAAAGTCCCTTTGATCTACTTCGCCAAGAACCCAGGCTCAGTCTTTGCTCGTGAAGTGCCACTCATCAATACTGCTAGAGGTGAAACTACAAGAGCAGGCACTATTCAAATTCGAATTCAATTTGTTTTGGGAGGAGAAGGTACGCCCAACAGTTTCGATTCGACTGATTTGAAACCAGCTCCATCGGCTATTTCGGGACGGCTGATACTTGATGTGAAGAGTGCTCGGAATCTGAAGGACGTGCAATGGATTGGAAGCATGGAACCTGTGGCGTCTTTGCGTCTATGGCCTGAAAACGAATCAAGTCGAACCAAAGCGGCTGTGAATGCTGAAAAAAACCCTTCCTGGAATGAAACGCATACATTCGACAGCATGGATGGGGACATGGCTCTGTTTGAATTGGATATCTCCACTGGGAAAACCAACATTGGAATGTTTCAAATAGCTCTTTGTAATATTCTTTCCTCAATGTCTAATGGTGGTGAATATGAAGACTGGTTCCAATTGGTTCAGTTGAAAAATGGGAAAGTTACTCGATCTGGTCAAGTATGTCTGTCATTCAAATTTGAAATGGATGGAGAAGACGATGGTTCATCTGCTAGTGCTGGTGGTGCACTATGCTACATTCCTGGTCCAGGTACTATTCATATCAAAGTAAGAAAAGCTGCAGATTTACGAAATCAGTCAAAACAAGATCCATTTGTAGCGATTACTGGTTTGAATTTTCGAAAATCTTTTTCTACAAAAACCAACGTCGATGAAAACGGAGGTTCAAATCCAGTTTTTGAATTCAGTGCAAGTGCACAGCTTCAATGGGGTCCCAAAGACAAGCAAGTACCATTGTTGGAACTCGCAGTAAAAGACCGTAACTTATTAATGAACACCGCTATCAACACCGTTACATTAAATCTATCCCCATGGTTGTTTGGTCCTGGTCAAATCGCCTCCATGTGGATCCCCACCTACTCACAAGGAAGCGGGGGGCCTTACGCCTACAAACCGAAACAAGGAGCATTGCTAGTTGATTTACAATACATACCAAAAGCGGAATTTCCCGGTAAACCAGCATCTGCATTTTCTAGATCATCCATGAAAAGGATTGCAGAGCCGGTAGAGGAACGGAATGGGGATATTCATGTGCAAATAATAGCGTGTAGAAATCTCACTGATGTTCAAGCTTTAGGAAAGCAAGACCCCTATGTGAAAGTGACAAGGATAGCAGGTGGTACAAAGCTTGATGGTGTTTTGGATTTTATTGTGGCGAAAACGTCTGTGCAAGATAATGGAGGTTCTAATCCGGAGTGGAATGAAGATATTTTGATATCCTATGATGAGAAAGCGCTCGGACTGGAGACTGGAAGTATTCCAATAGTTCTAGTCGAAGTTTGGGACTCCAATATCAAATTGCAAGGAGATAAACTCATCGGCAAGACGATATTACCTGTATTTCCTTGTGTATTAGATGACCGTCAAGTACTTGACTCTTGGTACCCTTTAACCAATAGTAGCAACGAAAAGGCTGGAGAGATCCATTTAGGGATGCAATATCGAAGACAAGGTGAAGTTAAACAGGACATCCCTTCTGAAGCGCCGGAGAATATTTTGAATGTTGTTGTAATACGTGCTCGTAACTTGCACAATGTCGGTGATGGAATAATGGGCGGGGCTCAAGATCCATTTGTTCAAGTTGAATTTGTTGGACATGACAAAATATACAAAACGCAAGTTGCTAATGAGCAAGGAACTGACCCGGTTTTTGAAGAACGATTGCAGGTATTTGGCTGCATGCCTGATTCCCGAGGTTCGTTCCCTCGTCTTCGATGTCAAATATTTGATCACGATACTGGTGGCAATACATTCATTGGCATGTTTGAATTCTCTTTGACAAGTTCCATCATGCGTAGTGATAGTGTTCCACATGAACAATGGTTTCAACTTACGGACAAGGATTTATCAACATCGAGAGGGGAATTACAAGTCATCATGAAAAGAGGCCCTTTTCCCGGTGATATCGATGATGGTCTTGCTAACAAGCAAGGAGATGGAAAGTTGCTGGTATCCTTATTGAAATTGCATCAACTCACTGACTCACATGGAAAAACTCCTTTGAAGCCTATTTTCAGGGCTTCTTGCTTTGTTGGGGAAACCGAATTTTCAAAAGGCGACTTTGTGGACAATGTTATCATCCCTATCAAGAAGAAACAGACAGAGAATGACCCTGCAATGGCAATCTCTATATCTGCCATGCAAAA
>Ga0209390_10010005_pt1 | contig 11230 bp, 12 predicted proteins | sample BON01_FD_187212 | JGI IMG/M metagenome (GOLD analysis project Ga0209390, IMG submission 187212) | Freshwater microbial communities from Lake Bonney liftoff mats and glacier meltwater in Antarctica - BON-01 (SPAdes) (version 2) | ecosystem: Environmental > Aquatic > Freshwater > Ice > Glacier... | reverse complement strand
TATCTTCCGCATCAGCAATCTCTTCATCGGGCTTCCCTCAAAGCTAAAAAGCCAGACGGTAGCCAGTTACAGATTGCCTCGCAGCATCACATCACAGGGTGGCCGGATGCTCCGGAATCAATGGCCGAATAAAATCGGAATGGGTGGCCGGATACTTTCGGAATCACTGGCCGGATGACCCCGGAATACGCAGTAACGCGCCAAGAGCGGGCTTCTTATGAAGCCCGCTCTTTCCTTTTTTTCTGCACTGCCCTAAGGTTTTTCTGCAAAGCAGTATATCTGCGCAAACCGCTCATAGGGGGCAACATGGCCGAGACTGAAAAGCCGCTGCTGATCAAGCGCTATGCCAGCCGCCGTCTTTATAATACCGAAACCTCGGATTATGTGACGCTAGAGGATATTTCCGGCTTTATCCGCAAGGGCCGTGAGGTGCAGATCATTGATCTGAAATCCGGCGATGACCTGACCCGCCAATACCTTTTGCAAATCGTCGCTGAAAACGAAAGCAAAGGTCAAAGCGTTCTGCCGACCAATGTGCTGAATGATCTGGTGCGCAGCTATGCCACTGGCGTCACCTCGGTTGTGCCGCAGTTTTTGTCCGCGTCGTTTGACATGCTGCGCGACAGCCAGTCCAAAATGGTGCAAAACCTGACCAAGGTGCCAAACCCGATGGCCTCGGTCCCCGGCTTTGACGCGATGCGCAAACAACAAGAGATGTTTTTGAAATCCATCATGGGCGGTGTGCCAGGTTGGCCCGCGCCAAACGCCGGAGCCGAGGGCGAAGATGCGCCTGAACCTGCCAAAGGCACCGCAACCGACTCAGATGAGCTGCGCGAAATCAAAGCCCAACTGGCCGAGTTGCAAAAGAAGCTCTCTAAACTTTAAGGGCAGGGGGGGTTACACCCCCAACCTGTCCCGCATCCCATACCACGTCATTGCCGCCACCAGCAGTGGCCAGCGCAGCGCAGTGCCGCCCGGAAAGCGCGGCTGCGGCAGGTTGGCCAGCACATCAAACCCGCCCGCTTGCCCCTGCACAGCCTGCGCCATCAGCTTGCCAGCCAGGGTGGCCATCGCCACCCCATGCCCCGAATACCCCGAGGCCGAAAACACCCGTGGGTGGCTGCGCACAAAGCAGGGCATCCGATTCATCGTAATCGCCAGCGTGCCGCCCCAAGCATAGTCTATTTTCACATCGCGCAGTTGCGGATAGACCTCAAGCATCGGTTTTCGCACGGTTTTCACCACATCGGGGAACTTATAGCCATAGCTTTCTCCGCCGCCAAACAGCAAGCGTTTATCATCCGAAAGGCGCCAGTAGTTCACCACAAACTTACTATCGGCCACCGCCACATTTTCCGCCAAAATCCCTGCGGCCCGCTCACCCAAAGGCTCGGTTGCCACGATGAAATTGTTGATCGGCATGACCCGTGCAGCAACCTTACGGTCCAGCCCGCTTAAGTAGCCGTTGCCCGCCAAAATCACATGGTTGCAACTGACCCGGCCATGCGCGGTTTGCACCTCGCTGCGCAGATTGTGCTGGATGTGATGCACCTCTGACCGTTCATAAATCCGCGCGCCTGCCGCCACCGCCGCCTTTGCCAACCCAATCGCAAAGTTCAGCGGGTGCAAATGCCCCGCGCCCCGGTCTAAATCCCCACCCTTAAACGCCGCCGACCCGATCAACCCTTCAGGCAGCGCGTCAATCTGGTCATAATCATAATCGCGCGCCAGCTTTTCACGGTAGCGCTCGGCATGCGCCACTTCGCCGTCAGTATAACACGCATGGGCCACGCCCGCATGAAACGGCAACCCCATATCCTTGGCCAACCCGCGCACCAGCGCCTTGGCCTCTTCACTCATATCCCACAGCTTGCGCGCAACCTCACGCCCCACCATCTTTTCAAGCGCGTCTTGCTCCAGCCGCTGCCCGGACCCGACCTGCCCACCATTGCGCCCCGACGCGCCAAACCCCACGCGCTGCGCTTCAACCACCACCACATCAAAGCCCGCCTGCGCTAAATGCAGCGCCGCCGACAACCCGGTATAGCCCGCGCCAATGACGCAGACATCCGCACTGACCTGCCCTTTCAGCGGTGGAAATGCCGCCAAAGGCACCGCTGTCGCGGCATAATAAGAGGCGGGGTATTCCCCCGCCTTATCATTCACATGCAAAAGGTTCATACGTTCAGCAACAAATGCTCACGTTCCCACGGGCTGATAACCTGCTGAAACTCCTTGTACTCATTCCGCTTCACCGAATCGTAGACCTTGCAGAATTCCGGCGTCAGCACATCGCACAACGCCGTATCCTCCTCCAACAAATCCAACGCATCGCCCAAGTTATAAGGCAAATCCGTCTCAATGTTATAGGCGTCGCCTGTGCATTCATCCCTTGGCATCTTGCGCTCCATTAATCCCAGATAGCCGCAGGCCAAACTCGCCGCCAACCCCAAATAAGGGTTGCAATCCATACCCGCCAAACGGTTCTCCACCCGCCGCGCCGCCGGTCCCGAAATCGGCACGCGCAGCCCCGTGGTCCGGTTATCACGCCCCCATTCCAGGTTAATCGGTGCCGCAAAATCCGGCACATACCGGCGATAGCTGTTCACATAGGGCGCCAGCAACGCCACAGCCCCCGGCAAATGGTTCTGCATCCCGGCGATAAAGTGGAAAAACGCCTCCGTTTCATCGCCGCTTTCTTTAGAAAAGATGTTCTGCCCGGTTTCAATATCCACCACCGAATGGTGAATATGCATCGCAGATCCCGGCTCACCCTCAATCGGCTTGGCCATAAAGGTCGCAAAACAATCATGCCGCAGCGCCGCCTCACGGATCAACCGCTTGAAAAAGAAAATCTCATCGGCCAAGCGCACCGCGTCACCGTGTGCTAGGTTAATCTCAACTTGACCAGCCCCGCCTTCCTGCAAAATCCCGTCAATCTCCATGCCCTGCGCCTCCGCAAAGTCATAGATATCGTCGATCACCTTGCCGTATTCATCAATGGCACTCATCGAATAGGCCTGCTTGCCCGCCGCCCTGCGCCCAGACCGGCCCATCGGCGGCAACACCGGCATATTCGGGTCCAAATTCCGCGCGGTCAGGAAAAACTCCATCTCAGGTGCTACCACAGGCGCCCAGCCTTGCGCCTTGTAAAGGTCCAACACTCGGCGCAACACATTGCGCGGCGCGGTGGGAATAGGGTTGCCTTGCTGGTCTTGGGCATCATGGATCACCTGCACCGTCACATCCGCCGTCCAAGGGGCTGCCGTGGTGGTCGAATAATCCGGCACCAAAATCATATCCGGCTCGGTAAACAGGCCCGACGGGTTATCCGCCCATTCACCCGTAATCGTTTGCAGGAAAATCGAGTTCGGCAAAAAGTAATTCGCCTGCGTCGCGAACTTGGAGGCAGGCATCGCCTTGCCCCGCGCCACGCCTGCAATATCGGCAATAATACACTCTACCTCATCCAAACGCCGCCCCGCGATATAGTCGCGCACTGCGTCGGGCAGCTTATCTGTCCAATCCGGCATCGTAAAACCTCGCCTAAAACCTCAGCCCCTCGGCTGTTTAAAAAATGCAGCAATCTGGTCGGCCATGCTGGTGTTATCAACCGGCGCGTCCAACCGCGCCACGGCCCCGTCCAGCAAACCATCCGGCACCAACCCTCTGCCGCGCGTCTTTATCAATCCATCTACAAAGTCCGGCTGAAATTCAGGGTGTGGCTGCACGGTAAAGGCCCAGTCATCATAAAGCAGGGCCGCATTGGCACAAAAGGCATTGCTGCCGATCACTTCGGCGGCCTCAGGTTTTTTAACCACTTGGTCTTGGTGCCACGCGTTCAAGCGCACAGATGTGCCGCCAAAATCATACTCCGTCGCCCCCACAGCCCAGCCTTTGCTGTATTTCTCAACACGCCCCCCCATCGCCTGCGCGATGATCTGGTGACCAAAGCAAATCCCCACCATTGGCACATGCGCGCCGTAGGCCGCCCGGATAAACGCCTCCAACGGAGGGATCCAAGCATGGTCCTCATAAGCACCAAACTTTGACCCGGTGATCAGCCAACCCTCGGCGGCATGGGCATCTGTTGGAAATTCCCCGTCCAACACGCGCCAGATTGTAAAGGTAAGCCCACGCCCCGCCAAAAGGCGCACGAACAAATCGGGATAATCACCCTTGTCGCCGATAAGCTGATCGGGTGAAACACCCGTTTGCAAAATGCCAATATGCATGACGTCCCTTTATCTTGATGCGCAGACATTAGCCGCACGGCTAGGGGGCCGACAAGGGGGGAAACGAGACCTTCACAGGTGTCCCGCACCCAATCGGGCACGCAAGACCCAACATTACCAAACCACCCACCAACGCCTGCAAAGCCACGACCGTCCCCGCCTTTCATCTTGGTAAAAATACCTAAATCCTGCTTTTGGGCAAAAAGCGCTCACGGTTCCGCCCAAACCGCCTGCTTTTCCATCACCAAAGCCAAACGGTCCGAGGCCAAAAACCGCGCCAACCACGCTTGGACGCGTGGTATCGGTTGCGCGTCAAACCAAGGCTTGTCGACCAAGGCAAACTGCCGCACAAAAGGCAGCAGCGCGTAATCGGCAAGGTTAGCGCGGTCAAAAATCCACAGGCCCATCTGGGCCTCCAAATCCTCAAAAAACCGGGTGGCCTCACTCTGGGCTTGCGCGACCACCGGGGCAGGGTGGCGGTTGGCATATTTCACACGGTCCAAGGCGTGTTTGAACGGCCCATCGCCGCGCACAACCCAATCATACCCAGCCTGCGGCATGTCCAACCAGCCTTCGGGGTCGTTCTGGCGCAAGGCCCAAACCATGATCTCAAGGCTTTCATCAATCACGCCCGCTTGTGTCACCAAACACGGCACAGTGCCGCTGGGCGAGGCTGCCAAAAACGCCGCAGGCTTGTCGCGCAGCAATATCTCACGCGGCTCCACCACCACGCCTGCCACCGCAATGGCCAACCGCGCCCGCATCGCATAGGGGCAGCGACGAAAGGAATATAAAATCGGGGTCATGCAAGCGGCCAATGCAAGGGGAACACGCCCAAAGTTAATCCGCCCGTTTCCCAGCGGCAACCCCCGCCGTACCCGCGATGCAGCGCTTGTGTTGGGGTGGATATGGCTTTGGCGGAACACTTCGACGCCTTGCTCAAACGCAGGCAAGTGCGGGTTAACACTTCATGAATAAAAAATTCAAATTCGTTGTATTACAACATCTTATAAAAACCTCCGCGCGCGATTCACCCGCGAACATTCCACGCCAGGCTTTTACCCCTTACCTGATAATTTGCGGGCGCAGTTTAATCTTGCTCCGCTCATTCGACGGCAAATGTCGATTGAGCCGCCGATTGATAACCCCGAAAATCCAGATCAACGCCAAGGTCAGCAAGATGAAATAAAAGGCCACGATAGGGTATGGGATAAACGGGTTGAAAGTCTTGTCGACCAAATAGCTCGCGTAATAAAGCGCATCACCGCGTTGTCCAAAGGCCGGAAAGCCTGAGAAAAAGACCAAGGTGGTGGCGTGGAACAAGAAGATCGCTTCATTCGTATAGGCAGGCCAGGCCAACCGCATCATCGTGGGCCATTGTATCCGCATGAACCGAGACCAGCCTGAAATACCATACGCATCGGCGGCCTCTAGATCGCCTTTGGGGATCGACCGCAGCGCGCCGTAGAAGATTTCGGCGGAATAGGCGGCGGTGTTTAAAAACAACACGATCAGCGCGCCAGCCCATGCCCGCGACAACCAGCTAACCTCAAACACCATGCCAAACACTTCAAACCCATCGCGGGGCAACAAAACCAACGCCTCATAGGCCAAAAAGAATTGGATAAACAAAGGTGAGCCGCGAAAGACAAAGATGAACCACTCCGCAGGCTTGCGAAACCCTGCATGTCGCGAGGCTTTTGCCAGAGCAAGCGCGTTGGCCAACACGAACCCGCAGAGCAAGGCGAAAACGCCGAAATAAACGTTCCAGACCAGCCCTGAGCCGATCAGCGTGAACTGTTCGCACAGCGTAAAATCGGTTTTCGGCAAAATGCGTTCGCCGTAGCCAATGGAACGCAGGCCGTAATCAGAGATGGTTTGCAGGCAGCTCATGCGGCAGCCTTTCTTTGGGCTTCGCCAGCCGCGGTGGCTTGCCCCATGCTCAGGCGGTTTTGAACCCGCGTCAGCACCATTTCAGACAGTTTGGTCATGCCAAGATAAAACACCAGCAGTCCAAGGAAGTAGTAAAGCCGCCAATCAGGGTGCGCATAGGCATAGACGCTGGTCTTGGCCCCGCCCAATTCACGCGCCCAATAAACGATGTCTTGGACACCCAACAAAAACAGCAAAGGCGTCGCCTTAATCAAAATCATCCACAGGTTGGACAGGCCGGGCAAGGCATAGACCCACATCTGCGGCACCAAAACACGGCGGAACACTTGGCCATGGTTCATGCCGTAAGCCTCGGCGGTTTCCAACTGCGCGCGCGGCACGGCCTGCATCGCGCCATAAAGCACATTGGACGCAAAGGCGCCAAACACCAGCGCAAAAGTCACCACCGCCAGCGCAAAGCCATAGATCGAATGCCAAATTTGCGGGGACGCGTTTTGTGGCACTTTGGCCTCGGGGCAAACGCGAAATTCCAGGCCGTTGCGAATGGGGTCGGTCCAATCGGGGCAGCGCACCTGATGCACGACCCATTCAATACCTTGGTCCAAGGCAATGACAAAGAACAAAAAGAACACGATGTCGGGGATGCCGCGCACCATCGCGGTATAGCCTTTGCCAATGATCCGCAGAGGCAAATGCTGCGACCGCGACATCATTGCACCGCCAAAACCAAAGGCGAGCGCAACTGGGGCTGTAATGGCCAAAAGCGTGAGAACGGTCAAAAAAGACCAATAGAAATCAATATGCTTGCCTGTGGTCAGGTAGCACATCAGCCAGTTCAGGCCATGCAACGTGGAAGGGTCGGCGCAGCTTGAAATCATGAAAATCCAATGCAAGCAGCGCAGGGGCGTTTGTGTGAAACACCTGCGCTGCCCAAGGTAGCCTTAATCAGAAGGTTGCGACGGAATCGCCAAACCACTTCTTGATCAGCTCATTCAAAGATCCGTCCGCTTTCATCGTGGTGATCGCGGCGTCAAACTTTGCTTTCAGCTCGGTGTCGGATTTGCGCAGGCCCATGCCCACGCCGTCACCCAGTTGAACTTCTTCGCCGGCCCAGACGAACTTACCGCCCGATTCCTGCAAGATCGGGTCAAGATAGTCTTTGTCCGCAAAAACGGCGTCTGATTCGCCATTGCGCACGGCAGCCACGGTTTCATCAGGGGTTGCAAATTCAACCAAGGATGCGCCGCTTTCTTGCACATAGCCTGCCTGAATTGTGCCGGTTTGCGCCGAAACAGCCCCGGTTTTCACATCAACGCCTGCGTCCAGCGCCATATAGGCCGAGGAGGCTGGTGGAATGTAGTTTTGTGTGAAATCAATAACTTCACCGCGTTCTTTGGTGATGCTCATACCCGCGATGATCACGTCATAGTTGCCGGATTGCAGGTTGGGGATGATGCCATCCCAATCAGTTGTGACCCACTCACAGGTCAAACCGGCCATTTCGCACAGCTTGTCGCCCATCTCACGCTCAAACCCATCAACTTCGCCAGCGTCGTTGATGAAGTTGTAAGGAGGGTAGGCACCCTCGGTTCCCATGCGCACGGTTTGGGCGAAGGCTGCTCCCGCAGTCAGTGCCAGCAGTGCAGTCGTCAAGATAAGTTTTTTCATTGGTAGCTCCCTTTGTAAACTTTGGTGGGTCTTTGTGCCTTAGCCGCCAGCAGAAAGGAAGCCACGCAAACGCTCCGTCTGCGGGTTTCCGAAAACAGCATTGGGCGGGCCTTCTTCTTCGGTGCGGCCTTGGTGCAGAAAAACGACGTGGTCGGATACGTCAGCCGCAAGCCGCATGTCATGCGTGACCAGCAACATCGTGCGGCCTTCTTCGGCCAAGGCTTTGATAACCTTGACAACCTCTTGCTCCAACTCAGGGTCAAGCGCTGAGGTTGGTTCATCAAACAGCAAGGCGCGGGGCTCCATGCACAAAGCACGCGCAATCGCGGCACGTTGTTGTTGGCCGCCCGACAGCATTGCAGGCCAAGCATCAGCTTTGTCGCCAATTCCAACCTTATCCAGATAGTGGCGCGCCTTGGCCTCGACCTCTTTGGGGTTGCGTTTCAGCACAGTCACTGGCGCTTCCATCACGTTTTGAAGAATCGTCATATGCGACCAAAGGTTAAACTGTTGAAACACCATGGACAGATTGGTCCGAATACGCGTGACCTGCGCGCGGTCGCTTGGGTGGCGGTTCAACCCTTCGCCGCGCCACTGCACGGCCTCGCCTTCAAATTTGATCACGCCTTGCTGGCTATCCTCCAGCAAATTGCAGCAGCGCAGCAGCGTGGATTTTCCCGACCCAGACGACCCGATAAGCGAAATCACATGCCCTTTCGGTGCGACCATGTCGATGCCTTTCAGCACCTCCAACTGGCCATAGCTTTTATGCAAATCCCTAATCTCAATGACCGGGGTGCCAATGTCAGCTTGGCCCGTGTCAGCGGATTGAGGGGCGGTGGGGTGATCGGTTGAGGTCACAGGTACTCGCTTGCATATAATTCAGGGCAAAGTAGGGCGTATAACGCCAAGGTTTGCAACGGGCATTGTGCCATTGCGTGGCGTCAAAATGCCAAAACCAATGGCCCTAAGGGTTGAAAGGGGCAGGCGGGGGCGGGTTTGGCACCGCAAGATAAGCGCTTGGCAAAATGGCAACCAACCCGCGCATCCCCAGAATCGCAAGTGTTGCGGCGGGCAGATGTGCAATGGCTTGGCGAATGGTATCCGATAGAAGCGAGGCCATAGCCGCCTGCGCGGTGATCAACGGCAGGCCCGGCGTGGGGTCTGTTTGGGCGATTACATGCAGGTCTTGGACCACTGGGTCCACCCGCTGCAAGTGTCGCCAAGTCACTGCATCAACCGCGCCAAGATCGGCCTGTCCTTGGGCTATTGCTTGCGCCGTCAGCCGATGCGCGCCGGTTCTAAGCCCTGCTGGAAAATGCAGCCCCGCGGCTGCGGCATGGTTTTGCGGCGCAGCCCAACCTGATTGGGACACCGCCTCATTATAGGCCAAAGGCACCCCCTCAAACGCCGACAAATGCGCCCGCGGATCGTCCCGCCGTGCGATGAAATAGCTGCAATACTCTCCCGGTGCGCAGCCCGGAACGCCGTAGTCGGGCGTGCCAACCAGCGTGACCTTGGGGTGCAGATGTGCGCGAAACGGATAGCCGCAGGTTTGGGCCAGCAAAAGATCAGCCGATTGCCAAACCTGCCACAGGTCGCCCCCTCGCGTCAGCGCTTGGGGTGCCTCCACGCCTTGTGCGCGCAGGCCGTCACGGACCCCGGCCCAAAGCGCATCATTCGCCGCCACCAAGTCGTCGTAATCGTACATCGGCAGCGCAGCAATCACCCTTTGGCGACCTTTTGGCGGGCAAGCGCTGATTGCTGGTCGGTCAGCCCCAACAGATTGGCAACAAGCCGCATCAGCTGATCTTCGGCGGCATTGCGGCTGTTATCGGCAAGGGCAATTGACCACATCGCCTGCATCAACTGGGACCGCTCTTCAATCGCGGTGCCTTCTTTGATCGCGCGGGTAAAGCGTACGGTGTCGGGGGCTTCTTGCTCCAACGCCTCGGCCTGCGCGCGCATTTTGGCGGCTTCCATTGGCGTTAAGGCATGGCGTGCAGCCAGCACCTTGTCGATTCGTGAAATCTCTACTGCAGAATAGTCACCATCTGCTCGTGCAAGCCGCACAAGTAAGGCTGCCAATGCCAAATCGGCATCAGGTTCAGGCAAACGGTCAAGGGTCGGGGCCGTCAGGCGGCGCAGCAATGCTTCAAACATGTCCTTTATATATGCCGTCAATCCGCCACTGCCAATCACGAGACAGGCAGATGTTGAAAAATTAGCAAATTCACGTTTTTTGGCTTTTATTCATCACTCATTAACTAACGTTAGCGAGGCTGGTGTCAGCAAACCCGAGAGCTGCCAATGGATTCGGACCTTTTTAACCATGCCCGCGCTGCCCCCGCTGATTTGTCTGCAGATCAGCGGTTGGATTGGCTGCGATTGATCCGCTCGCGCCGTGTGGGGCCAGTGACCTTTCACCGGCTTTTGGCCGAATATGGCACGGCCGCCGCCGCCTTGGCCGCCTTGCCGGGGATCGCGTCAGCTGCAAGTGTAAAAGACTACGCGACCTGCCCGATAGAGGTGGCCGCGCATGAAATGTCTGCCGCCCGACTTGCAGGTGCAAAAATGATCTGTTGGGGCGAGGTGGCCTATCCCGAGGCACTGTATGATTTGGGCGATGCGCCGCCCGTGCTGTGGGCGATTGGCGATGTTGGGCTGCTAAATCGGCCAAGTGTCGCGATGGTGGGCGCGCGCAATGCCTCGTCCTTGGGGCTGCGCATGGCCACGCGGTTGGCGGAAACCTTGGGCGAAAAGGGCTTTGTTGTGGTGTCTGGCCTTGCGCGCGGCATTGACGCGGCAGCACACAAGGCCGCCCTTTCTTTAGGTACTGTGGCAGTGCAGGCCGGCGGGGTGGATGTGATCTATCCCGAAGAAAACGCTGTGCTCGCCGCCGATATTGCCACGAAAGGCTGCCGCATTTCTGAACAACCCATGGGCCTTGCCCCGCAGGCCCGCCATTTCCCCATGCGCAATCGTTTGGTTTCGGGCCTATCGCGGGCTGTGGTGGTGGTTGAGGCGGCTGCGCGCTCGGGCAGTCTGATCACGGCGCGCAATGCATTGGACCAAGGGCGCGATGTGCTGGCGGTGCCGGGCCATCCATTTGATGCCCGCGCGGCGGGGTGCAACATGCTGATCCGCGATGGTGCGACCTTGGTGCGTAGTTCAAGCGATGTGATTGAAGCGATTGGCACGGGCTTGCCGCACCTGCGTACCGTCACGGCCACCCCGATCCCTGTCTTGCAACCAACCGCACCGCCGTTGCCCGGCCCCACACCCGCGCGCCGCCCTTTGGCCGATGCTTAGGCTCAAGTTTCAAGTGCAACACCCAGCGCCCTCAGGGCATAGGATGTTGCGATGGACAAACGATACAAGCACCTCAACCGCGAGGAACGTGGCGTGATTTTGGCGGAGCACCGGCGCGGGGC
>Ga0209390_10010004_pt1 | contig 11232 bp, 8 predicted proteins | sample BON01_FD_187212 | JGI IMG/M metagenome (GOLD analysis project Ga0209390, IMG submission 187212) | Freshwater microbial communities from Lake Bonney liftoff mats and glacier meltwater in Antarctica - BON-01 (SPAdes) (version 2) | ecosystem: Environmental > Aquatic > Freshwater > Ice > Glacier... | reverse complement strand
CCAAGAGATGTTGTTGTGGCGCTCGCAGAATACCGAGCGCACTCTAAGCGGAATGCTGATGCAAGACGGCGGCATCGGGCAGTGGCCGAGCGGGGTTTCGTGGCGCTAACCCGCGTGGCGCTGGCGACGTTGCCGACGCCGCTCGAGTTTGGCGGCGAGCTACCTAGCGGCGCACTGTTGTGGGTCAAGCGAGACGACCTTACGGGGCTCGGCGCGGGCGGCAACAAGGCGCGCAAACTCGAGTATCTTTGCGGCGAGGCGCTCGAGCGAGATGCCGACTGTCTGGTCACCGTCGGCGCCGCGCAATCAAACCACTGCCGGATGACGGCGGCGGCCGGCGCGCGCTTGGGTCTTGAAGTGCACCTCGTGTTGTCGGGCGACAAGCCGGCACGATTAACGGGCAACCAACTACTCGCCGACTTGTTTGGCGCGACGCTACATCACACCGGAGTCTCGTCTTTTGACTGGCCCGCGCTCGAATCGTTCCGCGCCGCGCGTACGCAGCAACTGATCGACGAAGGCCGCAAGCCGCACTCGATTCCAATCGGCGGCAGCACGCCTGTCGGCGCGCTTGGATACGTCGATGCCTACAGCGAAATCATGCGCCAGTGCGCCGACGACGACATCGAGCCGGCAGCAATCGTGTTCACGTCGTCGAGTGGCGGCACTCACGCGGGCTTAGTGGCCGGGCTCGCAATAGCAAGGGCCAGCAATCTGCCGTGCCCGCGCGTCATCGCAATTGGCGTGGCGAAGGGTCCCGCGTTAGACGTCGACAGCGTGCGCAAAATTGCCGAGGCGACTCTCGAACTGCTTGGCAGCGACGCCAAAATTTCTGACGCCGACGTCGTCATCGACGATCGTTTCATCGGCGAGAACTATGCGGTACCAACTTTGGGTGGCGCCGAGGCAACACGGTGGGCCGCGCACCGCGGCGCGTGGATACTCGACAGCGTTTACACGGCCAAGGGTTTTTCGGGGTTGCTCGGTCGCGACTCCGAGGACGAGTGGTCTAATTCACAGCAGGTCATCTTCGTGCACACGGGCGGTCTGCCTTCGGTCTTCGCCTAACCTAAAGGCGGCTCATTTTGCGCCATCACCACATCCCGCGCGAAAGGCTAAAAATGCTCGCCAATCTTGCCCGTTTCTGTGTTCGCCGTCGCCGGCTCGTCGTTTTTGGGATATGGATTCCTTTGATCATTGTGATCAGCGCGCTCTCGAGCTTCGCCGGATCAAGCTTCTCGACAAAGTTTTCGTTACCCGAGAGCGAATCAAGCGAAGTCTTCGAACTGTTGAGCGACAATGCGCCGACCCTCGCGGGTTTTACGGGGCAAATTGTCGTCCGTGCTGAACAGGGCATCACCGATTCGGCCGTGCAGGCGGCGTTGGCCGAGGTTTTCGACAGAGTCGAAGAAATCGACGGCGTCAGCATCATCAGTCCTTACGCCCAAGTCAGTCAAATTAGCCCCAATGGCAACATCGCCTTTGCCCAGGTCGACATCAGCTTCCGCTCGCAAGAAGAGGCCCACGCTGTTGGATCAGAGATCGAAGCGCTCGGCAACAATGTCGCAGTCAACGGCGTCACGGTTGAGTACGGCGGCGAGATCTTCGCCAAATTCGAACTTCCGCCTAGCGAGCTGTATGGACTATTTGCCGCGATCATAATTCTGGTACTGGCTTTCGGTTCGGTGCTGGCGATGGGCTTACCGATCGGCACCGCGCTCGCCGGCCTCGTGCTCGGGTCGAGCATCGTGACCCTACTCAGCAACGTCGTCGGCATGCCCGACTTCACGATATCGATGGTGGCGATGATCGGTCTCGGAGTCGGTATCGACTACGCGCTATTCATCGTGACTCGCTACCGAGAAGGTTTAGTCGCCGGACTAAGCGTCGAAGATGCAGTCGTCAACTCGGTAGATACGTCTGGCCGCGCCGTGATCTTCGCCGGCCTCACCGTGATCATCTCTCTGCTCGGGCTGTTCTTGATGCAACTCAGCTTCACAAATGGCCTAGCCATTGGCGCGTCAACTGGCGTCTTGTTTATGATGATTGCCTCGTTAACATTGTTGCCGGCGTTGCTAGCGATGACAAAGCACCGCATCGACATTACGAGCCGCGCCGCAATGGCAGCACTCGCATCTTTCTTGGTCTTGGCAGTGTTTGCCATTGTCAAACGGTCGATGCCAATTTTCATTTCTGCTGTCGCTATAGCGATTGCGATCACCGCGCTGAGTTTCATCGTCAAGCCACTACGTGTGGCATTGCCGCAGCGCAAAACAAAACCGAAGGAGCAGATGTTCTGGTACCGCTGGAGCCGCTTCGTCCAGCACCGTCCGTGGCGTTCGGCGATCGCGGCAAGCACCGTGCTCGTGATCTTGGCGCTGCCATTGGCATCTATTCGACTCGGCACCGGAGACACCGGTAACTCGCCAACAAATACCACAGTTCGGCGCGCCTATGACTTGCTTGCCGAGGGCTTCGGTCCCGGCTTCAACGGCCCGCTGTACATCACGGTGCAAGGCGAAACTGCGCGCACGCCGAGTGCCCTAGAAACATTCGTGACCACGATCAAGAACACGCCAGGTATCGCCTTTGCGCAATCAATACCGGCATCGCAAGATGGCAGCCTCAGCCTGGTGCTCGCATACCCGACGACTTCGCCACAAGACATCGAAACTTCGCGGCTGATTGCCGACCTGCGAGAAAACGTAATCCCCGCGACTGGCGTGCAGGCCAAAGTTGGTGGTTGGACGGCCGGTGGCGATGACTTCGCCACCGCGATTAGTCACCGTCTGCCGCGTTTGTTCATCGGCGTGTTGCTGCTCTCGTTTGTGTTGCTGATGATTGTGTTCCGCAGCATCCTCGTGCCGCTCAAGGCCGTGATCATGAACCTGCTCTCGATTGGCGCATCTTTCGGCGTGCTCGTCGCAATTTTTCAGTGGGGTTGGGGCATCAGCCTGATCGGCGTCGGGAAGGCAGGCCCCATCGAGGCCTGGGCGCCGATGATGCTGTTCGCGATCGTGTTCGGTCTATCCATGGACTACGAGGTGTTCTTGCTCTCGCGAATTAAAGAAGAGTACGATCGCACAGGCAACAATGCCGACGCTGTCGCCGACGGTCTAGCAGCCTCAGCGCGAGTGATCACCGCAGCGGCACTGATTATGGTCTGTGTCTTTGCGGCCTTCGTGTTCGGATACGACCGGCAGCTAAAACTATTTGGTCTCGGTCTAGCAATTGCCGTCTTCATCGACGCCACGATCGTGCGCATGGTTTTGGTGCCGGCGACTATGGAACTTCTTGGCGATCGCAACTGGTGGATTCCGAAGTGGCTAAACCGTGTTCTGCCGACGATCGATGTCGAAGGAAAACACGAAAATGCGACAACCCAAGAGCCGGTCGCCGTAAATTAGAACCTAACGAGGCATTTGCGCGGGCCGTGTACCTGACCGCCCGCCCAAGTCACGCTCGCCGGGTCAACAAGTTCAAATTCTGGAATCCGCTCGAGCCACACCTGCAAGGCGACACGAACTTCGAGGCGCGCCAAGTTGCTACCCGCGCAGCGGTGGATGCCCGAACCGAACGCGACGTGGCGATTGTGCTCGCGATCCAAGATCACCTCGTCCGGGTTTTCAAACTGGCGCGGGTCGCGATTGGCGGCCGGAAAAGGCAATATCACGCGGTCACCCGCTTTCATCGGGCAGCCCTGAAACTCGACGTCGTGATCAACAATTCGAGCCATCGTCACGGGCGCATACACGCGCAATAGTTCTTCGACCGCCGATGGCCACAAGTCAGGATTGTCGCGCAGTTGCTGGCGGTGTTCTGGGTGCTGGGCCATGTGCCACATTATCGAGCCAATTGCCGACCATGTGGTGTCGACGCCGGCCACCAACATTAAGTTGCACACGCCGAGCACGTATTCGATCGGCACTTTCTTGCCTTCGACCTCTGAGTTCATCAGGTCGGTAATCAGGTCGTTATCGCGTGGATTGTTCTTACGATCTTCCACCTGCGCCAAGAAAAAGTTGAGGATGCTGCTGCGCGCGCGCTTGCGGCCTTCAATGTCGGTCATGTTCTCGAGCGCGCCGCGCACCCACTCTGTAAATTCTGGCTCCATTTCGAGGGGCACGCCGAGCATGGTGGCAATCACCCGTACCGGAATGTGTTGGGCGTAGTCGGCGGCGGCATCTGCCGTGCCCGCATCAATGAACTCATCGATCAACGCGTTGCACAGATCCCGAGTGCCCTGCTCATATTTGGCAACTACCTGCGGCGCAAACACGGGCAAGATTAACCGTCGGTGCCAGTGGTGATCAGGCGGATCGGATGTGATTGGTGGAGCCGTCACAGAACCGTATGCGCCCTCGGTCTGCCCCGGCGGTGGCGGCAATACCAAAATACCGCGCGAAGTAAACGTCTCATACTCCTGAGAAATAGCTACGACGTCTGCGTAACGAGTCGGCATCCACGAACCCTGCCAACGGTCGGTGTGCGCGATCGGGCACTTCGACTCTCGAATCTCGCCGAAGCTCGGGTACGGATCACGAATGAACTCCGGGTCAAAGATGTCGTAGTCGGTAAGCAGATCTTCGACTGGCTTAGTCACTTCAGACATCTACGACCCCCATCGCTAATTGAAACTATTACTCGGTAATTGCGATCGCCCTCTCGGGGCAGTTCGATTCGGCGCGGCGAGCCTTGTCCTGCAACTCGGCAGGAATGTCGCCGCTTATCAGCACGGTCGCATTACCCAATTCGTCGCTGCCAAAAACCTCTGGGGCTGCGATCGCACACATCTGATGACCATGACACAACCCAGCGTCGACCGAGACTCTCATACGCCAAGACTAACTGCGCCGCAATTGTGCGGCGAACTCGGAGATTAGGAAATCACTTTGAACGCAATACACCTAGAGTCAAGGGATGCCCGCGCTTGACTCATTAGTGACCTTCGCCGTCGCCTCGCTCGCCCTCCTGCTGATTCCTGGACCAGCGGTCCTGTACATCATCAACCGCAGCGTCTCGGATGGGCGCAACGTCGCGATCGCCGCCGTTGCCGGCTTAGAGATCGGCAACTTCGTGCATGTGGTCGCAGCCACCGTCGGCCTTTCGGCCGTCATCGCCGCCTCGGCGACCGCGTTCAATGTCGTTAAATGGATAGGTGCTGGCTACCTCGTCTACATCGGCGCGCGCATACTGATTCGCAGACCAGCCAAGATGAATGCCACAGTGGCCGGGGCGAGCCTGAAACGCTCGTTCACGCAGGGCATCGTGGTCAACATCTTCAACCCGAAGGTGGCGCTGTTTTTTCTCTCGTTCTTGCCGCAGTTCATCGACACCAACCGCGGTTCTGCGGCGTTGCAGTCGCTGGTGCTGGGATCGACCTTCGTAGTGATCGGCCTGACCACCGACATGATGTACGCGCTAACCGCCAGTGCACTACGCGACAAATTGCTGCGCGGCAAGTCGCTGCCGTTTATCCAGCGTTACATTTCCGGAACTATTTTTATCGCCCTCGGAGTTTTTGCCGGTTCAACGAGCCGCAACTGATTCGAAGAACCTATCGGCAATAATTTTGCCTGGGTTCAAAATGCCGTTCGGGTCAAGCGCCTTTTTGATCTGCGCCATCACCGAGACGGTCTGCTCGCCTAGTTCGTCAATCAAGAATTGCAACTTACCGATGCCGATGCCGTGCTCGCCCGTGCACGTACCCTCCATCGACAGTGCGCGCACCACGAGCCGCTCGTGAAGACGTTCGAGTACTAACACGGCCTCGTGGTCGTCGGGGTTGACCGCGAGTAGCACGTGGAAGTTGCCGTCACCGACGTGTCCGACGATCGGGCCAACAATGTTTTCGGACGCCAGATCTTGCTGGGTCTGCTCGATGCAATCAGCGAGACGCGAGATCGGCACGCACACGTCGGTAGAAAAAATTCTGCTGTTGGGGATCAGGGCCTTGCACGCGATTGCGGCGTCATGGCGCGCCTGCCACAGCCTGCGACGCTCGCCCTCATCATTCGTTTTTGTGAAACCGTCGCCACCGTGACGCGCCAACACTTCATGGACGGCAGCGATATTAATTTCGACCGTTTCAGGCGAGCCGTGAAACTCAAGCAATAACAGCGCCTGCTCTGGGAGACCCGAGTTTGAGTACGCGTTCACGACGCGAACGGCGGCGCTGTCGATCAGCTCGATTCTGGCCACATCGAGGTCGAACTGAATCACTTCGATCACGCCATTGACGGCGTCACGCACGCTCGGAAACTGCATCGTTGCGGCGGCAATCACTTCGGGGATGCCGAACAGGCGCAGGTTCAGTTCGGTGATCACGCCGAGCGTGCCCTCCGAGCCGACGAACAGGTGCGTCAGGTCGTAGCCAGCAGAAGTTTTTCTGGCGCGCCGCGAGGTCTGAATAATCTCGCCAGCGGCGGTAACAACTGTTAACCCAAGCACGAGTTCTTTCATCGCCCCGTACTTAACGGTCGTCGTTCCCGACGCCCCAGTCGAAGCCATGCCGCCGAGACTGGCGTCGGCCCCCGGATCGACCGGGAAGAATAGGCCATGCTCGGCGAGCGCCTCGTTGAGCTGTTTGCGTCGCACGCCCGGCTGAACCGTGCAATCCAGATCTTCGGCGCCGACCCGCAGAACTTTGTCCATCCGCGAGAGGTCTAAAGACACACCGCCATAAATCGGCGTGCTATTGCCCTCTAGCGACGTGCCAGCGCCCCATGCCACAACCGGGGTGCGGTGCTCGTTGCAAATTCTCAAAGTCGTCGCGACGTCTTGCGTCGACTCGGCAAACACGACCGCATCGGGCATGGCGGCCAGGTGAAAACCCTCATCGTGGGAATGGTGTTCGAGCACAGTCTCGTTTAAAGACACCTTGGCGCCGAGCGCACTTTGCAGTTCTTGAATTGCGGTCACTAAAACATCCTACGAACTTACTCGGGGAAAATCAGCCTATTTAACCGTCCAGGTGCCGTTAGAGCGCAGCAAGGCACCCAGATCACCCGGGCCATTTCGCTCGTAGGCGTGAGCAACTTGCACCGATACCGCACTCGAGTATTCGTGCGATTCAACCTGGCGAAAAATGCCAAAAGGTGTCGGCGAATGATCGTCGTGGCTGAGTCCGGCCAGCGCGAACGCTAGACCGGGGTTTTGGCGATGCTTGTCGTGCACCAAGATCGCATCCTCGCCAACGTCGGCTACTTCAACAATTTGCAGGCTGCCATCTTTAGTCGCCATAACACCGAGATGTCCATCAGCACCGAAGCGCACTGGCTCACCATGCTTCAGGTCGATCAACATTTCTCCGCGCTGCTCGCGGCTGACGATGTCCTTAAAAGCGCCGTCGTTAAACACGTTGCAGTTTTGAAAAATCTCGACAAACGACGCGCCTCGATGACCGTGCGCGGCACGAAATACCTCCGTCATGTGCTTTCGATCCAGATCGTGGGTTCTGGCAACGAAGGACGCTCCGGCCCCGAGAGCAACTGCCAGCGGATTAAAGGGCGGGTCAACGCTGCCAAGCGGCGTGCTCTTGGTGACTTTGCCCAACTCCGATGTTGGCGAGTACTGCCCTTTTGTCAGACCGTAGATGCGGTTGTTGAACAGCAGCATTGTGACATCGACATTGCGACGCAACATGTGAATGAGATGATTACCGCCAATTGACAGAGCGTCGCCGTCGCCGGTGATAACCCACACGTCCAAGTCGGGCCGCGCCGTCTTGACACCCGTAGCGATTGCAGGGGCTCGCCCGTGAATGGAGTGCACCCCGTAGGTGTTCATGTAATAAGGAAACCGGCTCGAGCAACCAATGCCAGAAACGAACACCGTATTGGCCGGGCTCACGCCCAACTCGGGCATCAGTTGCAATACCGCCTGCAGTACGCCGTAATCACCGCAACCAGGACACCAGCGCACCTCTTGGTCGCTTGCCCAATCTTTCTTGGTGGTTAGCGGAACGATTGTGTCGCTCATAAGATCCTCTGCTTTATTGCGGCGACGAGTTCGCCCGCCGTGAACGGAATACCCTGGATCTTGCTAATCGAATGCGCGTCGACTAAATACTCGGCTCGCACCAGTCTGCATAGTTGTCCAGAGTTGAGTTCGGGAACCAAAACATTTTCGAAACGTTTCAGTACCTCGCCAAGGTTCTTGGGAAACGGGTTCAGATGCATCAGATGAACCGACGCGACTTTGGTTCCTTCTGCACGCAGCCGCATTACGGCCTCGGTAATTGCGCCCCACGTCGAACCCCATCCCAGTACGCAGGTAGTGGCGTCTTCGTCGCCGCTAATTGTCGCGAGCGGAATGTCGTTAGCGATGCCAGCAATTTTTGCCGCGCGCAAATTAACCATCAACTGGTGGTTCTGCGGCGTGTAATTGATGTTGCCCGAGCCGTCCTCCTTCTCGATGCCGCCGATTCGATGCATCAATTTTGGCGTGCCAGGGATTGCCCACGGCCGAGCCAAGGTTTGGGGATCGCGCAGGTACGGCCAGAACTCTTCAGAGCCATCTTCGGCGATGTGGTTAAGTTCGGTTGCGAACTGCACCGAGATATCAGGCAGGTCTTCAATATTTGGAAGCAACCACGGTTCGCTTCCGTTAGCCAAGTAACCATCCGAAAGCAAAATGACTGGCGTGCGGTATTTGAGCGCAATACGCACTGCTTCGATCGCCGCGTAGAAACAATGCGACGGGCTGTACGCCGCAATCACGGGTAGAGGCGACTCGCCATGGCGACCGTAGAGCGCCAGTTGTAAATCGCCCGCATCGGTCTTGGTGGGTAAACCAGTCGACGGCCCCCCGCGTTGAATGTCGATAACGAGCAACGGCAGTTCGAGCGAGATTGCGAGGCTGATCGTCTCACTCTTGAGCGCCATGCCCGGGCCGCTCGTGGCGGTAACGCCGAGGTGCCCCGCGAATGCCGAGCCAAGCGCCAGGCCGACAGCGGCGATTTCGTCCTCGGCTTGCACCGTACGCACCCCGAAGTGTTTGTGCTTTGCCAGCTCGTGCAAAATGTCGGAGGCCGGCGTGATCGGATAGCTTCCAAGGAACACTGGGAGTTTGGCGAGTTGCCCAGCAGCGATGACCCCCCAAGCAAGTGCGGTGTTGCCTGTGACGTTGGTGTACTCGCCAGCACGCAGTGGTGCAGGCGGCACCTTAAACGGGTGGTCGATGAGTTCGGTAGTTTCGCCAAAGTGATAGCCGGCCTTGAAGGCCGCCTCGTTAGCGGCGCGCACGAGCGGATCTTTAAATCGTTCAGTGATCCAACTTGTGGTGGTTTCAACAGGACGCGTGTACAGCCACGAGACGAGCCCGAGTGCAAAGAAGTTTTTAGATCTCTCAGCATCGCGCGACTTCACACCCAGTGGCGCTGTTGCTTCTTTTGTCAACGATGTCATCGGTACCTCAACGACGCGGTATGCGCGCAGCGAGTCGTTGAGCAGCGGGTTTTCCTTGTAGCCAGCCTTCGCTAAATCGCGCTCGGTAAAAGCGTCAGAGTTGACGATAAGCAAGCCACCCTTTTCAAGTCGATCTAGATCGGCGCGCAGTGCGGCAGGGTTCATCGCCACAAGCACCGTGGGCGCATCGCCAGGCGTCGTAATATCAGAGTCGGCGATGCGAACTTGAAAACTCGAGACACCGTTCACGGTGCCAGCGGGCGCGCGAATTTCTGCTGGAAACTCTGGGAGGGTCGAAAGATCGTTGCCAAAGAGTGCGCTGGCAGAGGTGAACCGATCACCTGTTAACTGCATGCCGTCACCAGAGTCTCCGGCGAAGCGAATTACTACATGGTGGATTGACTCGGGCTCAACCAACCGCTTGACGGTATCTGTCACTGCTCACCTTCTCTGAGATTTGCCAGATCTCGTTTAGCGCAACGATTTGAAACATAGCACGGTCTTGGACCACGGCTTGCGCCTGGATTCCGTGCCCAGCACCAGCGAATCGCGGTCAAAAATTTTCGATGCTGGCAGTCTCGCTTTCGGGGACGACATAGCGCACGACCACTTCCTGCAGGGAGTCATCAACCGCTCCAGTAACGAATTCCGAAATTACGGCAAACGTCTCCCACGGTCGCAACAGCAACTTCTCGTAGGATACGAACATCGTAGGAAAATCGTAGGAATCTATGAAGGCAACGATCTTGGACTGTCGGGCAACCGTCAGCCGAAGAATCGCATCGAACGGATGCCCCGCCATTTCCTCGCGAAGACTGACGGCCACGGGCCCCCTGAACACGCAAATGAGCCGGGGGTTGTTGATGTACTGGACGACGTCCGATAAATAGTCGATGAGAGTTGGATCCTTGAATCCCCATGCACCATTGTTGGCGTCCCGTAAGTCGTGCAGGTTTCGAAAGCGTTGCCCGGCGTCGACCATGTGGTGACCAGCCACGTGGTGAGCCCCCCCCCGTCGACCTCGCAGTGGCATCTCAAATGCTGTCCGATCTCTAGAAACTCAAGATCTTCCTGGTTGGTTTCGTCAATGTGTTCACCCATCGGCAATCCGGCCAGCCGTAACAACCCCGCTATCACGGATGTACCGCCGCGAGGAGTTCCCAGTACCAGAAAGCATCCAGTCGACGTGTCGGGGTTAGACCTCAGGATGCGGGCCCCATTTCGTGGCCTGGTCATGACTTCGCTGTATTTCGCCACCGCACGCCCCCAAGGCACTTCGACGTCTCACCTAACTGGTACAGCCTGACGATACACCCTCTCATGGCCGCACGTATACCTAGATGTTTTAGCATGACTACGTGCACATCAACGCCAGCCACATAGATACCGCCACCTTTATCCTGCGTGTGGCATTCGGCTTGTCAATCTTCGCGCACGGCTACAACAAGATGTTTGGCAAAGGCGGCATCGCTGGTACCGCGAAGTGGTTTGGCAGCGTCGGCATGCGCGCGCCACGGCTGCAAGCTCGACTTGCGTCACTGACAGAACTCGGTTCAGGAATCGCATTAATTTTTGGATTTGCGACACCCATTGCGGCCGCCGCGCTTACAGCACTGATGGTCGTAGCGATCGTGGTGGCACACCGCCATAACGGCTACTTCATTTTTAGGTCTCCCCAGGGCTGGGAGTACTGCGCGGCGATTCTCGTTGCCGCTTTGGTGATCGCCTTACTCGGACCAGGCGCTTGGTCGTTAGACGCTGTTCTCAAACTCAATTACTCAAATTGGGCATCGCTAACGATTGCCATCGTTCTTGGCTTTGGTTC
>Ga0209390_10010001_pt1:0-10000 | contig 11235 bp, 6 predicted proteins | sample BON01_FD_187212 | JGI IMG/M metagenome (GOLD analysis project Ga0209390, IMG submission 187212) | Freshwater microbial communities from Lake Bonney liftoff mats and glacier meltwater in Antarctica - BON-01 (SPAdes) (version 2) | ecosystem: Environmental > Aquatic > Freshwater > Ice >... | reverse complement strand
GTCGTGTGTTTCATTCAGGCTGTGGCTGTCATGGATGCGCGATGTGTGTTATTTGGAACTTGGATGTACGTTCTGTTACCTATTACTCTACACATTGCCTCTTGCCGCTTACCTGTTACAGCCTGTTGCCCGAACAAAAAGGGTTCGGTAATCGGTTTGCTTGCGTTTGTGTACAACAAGCGGCAGAAGCAGGCGGGGGCGGGGGGGGCAGCGGGTTGGGGTGGGCGGCGTGCGCGGGTTCATAGTGTCGTGTTAGTGTTTCCGCTCAATAGGGAAGACTACAGATACTCCCGACTACTGTAAGCTGCTGTGGTGATGAGGGGGTAAGATGATGGTATGCAGCGCTCCGTACAGTTTGGCTCTATACCACCCCCTTCTTCCTGGCCCTTTTCCCCCTACGATTACCCCCGACGGTATTGGCTAAAACAGAAATCGGTTAAAAAAAAAAAACAAAAACAAAAACAAAAAAAACTGACGGTTTCAACGTTCGCGCCGACAACTTGACATCCGTTTGCATGCCAGGCGGTCCGGAGCGGGTGACCTACTACGTGCTCGGCACGGCCGACTCTGCGGACTTTGCCAAGGCCGAGGCGCTCGCGACGCTGCTCCAGGCCCGTCTGCCCTCCATCGACTGCGAGGCGGTGCCGGTGACTCCTGCCGACTGGAGTGCCGAATACGATTCAGTCTGCCGGCAACGCAGCTTCGCGCCCGCAAAGGCGCTGCACCCACTGGTGTGGACGGGCACGGGTGCCCTGGTGGGCGACCTCGCGGCGTTCCGGACAGAGTGCAGGGCCAAATACAGCGTAGAGCTCGCAGATGATGCGTTGCCCTGGGCAGAGATCGCGAAGGAGAATATGGCGGCGCACACGATGCTCAAGGAGGGCAGCCTACCGACGGCGCAGCTGGCGCCGGGCGCGCCGGGCGCCGCGGTCTGCGAGGAGCTGCTCGCCGGCCATGAGCGATACCGCAGCGGGGTCGGCGCCGGGGCCTCGCTGCGCGCGGTGGACGGCGTGGCCGCGACGGCGCTGGTGCTCAACCCCGTCGAAGTCGAGCCGCGCGTGCTCTTCGACCAGCCAGAGGATGCCGTCTTCGTGGTGCCCTGTGTGTTTGGCGCGATCGACGACCTTACCATCGGCAACCTCGAGCACGGCGCGCTCACGCTGCACGCGCGTGCGCTCGCCGTCATCGGCAGCGACTCGCCCGAGCTGCGCGTGGCGCTGCGTGCGGCGCAGGCGCGGCTCGCGATGCGCGACGAGCCGCTGCCGCAGGCGGTGGCTGAAGCCGTCGACCGGATGATGCCGGCGATGCTGCGCGTGCTGGCGGTGGCGACGCCCGACTGCGACGAGGCGGAGCTGCTCGAGATCGCGCTGGAGGAGTACGTGCGCGAGGCGTGCGATGAGCTGCTGCGCGCCTCGCCACTGCTGGCGGAGCTTTTCAAGCGCGGCAAGTTCGACATCCTGCGCCTCGCCTACGCGCCTGGACGCGGGCTGTGGCGCGTGTAGAGAGCCTGCAGAAGTGGGACCGAGTCGCACCAACGCAGTGGGTGGACAGCGACGGGATGTGTGTGCAGCGAGAGGCGATGCTAGCAAAGCGTTCGCCCTAACTTGGTACCGTGCTTGAACTTGGTACTACCCCCCTGCTCCGCTTGAGCCCCCCGCGCACACAGTTCGAGCCCTGGAAAGCTGTTGGCACGCGGGGGGAGGGCTTCCTTGCCGCCCGGTAACAAGTCGCGGATCATCCGTCACGGCACGGCGCAGCAAACGGTCGTGCTGGCTAAAAGTACCAAGTTAAAGCACGGTACCAAGTCAGGGCGAACGCTTTGCTACATGCTGCCAAGGCCCGCGCCGCGTGGAGCCCGGGCCACACGTCTCGGGGGAATGTCGTGTACATCTCATACCGTTTGCGCGCGTCACACTCGCGGTTGTCGTGGCGCAATGCGCAGTGCGCAGTGCTCCGGGGTCTATGGTCTATGTCAATGTGTGCTCGTGTGTGGCGAGAACTGTTGTCGTCGTAAGCGGTGCGCGTTGGCGTTGGAAGCATTATTTATGTGGATGTGGATTACGAGTGCATATGTGTATATGTGTCATCTCCATCTCACATGTGACGCGCGACGCGAACACACGGTGTGAGGTTACACGTTACACACGGCTTATAAAAACATAAATAATCAAGACTAAGACTATATAGCTATATGGTACTATAGTTATAGTACGTACTACTAGTACTAGGGTAGAATGGTCCGAATGGAATTTCCATATCCATTTTTAGCGTACATATAGCGCATGGCATGCCGCATGGCATGAGATATACTATAGCGTGTATACTTATATATATATTAGTATGAATTAGTATATAGATTACATTATAACATTAATTATATTATTTAATATATATAAACATAAACATATAAATATATAAATAAATTTAATTATAACCTTAATACTTAAAAATGTACGTAGTGTTAGACTGTTAGTGTTAGTGTCTAGTAGCAGCAGTGTCTGGCAGTGTGCAGTGTGTGGACTGTGTAGAAAACTACGACACATACGACACATATTACAATTACAGGAAAAATATTGTAATAATAATAGCATAATATAATATGTAACATGTTTATAATTTATCGCTGTGGATTCTGGATCTGTAACATGTACATGTACACACACCGTACAGTCTAAGTCTATCTGAGTGTGTGTGTATATACGCGCGCACGAGGACGCGTCGGTCGTCGTCGAGTTATGTTGTAAACACGGAGCCCTCCACGCTACTGCTGTACTCGCCCGCCTGCTCGCGCCTCCCACCTCCGCCTCTCGCGCTCCCGCCTCTGCGCTCCGCGCTCGCGCTCTCGCGATCTCGGAGCGCTGCTGCGGCGCGGCTGACGGCCGGCCGGCGACGGCCAAACAAAGGCCAACATCTCTCGTATGCTTGGGCTGCTGCGCACAGCACACGAATAACCTACGCGCTAGGGGCTACACCGCGGCAGAACCCGCCTCTTCCACATCAAAGTGAAGCACAGCAAGCGCATCATCATCCGCAGCGTCCGGGTAGAGGCGCCTGATGAGCGCCTGCAGCGCCATCCCACTCTCCAATCCCTCAGTCCTCGCCAGCTCGTCATTGAGCGGAAGCTGTCCGACTGTGGTCCACTCGACGGCCCGTATCCGCACCACCGCGAACGAGTGGCCACCCTCGCCAGCCACGGCGCCATAGGTGGCGCGTGCGCGCAAGCCGGCAGTGCAGAGCTGCTGCAGGTGCGGCTCTGCTCTGAGGAGCCTCGTTGTAGCACGCTTTTCGCGCGAGAGGATGTTAGGCACGAACTCTCGCGCAAAATCAATCGCAGAAAGCTCGTCGGTCATCCACACAGAAGATGCTGCGTCCGCAGGCGCAGCAGGTCACAGCTGCCCAATATTGATGAAAAAATCGCGCGATGTGCTGTTCACATTCACAGATGGTTATAAAACTAAAGGGGACATCGCACAGGTAACTGACACCAGAAATAAACAACACCCGTTCACATTCACAGACGGTTTCTCTTCTTGCAGACGGTTCCATATTTACACCCCCTTAGTTCCACAATCCCAAACATCCCCAAAAATTGTTGTAAGAGTAAGAGAGTAATAGAGAGAAAAAAAAAATTATTTAAATGCTTGCGCTGTGCGCTGTGTGCGCCTGCTGCGCCGTGTTCCTTCTTGTGTTAAAAAAAAAAAAAAAAAATTGTATCTAAGCGGATATAGTATCTATATATATCTGGGGAGAAATCGTACGGTAAATTTATCTCTCCCCCTGTGTAGTTGTAGTTGCACCACCCATCGTCGGGTTAGAAGCAAATGCAACTAGACCAAAACGAAATAAAAGCCAATTACGTGTGGGGCTGGGAAAATGCAGAATACCACACCACTATTAAATTACCAATAATATAATACGTAATACCAATAAATATACACAATGGCATTATGACATACAATGTGCAATGTGCAATGTGTGTTACACAAACAAACCGAGGTCGAGCGATGTGCGATGTGTGCGATGTGTTCTCGTGTTCTCGTACGTACGGCTATACGCGCTTCGCTGCGCGCATAAGAGTAGTAAGTATATCGTATATCGGGTTAACCCGAGCCAATCAATTTGTGATCGCCACACACACACACACATCTCCCAGCGTCTCATGCTGGACGTCTCGCGCGGCACACACACGCATATACACACTCCTCCGCATATCATCTTAGAGTTGGAGTTGAGGCGACAGCGCAGCCCGTCGTGCAAGGGCTATGTATACAGTACTACAGTACATACAGCCAGCATGCGAGCGGCGACACTGTGCAGCCCGCAGACGACACAAGTAGGCTCAGGCCTCAGGCGCTATGATGCACAGCTGACGCATCGTATCATTCGTTCGCTTCGTCACTATCGAAAAAGGCCGCTGGCGCCTGGCGCAAGGCAGCAGCACAGAGATATTCTCTAAGTACTGTACTTCACATCCAGCGAGGCGCCGCGGAAATAAAAAGCTTCTCCTCACTCTCCCATGTGTCGTAGAAGGAGACGGTGCGCGGACAGATGAATTACATACACATGATGTGGACCATGAGAGAGATCGGAGACAGAGAGGGAGATGGAGAGAGAAGAGAGCGAGGCTGAGGCTGAGATCAAGAGACCGAGAAAAACGTTGAGATTGAGAGCGAAAGATCGATCTCGAGGGGTTTGTACGAGAGAGCTCGATCGAGAGCGAGAAAATGAAGCTAATAATCACATAATAGTATGACGTTTAATGAGGAATCGATGTAGATCGAGGGAGAAAAGCGAGAGCGAGAGCGAGAGCGAGATGACTCGACTTTCGTTCGCTCAGGCGGCCTAAATGTCCGTGGGCTTCTTAGAATCGCTCTTTGACACGTCTCGAGGCGTTGGAGACCATGGCTATTAGGGATCATTATATATATATATATATATATATATATGTATATATATATGCATACATACATATATACATACATACATGTATATACATATATGTATAGATATAGATATATAGATAGATACATACACACACACACACACACACACATATATATACAATACAGGCACTTGTATAAACACGACTAGACCCGGTCGAGCCTAGACCCGCGCGGGGTCCATCCCTCCTCCTGCTCGGCCGCCTGGCGCTCCAAGGCGGCCAGCTGGTCTCGCTGCGCCGCGACCGAGTGCGCGCGCGGGGTGAGCCCCTCGTACCGCGCTGCCGCCCGGGTCACCCTAGCGCCGCCCGCCCCGCAGCCGCCGCCGCCAACACCACCCCCCACGCCACCTCCACCACCACCACCACCACCACCACCACCACCACCACCACCACCACTACCACCACCACCACCGCCACCACCGCCACCACCACCACCACCACCACCAGGCCCCTCGCCCCCGCCAGATAAAGGGTCGTCCTCCTCCTCCTCCTCGGGCCAGAGGTTGGAGAAGGTGGGGACGGCGGAGAGGCGCGGCTGCAGCATGGCTGGCGGCGCGCCGGAGCGGATCTGCTCGAGGCGCAGCAGCACCAGCGAGTTCTGGTCGGCAGAGAGCAACGAGGGCGTGTGCGCCAGGTGGGCGAAGATGCGGTCGGCTGCGTCCGAGATGCCGAGGCGGACGAACATGTTGGCCACCGAGATGAGCAGCGAGGTGGAGCCGCAGAGCGCGAAGGCGTGCAGGTAGCCTCGCGCGGCCAGCTCGTGCTCGCCGCCGCGCGTCGCCGCCGCCGCCGCCTTGACCAGCTCGATCACGCGCTCGCGCTGGGCGGCCGAGCCGGCCGAGGCGGAGCCCTTGCCGGACAGAAGGAGGGGCACCAGGTCGATCGGCGCCTCGGGCAGCGCGTCAAGCATCTCGACGGCCGCGCGCGTCTCCTTCTCGCTCAGCGCGCTCGAGCGCGGCGTCAGCAGCGGCGTGCGCGGAGACAGAAACGACGAGCCCACGCGGTGCAGCCGGTAGGGCGACAGGAAGGACGACGACGCCTTTTCGTAGCGCGGCGCTTTCCGCACGGTGTCGCTCGAGGGCAGCGGCGGCGGCGGCGTGCGTGGTGGTGGGGGCGGCGTGTGCAGCACAGACTGCGGCGTGGGCGGCACAGACGGCGGCGCGTGCGGCGTGAGCGGCGTGGGCGGCGGCGGCGGCGAGCGCGGCAGCGGGGGCGGTGGTTGCCCCTCGCGGGAGTCGGTGGCGAGCGTGAGGATGTACACAAAATCGTCTCCGTCGCAGAGGGCCGGCGTCTTCGGTGCGCCCGTCCCCACGGGCGACGGCGGCCTAGGAGGCGAGGCGTCGGCAGTGCTCGCCCTTGGGAAAAAGTCGACCGATCCTCGGCGCTCGAGCAGGGCCGCTTCCTCCTCGGAGAGACCGGTGGGTCCCCTGGCCAGCTCGGCGTGCCGCGCGGCGAAGGCGGCGTAGGAGCCGGTGACGCCCAGCGAGAGCTCGCAGTGCAGCCACGCGTTGGTGGGCTTGGCCAGCTTGGGCGCGCGCGCCTCGGCCAGCGTCTTGGGCAGCGGAGGCGCGTGCATCTGCAGGTGGTGCTCGCCGATCTCTTCCAGGGGCAGCGCCACCCAGCCAAGGACCGCGTCGCCACTAGAGCCATCGCCGCCGGAGCCCAACCCGCCAGAGCCCAACTCACTCAAGCCCTCCTTCCCCTCGATTACTTCCGCCCCATCACCCGTTCTGAGCAGCTTAATGACGAGCAGCGCGCCCTCTTCGCCAGGCAGGTAGGCGGCGGTCCAGGTGCGGAACCACCAGAGGATGCCCGAGGCTGACGATGCGCTGGGCCGCGACGAGACCTGCTCAGACACGAGCGTCGCCAGCCGCGTCGCCAGCTTGGAGCCGCGCGCCGGTAGCGCGGGCGGCAGCGGCGAGGCGTTGGCCTGGGGTGAGGCGTTCTCAAAGGCGGCGGCGCGGGAAGCGAGGCTGCCTTCGTGCAACGAGGCCGCGGCGAGCGAGCGGCGGCGGCCGTGGGACGGGCCGTTGGTCGGCTCGTGCACCATCGAGACGGCGAGGCGCGAGGTGGAGGGGTCGGCCGCGCAGTCGAGCCGCGTGAGCGAGAGCATCACCAGCGACCTGTTCTGCGAGTCGGCCGTCGGCGGCGGGGGCGGACGCATCTGCACCTCGACCGGCAGATCGTCCACGTCCGCGTCGGTGCTGGCCAGCGACGCTAAGGTGGCGCGCGCGCCGGCGTCGGCCAGCGCTGCGCCGCAGCGGGCGGCGAGCTCGGCCAAGTGGGCCGCGACGGGCGTGCGGCCGACCTGCGCCGCGGTCTGGTGCGCGAGGGAGGCGAGCGTGGAGGCAAAGAGGAGGTCGTAGGCGGGGTCCTCTGCGGATCGACGGCAGGCAAGGCTGCTGAGCAGCTCAAAGACCGACGGCACGTCGACGGCCTGTGCCTCCGTAACCTCGGCCGTGTCGCCCAAGAGGGCCGTCTCGCCCAAGAGGGACGACTTGGTCCCTTCCGACGTGTCGCCCAAGAGAGACGACTTGGTCCCTCCCGAGGTCCCCTCCGAGCTTCGACGAAGCGAGGTCCGCATCGAGGGCCGCAGCCTGGGCGACGAGAAGCGGCGGTAGAGGCTGGTGAGCGCCTCGTCGTTTGGCTCGTCCGCCTGCTGCGGCAGCACCAGCGCGCCCGCGTCCACCAGCCAGGCCAGCAGCCGCGGACGCTCGTCCGTCTCGCCAGCCTCCGTCCCGCGCGCCGCCGCGTGCAGCATCGTCTCACCGCGCCCGTCGCGGTGGTTGACCACCGCCCAGCGCTCCCAGAGGTCGAGCTGCTCGGGGGCCGCCTCGCGCCCCGCCACGGCCGAGGCGAGGTGCATCCCGCGAGAGAGCAGGTAGCGCGGCGAGTGGAGCGCAGCGAGCCACGCGCGCGCCTCGGCGGCGCCCCCCATGTGCAGCTCCAGCACGTCGCCGTTGCTCTCGAAGGCGGCCGCCACCTGGCGGCGCGTGCGGCCCGGCTTGAGCAGCACCACCTCCACCACGTCGCGCTTGGCGCGGTCCGCCGACCGGCGGTAGAGCAGCTTGTCGCACTGCAGCGTCAGCAGCGGCTTCTCGGCCAGCTCCACCTCGCCCGCGCTCATTGACCCGAGCGCGCGCGGCAAAGCGTAGACGCGCAGCGACATCTGGCGCAGCACCACCAGCGCGCGCTGCCGCGCACCGCCGCCAGGCAGCACCACGGGCAGCAGCCCGCGCCGCAGCTCCGCCTCGTCCGCGTCGAGCGCGTCGGCCGCGGCGCTGGAGCCCAGCCCGAACGAGAAGAGGTCGTCGGCGCCCAGCTCGCCCGGCGGACGTAACGAGAGCAGCCGCACGCACCACTGCACAAAGGCGAGCCGGCCCGCGCGCGCCGCGTAGTGGAGCGGCGTGCGGCCCGCCGCGTCGCGCAGCTGGACGCAGTAGGCGAGCGCGTCGCGCAACTCGGCCGCCACGTCTTGCCTAGTGGGCTCCGTCTGGCTGGCCATGGCCCGCGCGGCGCGGTGCATCTGGAGGTAGAGCGCGGGCGCGACGCGCGTGGCGCCGCCCGCGGCCGCCGCGTGCGCGAGCCCGGCGCGCTGGCCGCCCACGTCCTGACGCACCAGCAGCAGGTGCGCGTGTCCGGTCAGCCGGCGCGCCACCGCCTCCTCGTCGTCCTCGAAGACGGCCGTGAAGAGCGAGTCGGACGCCGCGCCCAGCTCGCGCCGCCGCCGCCGCCGCGCGCTCAGCTCCAGCGCCGCGGCCTGCAGCCGGCACACCGCCAGCCGCCGCGCGCGCGCCGCGCGGCGGCCCGCCTGGCCGCGCACCGAGCGCTGGACGGAGGCGACCGACGAGCGGCGCCGGTTGGCCGCGTGCACGCTCGCGCGCCGGCGCGAGACGCTCTGCAGCTTGCGGCACGCGCAGCCCTCGCGCAGCAGGTTTACAGCGCGCAGCGCGAGCAGGCAGAGGCGCAGTGCGCGCCGCAGCCGCTGGAGCGCCGGCGGGCGCCGCGCGTGGGCGAGCGCGCGGCGTGCGTGCAGTCGGCCGAGCAGTCCGCGCGCGATGCGCTGGAGTCTGGCCCTGGCCGCGCGGCGTGGCGCGATCCACGCGTGGCGTCTCGGCCCCAGCGTGCGCGCGATCCGCAGACCGGCGGCCACCTTGGCCAGCGCTTCGAGCTTCGCCGCCGTCGCCGCGCGCGCGGCGGCGGTGGCGTTTCGCGCCAAGCGGCCGCGGGCCGCCGCCTGTATTGCCGGAGCGGCGCGTCCCATTCTCTGCGCGTCTGCGTGGCGCCGTTCGTCGGCCGCCCTGCGCCGTGAGATCAACGCTGAGCGCGCGTGACGGCTGCGCGCAACCTTCTGGAACCAGATGACCGCCTTCATCTGCGAGGCGACCGCGGCGTTGAGCGTCGCCTCGACGCCGTTGCGTAGAAAGACGAGGCTGCGGCCGAACTGCGCACGAAAGGGGGGGGAGGAGGAATGGGTTAGAATCTTGGAGACGAGCAGTGGATGGGATTGGAAGCGGGATTGGTGAATACATACGGGGCGAGTGATTGCGCACAAAGACGAGGCTGCGGCCGAACCGGGTACGCAAGGGGGAGATGTGTTAGTAAATGGAGACGAGCAGCAACCTTAACCCCAACCCTAAGCCCAACCCCAACTCTAACCATCACCCTAACCCCAACCCTAACCCCAACTTTAACCCTAACCCCAACCCTAACCCTAACCCCAACGATGACCCGAACCCGAACCCGAACCCTAACCCTAACCCCAACCCTATGACTGGGATGACTGGTAGAAGCTGGATTGGTAGGTAGAGACGGGGCGAGTGGTTGCGTAGAAAGACGAGGCTGCGGCCGATCTACGCACGAAAGAGGGGGGGGCGGAGGAATGGGTTAGCACAAGGATTGTCTCGAGGTTAACCTGAATCATATATATATATATATATATTAATAAGAAATACATGTATACATATATATATATATATATATATATACACATATATATGTGTATGTATATATATATACACACACACACACACACACACACACACACACACACACACA
>Ga0209390_10009999_pt1 | contig 11236 bp, 8 predicted proteins | sample BON01_FD_187212 | JGI IMG/M metagenome (GOLD analysis project Ga0209390, IMG submission 187212) | Freshwater microbial communities from Lake Bonney liftoff mats and glacier meltwater in Antarctica - BON-01 (SPAdes) (version 2) | ecosystem: Environmental > Aquatic > Freshwater > Ice > Glacier... | reverse complement strand
ACCCGCCTTTTAGGTGCTCTGACCAGTCCAAAGCGCTGAAAGCTCCGTCTTTCTGGAAATCTTCGTTTCGCGAAACAGCCTGCTGTCATTGGGGGGATGGGGTTTTCGGTCAAGCACTACAGTAGGGCTGGCACCAGGCTCCCAACAGTGTCGACAGTCATGTTTTGCGGCTACTTTGGACAAAACTGCAGCGTTGCCCACACAGCACGACTCAAAACGAAATGGCTTGCCCGTCCGGTCTCTTGCTGGCGGATTCCAGAAAATCGATCTGCGGGCGCGAATGACAACAAACTGGCCCGCCGGTAGCCGCGGTCAATAATGCTGCGATTGCTGTCCATCTTCATGGCAAAGCGAATTCACTCGATCGGCCATTATGGAGAGCTCTCCATAATGGCCACAACCGGTCGTTCGGTTAGGCGCCCGATCGCGCTCACCAAAGGACAAGATTGAGCTTGTCAGACGCAGGTCCTCTAACAAGCTTGGACCGCCAAAACAATAAGAGCCGCCAACTACCGCTGCGCATCGACCGCTCAGGCTGGCGCACCTGGAACATCCTGCCCCGGCAATCCTGCCAGCCGCAACTCATCGACGAACATACCCAAAACCGGAGCTTGCGCAATGATGCGATACGACGGGAACACGGCAATGAAGTTCCGAGCGAAGGCTGTTGCCTCACCGAGACGCCCGAGCCGCACCAGGCACACGATGGTGAGCAGAGACGATGGCGTGTGGTTGGGATAGACCCCCAGCGCACGCTGCGCAAAAGTGAGACCCTGGGGATAGTCGCCACGCAACACATGGGCACCCGCCTGGCCTGCCAGCGGCATCACGCTTAGCGGATCGAATGGAGAAAGCCTGAGCGCCTGCTCCGACAACGCAATCGACTTGTCGCTCAGACCGGCCCAGGTCGCAATCACAGAACCATGGCCATGTGCATGGGCGGAACTCGGATTGATTGTGATCGCCTTGTCGATCATCTCCATTGCGCCGACATAGTCCTTGGTAGCCAGCGCCAGCGCGATGGCGCCATGCGCCAGCGTTCCGGCGTCTTCGGTTTGAGACGAGCGCACCGCTTGCGCATGGTGCAGCATCAGTGCGATGAAGTCGGCGGGCATGCTCCCTTCCCAAAGCGATTTGGCGAAATAGCACCAGGCGGCGACGCCATGGGCTTCGGCATAGCCAGGATCCTTCGTAAGCGCATGGGCGACATATTGCAGCGCCAGATTTCGACCTTCGGGCCTGGGGTCGAACATGTGGGCCAGCGCACGCAGATAGAAATCATATGCTCCAAGGTCGTCCGGACGCTTGCGCTGAATGCGCTCGATTTCTGCCTTGCGCAGCGCCGGTTCAATCACCGCCAGTACACTTTCGGTGATCTCGTCCTGCACCGCGAAGATGTCGACCAGTTCCCGGTCATAACGTTCGGCCCACAGATGGGCCCCGCTCGCCGAGTCCAGCAGATGGGCCGTGATCCGGACCCTTGACGCGGCTTTGCGCACAGTACCTCCGATGAGGTATCGCACACCCAGACGCTGCCCAGTTGCCTGCACATCCACCCGGTCTTCACGGAACTGGAAGCTGGAGTTTCGGGCAATCACGAACAGCCATCTCATCCGTGCCAACCCAGTCAGCAGATCCTCGGCGATGCCGTCGGCGAAATACGTCTGCTCAGGATCGCCACTCAAATTGGCAAACGGCAGCACTGCAATGGACGGCTTGTCAGGCAGCGCCAGCGCAGTTCCCTCCGGTCCGCTGCCCGGACAGGTCAGCCCCGACCCAAGCGCAGCGACACGATAGACCCGCACCTTGTCTGCGATGTTCTTGACGGCCTGCTCGCCCTTGTCCTCGAAGGACGCACCGACCTTACCCTTGACCGCAATCCTGACCGAATCCGACACCATGATCCCGCCCGGCTCGGCCAGGCCCTCCAACCGAGCCGCAATGTTGACGCCGTCGCCATATACCGTGCCATCGGGCTTCTCGATCACATCGCCCAGGTGCACGCCGATGCGAAAGCGCATGCGCCGGTCTTCGGGCATCGCCTCCGTGTTCGCCTGCAGTTCCTTCTGCACTGCCAGCGCGGCGCTGACGGCACCCGTGGCGGTCTCGAACACCGCCAGCACCGAATCCCCGGCCATATCGATGACGCGGCCCTGGTTGGCCTCGATCTGGCCTCTGAAAACCGCGCGCGCGGCATCGAGAGCCGCCACAGTGGCGCGGTCATCCGCTGCCATCAGGCGCGAGTAGCCAACGCCATCCGCAGCCAGGATCGCCGTCAGCCGGTGTCTGAGACCGCTATTGCTCATCGCCATCGCCCCCTCCCCGGGGCATCTTCCAGCGCGATCCTACCCGAAGGGGTGTGCCTGGCGCCGACCTCGCAGCTGCTTCCGTAAAGCCTGAACGGCAGCAGTGGGTCGGATGCGGATGCAAAAGACGCCGGACTGAGCGGTGGCTTCCTGCCCGGACTGTGTCAAAACACTTGAACCGCACGGCTGCACCTAATTGTGGTGCCGCAGATGATTGCATAAACCCTCAGAACGCGCTCATGCGCGTCGATATTTCTGGCGTTACTGACTTTGTGCTTTTTGGAGGTCGTTCGTAGTGGGCCGGCATACACGGCGCGAATCGCGTCGTCCTCATGCGCAACCGGGTAGCCGAAGTAGACCAGCAAGCCATCACCTGACAGCACGGGAGGGCGCATTGCGATGGCGCCCCGATGCATTGGGAGCGTCACCGCCCCGAGCAGACTACGCTGTACGGCCTGGTGCAGCAACACGTGCAGACCTTCTTCATCCAGGCCGAAGAGGTCACCGACGTCAACGAACGCTTGCCATCCAGCCCTACCGGGCGGTTGGTTTGTCGAACAGCGGCGCCAGCTGTTGGGTTCTCTAAGTATTGAGGCCCTGTAGGCGCGCGCACGCGCCGGGCCCTTGCCGACCTGCGAAAACGCAAGTGGGTAATATCAAGACTGGCCTCATCCGGCTCGGATGACTTGGGCCGCATACCACGCCACTAAATCAAAAGGACCATGCACCACCATGAAACCGATCGCACCCCGTGTGTTGGCATTCGATGTATTTGGCACCGTGGTCGACTGGCACGGCAGCATCCGGCGGGAAATCGACGCGATGGAACTGGGTGTCGACGGCGCAGCGTTTGCACTTGCCTGGCGTGCCGGCTACCAGCCGGCGATGCGACGGGTGATGTCGGGGAAACTGGGCTGGACCTTGCTCGACGAACTGCATCGCATCATGCTCGACGAGGTGCTGAACACGTTTGGCATCGCGCACCTGAGCGCAGCGGAAAAAGCGCACCTCAACAAGGTCTGGCACCGGCTCGACCCCTGGCCCGACGCTGTACCGGGACTGACGCGGCTCAAGCAGCGCTACATCATCTGCAGCCTGTCCAACGGCAATATCGGCCTGTTGACGCATATGGCCAAACACGGTGGACTGCCCTGGGACTGCGTGTTGTCCGCCGAGGTGTTCAAAGCCTACAAGCCGGACCCTTCGGTCTACCTGGGCGTGGCCCGGGTGTTCGATGTGGCGCCCGCAGCCGTGATGCTGGTGGCGGCCCACCAGGACGACCTGGCGGCCGCGCGCGCCTGCGGCCTTCAATCGGCTTATGTCGAGAGGCCCGCAGAGTTTGGCGTCGACCGGCTCAAGGATGTCAGCCCGGACCCAGCCAATACCTTGCATGCGTGCAATTTCATCGACCTGGCCGATCAACTCGGTGCCTGACACGCGGGCAAACGGGGCGCGGCCCCCACCGACGTGCAGGAACGATCGCGCCAATGTCGGTGGGATGCCGCTTGGCGTGCGCTGTCCATTGAATTTCCCGACTTTGCCTCACAGCTGAGGGCACTGCAACGTCTGCAGCGGACACCCTGCCCTTGTCATTTCTCCTTTTCACCGTTGTAGCCGTCGCGTTCGTGGCGTGGTTGCTGGCCCGCCCCTGGCTGCTCGATCGGCGCCGCCAGAGGCTGCGCAGCCAGCCCTTCCCGGCTCACTGGCGCCCCTTGTTGATGCAATTGCCGCTGGTGCGTCGCCTGCCGGCCGATCTGCAATTGCAGCTCAAGGCACACATGCAGGTCTTCCTGGCCGAGAAGCCGATGCTCGGATGTGCGGGTCTGCAATTGACCGATGCCATGCGCATCCCGATCGCCGCCCAAGCCTGCCTGCTGCTGCTCAACCGCAAGACCGACTACTACCCCAATCTGCGCCAGATCCTGGTCTATCCCGGCCCGTTTGTCGTCGATCGGCAGCAACCGGTCGGATCCGGTGTGATGCAGGACCTGCGTCAGCTGTTGTCGGGCGAGTCGTGGTCGCAGGGGCAAGTGGTGTTGTCATGGCAGGACGTGCAGGTGGACAGCGCGGACGGCAACGATGGTCGCAATGTCGTGATCCATGAATTCGCCCACCAGCTCGACCAGGAAAGCGGCCAGGCCAACGGTGCGCCGATGTTGCGATCACGCAGTGCCTACCTGAACTGGTCGCAGGTGTTCGGCCAGGCGTTTGCGCACTTGCAACAACGCGTGGCCGCCGGCCAGGGCGGTCTGCTCAGCGACTATGGGGCGACCAATCCGGGTGAATTTTTCGCGGTGGCTTCGGAGGTATTCTTTGAGCAGTCGCAGCAGCTGGCCGACGATCAGCCAGCCCTGTTTGCGCAATTGCGCGACTTCTATGCAGTGGATCCGCTGAGCTGGTGAGGTAGCCCGGTGCTGAGGCAGGCCGTCAGCTGTCGAGTTCGGGGTATTGGCGAAACAAGCCCTCCTGATTGAACGCAATGCGCCGCTCGCTGGCCAGGTAGGCTGCCACGCGGGGCAACTGCGCCACCTCGCCATGCAGCCGCTGCACCAGCGGTGCCGTGCGAAGCGCGCGCCGGGTCGCCTTGGGGAACGCGTAGTGCAGGCCTTCGACCAGCTGGAACAGCGACAGGTCGGCATATGACAACTGCGCGCCAACCAGGTGCAGCCGACGGGCCTTCGCGTTGCGGCCATTGCGCGACAGCACCGAGTCGAACCATGCCAGGTACTTGATCATCCGCGCGCCGCAGAACATCCGGGCACGGCGGTCGGCCTCGACGCGCTGCTCCTCGTAATACAGCGTGGGCGAGATCGGATGGTGGGTGTCATGCGCTTCCTGCAACACGTCGGCGATCGTGAGCTGGATCTGGTGCGTCCACAACTGCGCGGGCGCACCCTTGCCTACCAGGCCCAGCCGAGGCCCGAGGTACAGCAGGATGGCCGCGGTCTGCGATATCACCTGCTCGCCGTGGCGCAGGATCGGCGGGGCGAACGGTGGATGCCCCTGCCCGGTGTCACCCAGCGTGGCCATCAGCGCCGGCAGGCCGCGCCCGAGCCTTTCGTTGCTGCGGGTGACATCCACGTAGTCGGCACCGGCCGCCTCGAGCGCCAGCCGGATGAATTCGCCGCGCCCCTGGATCGACGGCCAGTAGATCAGTTCATAAGCCATGAGTCGTCCCCATCCTTTTCTATTTGTTCATGTCACTTGCCAGCCAGGCCCATGGACCGAGTGATGACTTCCTTCATGATTTCGTTGGTGCCGCCATAGATGCGCTGCACCCGCGCGTCGGCAAATGCCCGCGTGATCGGGTATTCCCACATGTAGCCGTAGCCGCCAAAAAGCTGCAGACATTCATCCATCACCTTGCATTGCAGGTCGGTGCACCAGTACTTGGCCATGCTGGCGGTGGCGGTGTCGAGCTTGTCCTGCAGGGTCAGCTCCAGGCATTTGTCCACAAAAACCTGCGCGATCTGCACCTCAGTCTGCATTTCGGCCAATTTGAATCGTGTGTTCTGAAAGCTCGCCACGGTCGTGCCGAAAACCTTGCGCTCCTTGACATAGGCCAGCGTCTGATCAATAGCACCCTGGGCCGCAGCGACGGCGCCGATGGCGATCTGCAAGCGCTCCCATGGCAGCTCCTGCATCAGGCACACAAAACCCTGGCCCGACATCTCCGGCCCGCCAAGCAGGCTGTCGGCCGGCAGGCTGACGTTGTCGAAGAACAGCTCCGACGTGTCCTGCGCCTTGAGGCCGAGTTTCTTCAGGCGTTTGCCTTTCTCGAAGCCCGGCATGCCGCGTTCAACCAGGAACAAACTGATGCCCTTGGCACCGGCATGCGGGTCGGTCTTGGCAACCACGATCACCAGATCGGCATGCCAGCCGTTGGTGATGAAGGTCTTGCTGCCGTTGAGCCGGTAAGTGCCGTCGGGCTGTGCGATGGCGGTCGTCTGGATGCCTTGCAAGTCGGAGCCAGCGGCCGGTTCGCTCATCGCGATGGCACCAATCACCTCGCCAAGGGCCATGCGCGGCAACCAGGCCTGCTTTTGCGCCGGCGTGCCATAACGTTCGATGTAGGGCGCGACGATATTGGTGTGCAGCCCGAAGCCGATGCCGCTGTAGCCACCGATGGCGTTGACCTCCATCTGCGCCGCGGCATACAGCCGGTCGGCACCGGCGCCGCCGTACTGTTCGGGCATGGTCATGCACAGGAAACCGTTGGCGCCGGCTTTCAGCCAGACCGCACGGTCCACGAAGCCCTGGTCCTCCCAGGCTTCGTGATGGGGCGCGATATCCTTGTCGGCGAAACGCAGATAGCTGTCGCGAAAGGCAAGGTGCTCCAGGCCATAAAGGCAGCGTTCGATCATGGGGGGCTTTCTTGTTGTCGGGTTCCGGGCACGCCCTTGTCAGGCCACTGAGAGCATGGCGCGCACCGGTGACCCGCATTTTTTCTGTCCCGAAGAGTAACCCAGACCCGGCCGATTGCCGGAACCGGTGTCGCGCGCTTATGTGACAGGGGTCGCATACAGTATGCCTATACTTGATAACGGGCCGTCCAGCAGTGCCTGGGCGCAGCCGAACCGCATCGAAACCCTGGAGACACCCCCCATGAGCACCGAAGCATTCGTCTACGACGCAATCCGCACACCGCGCGGCAAAGGCAAGAAAGATGGCAGCCTGCACGAGGTCAAACCGGTCAATCTGCTGGCCGGCGTATTGGCCGAACTGCAAAGGCGCAACGATTTCGACACCGCACTGGTCGATGATGTCGTGATGGGTGTGGTCTCGCCGGTCGGCGAACAGGGTTCGGTGATTGCCAAGGTGGCGGCGCTCAAGGCCGGGTGGGATTTCCGCTGTTCGGGTGTGCAGCTCAACCGTTTCTGTGCGTCGGGTCTGGAGGCGGTCAACATGGCAGCGCAGAAGGTGCGCTCGGGCTGGGAAGACCTGGTGGTGGCCGGCGGGGTCGAAAGCATGAGCCGGGTGCCGCTCGGCTCGGACGGCGGCGCCTGGGCGCAGGACCCCGAAACCAACAACGCCACGGCCTTCGTGCCGCAGGGCATTGGCGCCGATCTGATCGCCACCATCGACGGTTTTGCGCGCGAAGACGTCGACGCCTTTGCGCTGGAGAGCCAGAAGCGCGCGGCCAAGGCGCGCGAAGGCGGCTATTTCGCCGGCTCGCTGGTGCCGGTCAAGGACTTCCTCGATCAGACCATCCTGGACTTCGATGAATTCATCAAGCCGCACACCACACTGCAGGGTCTGGCCTCGCTGCGCCCGGCATTCGAAGCTCTTGGCGCGATGGGGTTCGATCAGGTGGCGCTCTCGCGTTATCCGCAGGTCGAGCGCATCCACCATGTCCACCATGCCGGCAATTCCTCGGGCATCGTCGACGGCGCTGCGGCGGTGCTCATAGGCTCCGAAGCGGCGGGCAAGATCCACGGTTTCACGCCGCGCGCCCGCATCGTCGCGGCCGCGCTGAGCGGCGCCGACCCGACCATCATGCTGACCGGGCCGATGCCGGCAGCGCGCAAGGCCCTGGCCAAGGCGGGCATGACCATCGACCAGATCGACCTGTTCGAGGTCAACGAGGCTTTTGCCGCAGTGCCGATGCGCTTCATGAAGGAGATGGGTGTGCCGCACGAGAAGGTCAACGTCAACGGCGGCGCCATTGCCATGGGCCATCCGCTGGGGGCCACCGGCGCCATGATCCTGAACACGCTGATCGATGAGTTGCACCGGCGCAAGCTGCGCTATGGCCTGGCGACCTTGTGTGTTGGCGGTGGCATGGGAATCGCCACCATCGTCGAGCGCATCTGAGCGCGCGCGGAGACCGCTGTGTCGGCGCCCCGCTGCCCCGTCCCCGACCATGTGGCGAAATTGGAATCTGACCCCGAATAAGAATCATGTGGCGAAATTGGATTCTGACCCCGAATAAAAAAGATGAAAACCATCCAGTACACCTTTGACGACGGCATTGCGACGATCACGTTTGACGAGCCGGATTCGGCGGTCAACACCATGTGCGAGGCCTGGCATCAGGACCTGACGACGGTGACACAGCAGGTCATGCAGGACAAGGATGTGATCCGCGGCATCATCCTGGCGTCGAACAAGACGACGTTTTTTGCCGGCGCCGATCTCAAAGGGCTGATGCGGCTTGAGCCGGCAGACGCACCGCGCATGTATCGCCAGATCGAGCAGAGCAAGAAGAACTTCCGCGCGATCGAGACCCTTGGCAAACCGGTGGTGAGTTGCATAAACGGATCGGCGCTGGGTGGGGGCTGGGAGGTGGCGCTGGTGGGCCATTGCCGCATCGCAGTGGACGACCCGAAGATCCAGCTCGGCCTGCCCGAGATCACGCTGGGGCTGATTCCCGGTGCGACCGGCATCACCAAAATGACGCGCCTGCTTGGCCTGATGGGGGCGCAGCCCTACATCCTGGAGAGCCGGCTCTTCAACCCGCGCCAGGCGCTGGAGCTGGGCCTGGTGCACGAATTGGTGGCCGATGCCAGCGCCTTGCGCGCTGCTGCCCTGACCTGGATCCAGGCCCATCCGGTATCAATCCAGCCCTGGGACGACAAGACCTGGAAGATTCCTGGCGGCCTGCCGAGCAACCCCAAGATCGCCCAGGCCTTGTCGGTGGCACCCGCGATGCTGCGCAAGACCACCCGCGGCTTGTACCCGGCCCCCGAGGCTGCGCTGGCCGCGATGGTCGAAGGTGCGCAGGTCGATTACGACACCGCCTTGCGCATCGAGAGTCGCTACCTGGCCCGGCTGATCGTCGATCCGGTGGCCAAGAACATGATCAACACCTTCTTCTTCAACATGGGTGCGATCAAGTCCGGCCAGTCCCGGCCACAAGGCGTACCGCGCAGCAAGCCGACCAAGGTGGGTATTCTGGGGGCCGGCATGATGGGTGCCGGCATTGCGTATGTGCAGGCCAGCCGGCGCATCTCGACCGTACTCAAGGACATCGACCAGGCCAAAGCCGATGCGGGCAAGGCGTACAGCGCCAAGCTGACGCAGGCACGCGTTGACAAAGGAAGCATGGGAGCCCACGAACTGGTCGAACTGCTGGCCCGGATCACGCCCACCGCATCGGATGCCGACCTGCAGGGTTGCGACCTGATCATCGAGGCAGTGTTCGAGCAACGCGAACTCAAGGCTCGCGTGACGCGCGCGGCCGAGGCCCTGCTGGCGCCGGGCGGCTTTTTTGCCAGCAATACGTCGACGCTACCGATCAGTGGTCTGGCCAGCGCCAGCAGCCGCCCGGAAAAGTTCATCGGCATCCACTTTTTCAGCCCGGTCGACAAGATGAAGCTGGTGGAGATCATCCGCGGCAAACAGACCGACGATGAGACCGTGGCGCGCGCATTCGACTATGTGCAGGCGCTGGGCAAGATTCCAATCGTCGTCAACGATTCGCGCGGGTTTTATACCAGCCGGACCTTCGGAACCTACGTGATGGAAGGCGCTGCCATGCTCAGCGAGGGTATTGCCGCGGCGGTGATCGAGAACGCGGCTGTTCAGTGCGGCATGCCGGTTGGACCGCTGGCCGTGATGGACGAAACGGCGCTGTCGCTGAGTGTGCATGTGCTGGAGCAGACACGCGCCGATCTCGCGGCGGAGGGCAAAAGTTATGAGACGACCGCCGGCGAGATGTTGGTCGAGCGCATGGTCAAGGAATTCAATCGCCCGGGGCGCGCCGGTGGCGGCGGCTTCTACGACTATCCCGCGGACAAAGGCGCGCGCAAGACTTTGTGGCCCGAGTTGGCTCGGCTGTTCGGCAAACTCGACGTGACCTGGGAACTGCAGGACATCAAGGATCGTCTGCTTTACCGCCAGGCCGTCGAGACTGCGCGTTGCCTGCACGAGAACGTGCTGACCAGTGTGCACGACGCCAACCTCGGCTCGATTTTCGGCATCGGCTTCCCGGCCTGGACCGGTGGCGCCATGCAGTTCATCTATGGCCAGGGCATCGACCGGTTTGTGCAGCGTGCCGACGCACTTGCCAGCCGCTTCGGTAGAGGCTTTGCCGTCGCCGATGATGTGCGCGAGACCATCGAGAAGTTCCAGCCGACGTATTGACCCGGCCGCTGACGGTTTACATCAGGCCGAAGGTGGATCCGCGACGGCAATCGCGTCGCCGCCGTTGTCATCCAGCGCAGCCAGCAACAGCGGCTTTTGCACCTTGCCCAGCGCCGTCTTGGGCAGTGCGCTACGGAACACGACGCGGCGCGGCATCTTGAAGCGTGCGATGCGGCCTTCGAGCAGTTGCAGCACATTGTGCTCTGTCAGTTGCGCGCCCGCTACCGGAACCACCACGGCCACGGCCACCTCGCCCCAGTTCGGGTCCTTCTGCCCCACCACCGCCACTTCGGCGATGTCGGTGCTGGCCGCCAGCAGGTTCTCGATCTCGGCCGGATAGATATTTTCGCCACCGGAGATGATCATGTCGGTGCTGCGCCCGACCACCCAGTAAAAGCCGTCGGCATCCTGGCGCGCCAGATCGCCGCTGTGAAACCATCCCTGCTGGAAAGACGGATGCTCCGGTTCCTGCCAATATCCCCGCATCAGGTTCGGCGCCCGAATCCAGATTTCCCCGACCGCGCCCGGCACCACGTCGCGACCGTCCGCGTCGACCAGTCGCACCTGCACATGCAGTCCGGCTCGCCCCGCGGCGCCGGGCACGCGCATCGCGTCGCCACGGCGCAGGTAGATCGACACCGGCCCGGTCTCGGTGGCGCCATATACCTGTCCCACCGGTATGTCCCGTGCATGAAAGCCGTCGATCAGGCCACGCGGCACCACGGAGGAGCCGGCCACCACCATGCGCAGCGACGTCAGATCGGCGGTGCCCCAGTCGGGGTGCTCGAGCACGGCGCGCATCGTTGCCGGCACCATCACCGACAAGTGCGGTCGCCATGCCTGCA
>Ga0209390_10009998_pt1 | contig 11237 bp, 11 predicted proteins | sample BON01_FD_187212 | JGI IMG/M metagenome (GOLD analysis project Ga0209390, IMG submission 187212) | Freshwater microbial communities from Lake Bonney liftoff mats and glacier meltwater in Antarctica - BON-01 (SPAdes) (version 2) | ecosystem: Environmental > Aquatic > Freshwater > Ice > Glacier... | reverse complement strand
GAAATCGCCACCCTGCGAAGCAGCATCACCACACTCGCCACAACCGTCCGCCGGCACGAAACACAAATCAGACACCTCAACCAAAAAAAATAACCGGCTAATCAAAAGAAAAAACAATTATTAGCCGGTTAAGCCCCAATCACCGATCGTCCCGAGGCTGAGTTTCAGGCCGTAGCTACGCACATTGCTCGTGAACACCCAGGACGTATGGGCAGATTCAACCGGTCGTTGCAACACTGACTTATTGAACTAACAGTAGTTGCTTGTTGAATGATGCGGCCATGTTTAGTGCTGAGTTTACCAATGCAGCGTCAGCAATCCGATCGATTGACCAACCGACTGCCTTACGCGAAAATGCATCCAGGACAACGCAGCAAAAAACGCGACCTTCTTTCGTTGGGTGTTCGGTAATATCAGTGACCCAAAGTTGATTGGGTTCCGTTGCGGTGAAGTCGCGATTTACTAAGTCACTGACTGTGCGAACAGCAATCAAGTTGCCCCTGACCGTGCGCCGTTTAGGGAGCCCATGTAGGTGCAATTCCTGCATTATCGAAGCCACGAGTTTGTGATTCACGATCAAACCAGACTCAATCCTCAGCGTTGCTTTGATTCTGCGTTACCCGTAAGTACGCCGCGAGTCAACATGAATCTTGCCGACAGCATCAGTAAGAAGTAGCCTTCGAATCGGCCGATCCGTCGGTGGCGAGGGTTTAATACGCCTAATAAATGAAGAACGGACTACTCCTGCAGCGCGGGTTGCGCTCCTTCCCGAATGGCCGCGCGTTACGAGTTCTACCGCGACGGCCTGCATCCTTTTCGGTCCACCGCCGCTAAGGAATCATAAATCTCAGAAGCATCCTGCACGAGTTGTAATTCCTGCTCAAGGGCCTTGATTCGCTTATGGGCAGCACGCAAAGCCGCACTCTCCGCGGAGTCGATCCCCTCAACAAGACCAGCATCAATGAGTGCCTGGTGTTTCCACCGGTGCAACGTTTGCATTGGCACCCCAGACTCTAAAACAAGCCCTGAAACTGACTCACCAGCAAGCATCCGGCGAACCATCTCATCCCGGAAACCAGTCGGATATTGACGTGGCATAGCGATCCTCCTTCAGATCAGCCTGCCACAACTCTCATAAACAACGGTCACTTTCCAGGGGTCACATCACCCGGACCCGCCACAAGGGGTCATGCCAGGGTCATGCCAATGCCATCAGTTATTCTAAAGTGATGGCTAAGGGATTCATTAGAAAATTCAAGAAAGTGCCTCGCTGGACGTTACACAAGTGGGTGAGCTTCGTAGCATCTTTTCCATCGATTTCGGATGCCGCATGTCCTACATTTCCGGCAGTTCCAACTGCTTTCCTCAAATCTCAAGGATATTTCTCGCAGATCGGCCAGGACTATCTTGTAGATCAACTTCTTCTCAACTCGGTCACTCACGGGGTTTTTGTGGATGTGGGCGCTCACGACGGTATGGAATTTAATAACACCTATTTCTTTGAGTCAGCGAGAGGTTGGACAGGCTTATGCATAGAACCTAATCCAGATGTTTACGAAGCGCTTGCCTCGAATCGAACCTGCGCAACTGAGCAGGTTGCTGTGGGAGCGAGCGAAGGGAAAGTCAAATTCACTGCCATTAAAGGCCCAGCTGACATGTTAAGTGGTATCAGCAAAAATTACAATCGCCGACACAAAAGTCTAATCAATGCCGGGATTAAAGCTGCAAACGGTTCGCACCGCGTTTTGGAGGTACCTCTTAGACCGCTACAAGCCCTGCTCGACACGCACGGGATAACAAGAATTGATTTTCTCAGCATTGATACCGAGGGTTCAGAGCTGGACGTACTGAAAGGAATAGACTTCAAAAAAACTCGGGTATCTTGTATCGCCATTGAACGCAACTATGAATCTGGTTCAATACCACAACTCCTCAAGAGTCAAGGCTTCATTCGAGTGATGGCTTTAGCGTGGGACGATATTTACATAAGAGCGGATTTGCTATTAGTCATTCCCGGTGGCAGTGTCCCACGAGACCTCGCCCAGGAGGCCCCTGAGTCTTGAACGTAACTATGGTCTTTCGCATCAAATCTGTCACTCCGCACTGCGAGGACTAGGATCCACCGTTGTGAAATTTAAGCCTCATAAGGCTGGATACCATCTTTGGCAATAAATCAGTTGCTTAATGTGGTCTGCAGCTGCAGAGTAGGTTCAACTGGCGTGAAGCACTTAACTTGCAAATTCCTCGTAAACTTGAGCCAGAAATGCCGCAATACGCACTCTCGTAAACCGGGCTACGACTCACTGCAGTTCTCATTCACTTAAACGACGTTAGTGCTAGCCTTCCACCGTGCGTGACAAGACTACTTTGACGATTGCAATTCCAACATATAATCGTGCAGCAAGATTGAGTAAGGCGTTGTCGGATCTCTTACGCGAGTTAAGTGGGTCGGCAAACCGCGAATCAATTCAGGTACTGGTGAGTGACAACGCCTCCCCTGACTCAACTTCTCTGGTTTTAAAGGCAGCTGTGGCTGAGTTCCAACGCAATTCTATTGACTTTCGGACACTCAGGAGGTTGCGAAATGATGGCCCGCGAGTCAATGCTTTATCTTGCTTAATGGAAGCAGACACTGACTACGTCTGGTTGCTTTCAGATGATGACAATCTCCTACCGGGGGCTGTTGATGTGGTTTATGCTCAACTTCGAAAATGGCAGCCATCAGTTGCCATTTTCGAATTTAACCAAGGGGAACGGCAAACCGATGCATCCCTTGATCACGACGTCATATTCCAAGACACATGGATCATCCCTAGCGTTTTGACTGACCTTATTGACCACCCTAAATTGTCCCGGGTTATCTACGGTCAGGAACGCAAAGAGACCAACGCACTCGATTCGGCCAACAAAAGTGACTACTACCCTCATGTGATTGCAGCTCTGGAAATCGGATGGAGAAAAGGTCGAATCTTGGCTGCCGATTTTCCTGTTGGAGCGCCGGATGAAGATTTTATGGATCACATAGACTTTGTCCCCTATGTCAGTGGCTTTTTGATGCAAGACGTCACGGAATGGGCACGTAACAGGAATATTACACCTGCCGGTCTTCAGACCTTAGTCTCATCAATTGGAAAACCTAATGTATTGAGCGGCAGCCTCTCGTTCTTGCGTCAGTTTGAGAACGGAAAACGGTTTTTTCCAGATGCAACTAAACGAATCCTTGAAGAAAATGTGGCAAGGGCACTGAGGGGAAATCTCGTCAGTTCAGATGGTTTGAAGATGCAATGGACTCTTAAAGCATTCGTTCATCTGGTTCTTCTGGGTTTGGCTAAACTAAAACGGGTGCTCAGCAAATCGTCAATTTAATTTACACACAACACGAGAACTTACTAGTTCAATTTTTTCTCCCGGAGTCAAATTTTGGAAATCTTTTTGTCCGTCTATCTTATAACCAGCGTCAATTCAAATTGGAACGAAACCCTTCAATCTGCTGCACCGACGTAGCACGAGCCGAAACACCAGCGTCAAGGTTGCGGTACCAATCTAGAGTCCAAGCGAGTGCGTCTTCGATTCCTAGCGAGCAACTCCATCCCAGATCGGTCTTGCCGCGCGTGGTATCCAGCGCAAGAAAATGTGCTTCATGCACTTTTTCACCGGAGCCGCTGATCCACGTTGCGTTAGCCCCCCAATTTGTCATGGCCAAAGTAGTCATCTCGCCAACCGAAACAAAACTTTCCAGTTCAGGACCGAAATTCCAACCACCACCGAGATCCAGATCACAGGTTTCATCAAGAAGTTTGTCAATCAGAGTTTGATAACCGTTAAGGCAATCGAGCACGTGCTGCCAAGGCCTGACCGCCTGCGGGTGTCTAAGGACAGGAGCGGTGCCGGTCCGCAAGTGCGCAACAACGTCTGGGAGCAATCGATCGGGGCTGACATCCCCCCCTCCTATTACATTTCCGGCTCGAGCAACTGCTGTCCGAGTCCCTGGGAAACTTTTGGCCCACGAATGAGTGAGGATGTCAGCCATGGCTTTAGACGCGCTGTAGGGGTCATCCCCACCTAGTGGATCAGACTCAAGGTACCCCTCGCGCTGATTTATGTTTCGGTAAACCTTGTCTGTGGTAACGATCAGCAGCGCTTTTACGTCCTCCTGAAGCCCAACAGCCTCAAGTACATTAAGTGTTCCCATGACATTGGTTTCCATGGTCCAACGCGGACGCTTGTAGGAATCTAAAACAAGCGGTTGGGCCGCCATATGAACAACAACGTCAGGCTTCGCGTTTTTGACGGCTGCTTTGACTACCTCCGGATCTCGAATGTCCCCGCGCTGATCCACCGCACACAACTCTCCAACCTCAGCGAGTTCAAATAGCGAACCGGGTTCAGGGTCAAGGGAAAGCCCAAAAACCTCGTGACCTTCAGAAGTCAACCAAAGAGTTAACCAGGAGCCCTTGAACCCCGTGTGTCCCGTGATGAAGTAGCGCACGACTCAGCCTTCGACGAACTCAATGATTGAGTCCGCGATGTAGTCCAGCATGGGACAAGTCAATCCTGGATAAACCCCCACCCAAAAACTTCTGCGCATGACAATGTCGGTGTTAGTGAGATCTCCCACGACACGGAATTCGACATTGCGGTAAGCGGGCTGTTTGAGAATGTTGCCGGCAAACATCAAGCGGGTCCCAATAAGCCGCGAGTCAAGGAAGCGAAGCAGCTCCTCGCGATCCACCCCGGAATCAGGTTCCAAGGTAATCGGGAATCCGAACCATGAGGGTTCCGAGTTTTCTGTCGCCTGGGGGAGGATTAGACCTTCAACTGCTTCAAGCCGTGAATACAGATGATCGAAATTCCTACGACGCGCCTCAACAAAACTGTCGAGTTTATTTAATTGCGATAGCCCCAAAGCGGCCTGCATATCAGTGGCTTTGAGGTTGTAGCCAATATGCCCATAGATGTATTTGTGGTCGTAACCCAACGGTAAGTCGCCAAGCTGCCACTCAAATCGCTTCTGACAGGTGTTGTCGTGGCCCGTCTCGCAGTAGCAATCACGACCCCAATCACGGAAAGATTCCACCTGTTTACGAACTAAAGGTGACTTGACAAAAACGGCGCCACCTTCCCCCGTTGTGATGTGGTGGGCGGGATAAAAGCTAGCAGTCGCTGTGTCACCAAAACTGCCAGTGCGTTGACCTTTGTAAGTTGAGCCGAGGGCATCGCACGAATCTTCGATGAGCCAGAGATTGTGTTCCTTGCAGAGCTCTTGGACTGTCTCTAGGTCAAAAGGATTGCCTAGCGTGTGAGCCATCATGATCGCCCGAGTCTTGGGTCCAACCGCTTCTCGCAACATGTCTGACTTGGCGTCGTAGGTACCCAACTCAACGTCCACCACAACTGGCTTGAGACCATTTTGAAGGATTGGATTCACTGTAGTGGGGAAACCCATAGCAACCGTGAGGACTTCGTCTCCTGGCTTGAGGGCTCTTTTGAAGAGCTTGGGGCTGGTCAGCGCGCTCAGAGCTAGTAGGTTTGCGCTGGACCCACTGTTCACAAAAACAGCGCTACGAGCGCCGACATACTTAGCGAGCGAGCGTTGGAAAGCCTCTGTGAAGCGACCCGCCGTTAGCCAACCATCCAAACTGGCATCAACAAGTGATGCGAAATCCTCCGGATCAAGCACCTTTCCCGATACCGGTACAGGAGTCTCCCCCGGCGTGAACGCGACTTGAGCCTTGAGCGACTCCCTTGCGAATTCTTGGACGCGTTCCAAGATATCCTGACGCATTTCCGCCAACAGGTCAGTCATTGTGAAATCGCTCCATCTGTGCGGTCATTAGAAAAGATTGTATGGAATGGCATACTAATGGAAATTCATTAACGAGGGGTGAGCGCGCTGAAAGCAATAATACTCGCTGGAGGGCTTGGCACCCGGATGCGTGAAGAGACCGAATTTCGCCCAAAACCAATGGTGGAAATTGGCGGACAGCCAGTTTTGTGGCACATCATGAAAAATCTTGCTCACTTTGGAATCTCAGACTTCATCATTGCTACTGGCTATAAGAGCGACATGATTAAAGAGTACTTCCTTAATTATGAAGCTCGGAATAACGACTTCACGATTGACCTTGGCAAGAAGGACTCGCTTACTTTTCATAACGCTCACGACGAAGCCCACTGGTCTGTGACCATTGCCTACACGGGCGAGCACACCATGACCGGCGGTCGAGTTTTGCAAGCCTCCAAGTATCTTGATGATCAGCCATTCCTCGTCACCTACGGAGACGGCCTTGCAGACGTCGATATCAACTCTTTGCGGGACTTCCACACCAGCACTGGCTCCCTGGCTACAGTGACAACGGTCCAGCCAACAAGTCGCTTCGGGGTCATGGATGTTGACAAGTCTGGCAAGGTGATCTCCTTCGCTGAGAAGCCCAAACTTGGAGGTTGGATAAATATTGGATTCTTCATTATGGAACCTGAGTTCCTGAATTTCTTAAACCCGGATTCCGTTTTAGAGGAGGAGCCTCTGGCTAAGCTGGCTGAGGCTCGAAAACTTTCGGCTTATCGCCATGAGGGATTCTGGCAGCCAATGGACACTTACAGAGAGTCCCTACTTCTCAACGAACTCTGGGAAATAGGAAAGCCCCCATGGAAGCAGTGGTAGTCAACAGTGAGATGCCAACATGGTGAAGCCTGTGAAGAAGCCCGGATCGCCATTTCAAATTTCCCAGGTGCTCGATTATTAATTACTGGGGTAAGTGGCTTCGTTGGGTCGGCTTTACTTCGAGTCCTTGAGTGCGCTGCTCGAACAGGTGAACGCTGGGAAGTATTTGGTATCAGTCGAACAAATCCTCATGGACATAGTAGGAAACTAAGCCTGACCGCTCTTGACCCAACTTGGCTTAAACACGATATTCGCAGTTTGATTCCAGATATTGGAGATGTGGACTTTGTTGTACACGCAGCCACCCCAACAGCTAGGCTTGCCTCAAATCCTGATTCGCTTCAAATTATCAACACCGCGGTCCTTGGTATGCAAAATGTGATGGCTTGGGCAGCCAGTATGAAGAAGCCACCATTAGTTTTGCATACAAGTAGTGGTGCCGTTTATGGGGAACAGCCAAAGTCATTGCTCGCATTCCCCGAAGAGTACATAGGTTCAATCGACTCGTTTAATTCACAAAATCTTTATGCGGAGTCAAAGCGAGCTGCGGAAATGGTACTCGCCTCCGGCTCTGAGATTTGGGGAATTCCAGTAGTGAACACTCGGTTATTTGCTTTTTCAGGGCAGGATATTCCGCTCAGAAGATCCTTTGCCATTGGGAACTTCGTCGCCGATGGGGTAGCCTCGCGTCCGGTAAGAGTTGCGGGGACAGGACGCCCGATTCGCTCCTACTTGGATCAGACTGACATGGCAGCATGGATTCTTGGCGCACTCATTCAAGGTCCTAGCAATCAAACACTGCACATAGGATCCCAAAAATCCTATCATTTAGCAGACGTAGCCAAGATTGTTGCTGAAATATGTCATGTCGAACTGAATATTGAGTTCAACGAGAAAGCGGACGGACAAAGAATGAAGTACGTTCCCTCTACAGAAGTGACTCGCTCACACTTGAAAATGAAGGAATGGACCACTCTGGAGTCATCAATTGCCTCATGGGTATCAGCATTGACTATGGGGGGGCGTGATTTTGAATACCTACCAACGCATTGACCGATCCATTTCATTGGCACTCAATGCACGGATTTCGACCATCCAAATGTGCGAAATGGCAAAGGCGGCTCATGTCGCTTCGTCTTTGTCAGCGATCGATATCTTGTCAGTGCTTTACGCAGGTGCTGCGAGTGTTTCGCCAGGCACAATGGATCACCCAGAGAGAGACATCGTGATTGTGTCAAAAGGTCACGCTGCTGCTGGTACTTACGCGGTACTAGCGCATGCTGGTTTTTTCTCAACAAAAATGTTGGAGTTCTATGGTGAAGACCATTCACCACTCAGTGGCCATGTTACGACGCATGTTCCCGGTATCGAGTTGTCAACTGGGTCCCTGGGACATGGTTTATCCGTAGGTGCTGGCATTGCATTAGGGGCGAAGAGATCCAACTTACAGCGAAAAATTTTTGTAGTTTTGTCTGATGGCGAGTGCGACGAAGGATCCACATGGGAGGCCGCATTGTTCATTGCACACCACCGACTAGACAATATTGTGGTACTAATAGACCGCAACGGAATCCAGTCTTTGGACTTCACTGAAAATATACTTCGGCTTGAGCCTTTAGCAGACAAATGGCGTGCCTTCGGCTGGGATACGCAGGAGATTGACGGCCATGATCACGCGAAACTATGGAGTGCAATCAGTGACTGTGATTCGCGAACAGGAATGCCGAGGGTTCTCATCTGTGAGACGACTAAAGGAAAAGGAGCGACTTTTATGGAGAACCAAGTGTTGTGGCATTACAGGCCACCAGCAGAAACTGACTCCTTGAAAGCAATCGCGGAGATCACTGGGAATGGACATGCGTAACGCCTTTATCTCAGAGCTCACCAAGTTGGCTGAAAAAGATTCGAGCATAATACTGATAGTTGGTGATCTCGGTTTTGGTGTCGTCGATGATTTTGCGAAAACAATGCCTGACCAATTCCTCAATGCAGGTGTGGCTGAACAAAATATGATCGGTGTGGCTGCTGGCCTTGCATTAGTTGGGCGAAAAGTTTTCGTTTACTCAATAGCAAACTTCCCGACCTTTCGTTGTCTCGAGCAAGTCAGAAACGATGTTTGCTACCACTGCCTTGATGTCACAATTGTCTCAGTTGGAGCAGGTGTTGCCTACGGGACACATGGATACACGCACCACGCCGTCGAAGACATTTCCATCATGCGCGCGTTGCCTAACATGACTGTTATAAGCCCAGCAGACCCGCTTGAAGCAACTTTGGCAGCTAGATTTGCCGTCGAAAACTCCGGGCCAACATACCTTCGTCTGGGTAAGAATGGAGAGCGTGAGTTACATAAAACAACACTATTGAATTCGACTCTCGTGTCACCGTTGTTGGTTCGACAAGGTACCGATCTCATCATTGCTGCCACTGGGGCAATCGCCTCCGAATGTGAAATCGCAGCTGAAATACTCCAAGAAATGGGAATCCACGCACAAGTGTGGACTTTCCCAATTATTAGACCATTTCCTAAAGAATGGATAAAGAATCTCAACCCAAAAGTTCCAATTCTGACGGTTGAGGAACATGTTCGAGATGGCGGATTTGGAAGTGCCCTGCTGGAGGCTGTATCGGATCTGCACGAGTCGTATCATGTTTGGCGATTGGCACTTAAACCCGAACATCTGCGAACCGCGAGTTCACAGGAAACGTTGAGGGTCCTGCACCAAATCGATTCGGTAGCAATTGCTGCTTTTGTGGTGAAGCAAGGCTTACTTGCTGAATCCAAGAAATGTGTTTACTGACTATTTGTGTTGTCTAAGTCTCAAATACGAGCTGAAGTTCCCAACCAGATAGTCGGTTATATCGCCGAATCTCAATTATTTAGCAGATGAAGGACCGGAACTGCGCGATGACCGTCAAAACTTTCATACACCCCATTTCTAGCCTAGTTTTGGATGAGCGTTAACAGTGTTGGCAGTCAGCAAGGAAAAACATCTTATTTATCTCCACGAAATGGAGCAACGAGGCTTGAAGGCTGCTAGCGGTAGGCTTGGTTCAATTAGTCGATCCCATGAATACTCCCATCCCTCGGCCATGTCGTAAACAGAACTGGCTTACCATCTGGGGAAGGTTTTAAGTTACAGATTTTGCGTGAACCTCACCTATCTTGATCGGAGCCACTCCATGCACTTTCCAAGTCCAGAATCGCACGAGTGGCAAAAAGTTGGGGAACTTGATTCGTTACCTCCAAGCGTTGCCAACCTTTCAGCCGAAATGAACACACCCATCGCGACCACACACGCTTCTGTACTGTGGCATGAAGCTACTCAACATATTCGCATCACTAACTTTCAACCTGCCCCGTACTACCGTGAGTACTTCATGACAACTACATACTCTGGCACGATGCAAGAACTCCAAGCAAGTCAGTCTGAGCGCCTATTCGAGCTGACTCGAGATGAGTTCGGGACACAGCCATGTTCACTGCTTGAAGTGGGATGTGGGGACGGTTCCTTTTTGAGCCATGCCGCAGGGTTTTTCGATTCGGTAGTAGGGATCGAACCGAGCGCTCCTTTTGCTGCGGCTGCGCGCAGTCTTGGTCATGAGGTCATCGAAGCTTACGTCGGAAATAACCCCCCACTAACTGCAAGGCGTTTTCATGCATTCGCCTCCAGGCAAGTGTTTGAACACCTTTCAGACCCGGTGGACGTGCTACTTGGAGTAAGAAGGCTGCTGGTTCCCGGGGCCGTCGGCCTCATCGAGGTGCCAAATGGAAGCCGAGCATTTCGCCTTGGGAGGTTCTTCGAGGTCTTCCCTGATCATGTGAATTACTTCTCACCAATTTCACTCACAGCGCTAGCGAGTACGGCCGGTTTCAGCGTAATTAGTTGCGAGGAGTCACTTAATGGCGACTACCTTGAGCTCTGGCTTCGCACGACGGACTCACCCAGTGGTTCAATTAGCAAGATGAATGAAGTGAGACAACGCGTTCTCAGCAGTCTCGACCAATGGCGTGCTGCCGATCAGGGAGTAGTCACTTCAGCGTTCTTCGGTGCAGGAGCAAAAGCCATGTCAGTCGCGGCACTGGACTACTCAGGATTTTCCGAGACATTCACGTTCGCGATTGACAGCGATCCACACAAGCATGGACTATTCATTCCCAATACAAATATTGAGGTACTAGACGTAAGCGACCCGCGACTCAAGGAACTCGGTAGCGTATTGATACTCGCACTGTCCTATCGAGAAGAAATTGCCAAGATGATTGAAATTTCTCTGCCTGAAGTGCACCGGATAGCCACCTTGGACGATACGGGTGGACTGTTGATCCTTAAATAGTCGATCGCGATACTCTGCATGGGGATTGTACGTGCTATGACCGCAATGCTTGATTTTTCTGGAACGGTTTCATGGCATTGGAAGTATGCCTTTTGTCGGTCCGCGTGAGAGATATTGTCAAGACCTGTGGATGAGTGTCTTTAGGCGACTTGGGTTTCGGCCTCGGGGTTGTCGGGTCGTTCGACGTGTTTGCCTTTCTCGAATGTGGCTCCGGCCCTGACGAGTGCGACGAGGT
>Ga0209390_10009994_pt1 | contig 11240 bp, 10 predicted proteins | sample BON01_FD_187212 | JGI IMG/M metagenome (GOLD analysis project Ga0209390, IMG submission 187212) | Freshwater microbial communities from Lake Bonney liftoff mats and glacier meltwater in Antarctica - BON-01 (SPAdes) (version 2) | ecosystem: Environmental > Aquatic > Freshwater > Ice > Glacier... | reverse complement strand
TTGTAGCCTTTGGGCATGTTAATCTCCTGGTTGCTTGTCAGCTACCTTAAGATTAGCACCTTTACATGACTCTCTCTTTCTTATGGCTACCTTTTGAACAGTGTTGCACTTCGCGGTTGAATGGGCCAATTAGTAAATTAGTAAATTAGTAAATTAGTAAATTAGTAAATTAGTAAATTAGTAAATTAGTAAATTAGTAAATTAGTAAATTACGTAGAGGATAATACTTTGAGAAACCTACGTCTCACACGTTATGCGCCAGACGTAGGTGTAATAACAGATGTTATTTTGTTAAAATTTTAAATCTCAAGCAAATCTTTTTCTTTCACAACGAGTAACGCATCCATCTCAGCAACGTGTTTATCCGTTAGTTTTTGAATGGCATCGCCAGCACGACGTTCTTCATCTTCAGAGATAAGTTTTTCTTTGACATAATCTTTTAATTGCTGATTACTATCACGACGTATATTACGGATAGAAATACGACCTTGCTCTGCTTCTGCACGAACCACACGAATCAAGTCTTTACGACGTTCTTCGCTCAGTGGTGGCATAGGAACACGAATCGAATTACCCGAAGGTGATGGGTTAAGACCTAAATCAGAGTTCATGATTGCTTTTTCAATCGCAGGCATCATGGTTTTTTCAAACGGTGCCACATTCAACATCCGCGCATCAGCGACAGAGATGCTTGCAACTTGATTGAGTGGCGTCATGCTACCGTAATAATCCACACGCACATGATCAAGAATAGACGGTGTTGCTCGACCCGTTCTTATTTTTGACATTTCATGCTGCAAAGACTCAACGGCTTTTTTCATTCGCGCTTCAGCGTCTTTTTTAATATCATTGCTCATGTTTTTCTCCTACAACCGTACCAATTTTTTCACCTTGAATAATGCGTTTTAAAACGCCCGGTGCTGCCATGTCAAACACCTGCAAAGGCATTTTATGATCCTGGCACAAGCATATGGCTGTTAAGTCCATCACTTCTAAACCTTGGGTCAACACATCATGATAGGTCAAGAAATCATAGCGTTTTGCGTTAGGGTTTTTAACCGGATCTTCCGAGTAAATACCGTCAACTTTTGTTGCCTTTAAAACAACATCCGCCTCCATCTCAATACCACGCAAACACGCAGCAGAATCGGTTGTAAAAAATGGATTTCCGGTGCCTGCAGCAAAAATAACAATTTGCTTTTCGCTCAAATGCTTTTTAGCTTTACGGTTATGATACGGATCAACCATACCTGACATAGGAATAGCTGACATAACACGAGCGCCTAAGTTTGCGCGCTCCAGTGCATCACGTAACGCAAGTGCATTCATCACCGTGGCAAGCATGCCCATGTGATCACCGGTTACACGGCCAAGGCCTGCCTCAGAGAGTACTTTTCCACGAAAAAGATTCCCGCCACCAATCACAATCCCAACTTCAACGCCCATATCAATGAGCTCACGTAGCTCAACAGCAAGACGATCAAGTACTTTAGGATCAATCCCAAACGAGCCGCTTCCCATCAGGGCTTCGCCACTGTATTTAAGAAGAACCCGCTTGTATTTTAAGTTTGGTTTTGGGAGCCAGCTCATGATTCGCGAGCCTGTGCCATAACTTCTTCTACAAAATTATCAACTTTCTTTTCAATACCTTCACCCACTTCAAAGCATGCGAATGAAACCACGTCAGCATTGTGTTCTTTTAATAGTTGGCTAATTTTTTGGTTTGGATTTTTTACAAAATCTTGGCCTAATAAGCTTTTTTCAGCTAAGAATTTTTGAATACGACCTTCGACCATTTTTTCAATAATCGCTTCTGGTTTTCCGCTTTCACGAGCTTGAGCCATGAAAATATCACGTTCACGTGCGATTTCTTCAGCTGGAACTTGCTCCGGACGAACAACCAATGGACGCGCTGCTGCAACTTGCATTGCTAAATCTTTGGCTAACGCTTGTGAACCTTGCTTCATGCTTACCAACACACCAATGCGTGAGCCATGTAAATAGCCACCAATGGCTTCATCAGATTCAACCAATTCAACGCGTCGCAATTGAATGTTTTCACCCAATTTAGAAACCAATGTTTGTCTGGTTTCTTCAATGCTTAAGTCACCACCAACAAGTTTTTCTTGACCTAAAGCTGCGACATCCGTCAGGCCAGAAGCAAGTGCTGTTTGAGCCACGCTGTTTGCAAATTCTGTAAAGTTTGAATCACGTGCAACAAAATCTGTTTCGCTGTTAATTTCAACAAGTACAGCACGTTTTCCATCGTCAGACATACAAAATACAACAACACCTTCTGCAGCTACGCGATCAGCTTTCTTATCGGCTTTAGCTTGACCTGATTTTCTCATTTCAAGAATGGCGAGCTCGATATCACCGTCTGTCGCAACTAAAAACTTTTTACATTCCATCATAGGTGCATCGGTTCGTTGACGCAGTTCTTTTACCATTGCAGCTGTAATATTCATGATTATTCTCCGAACTTATTATTCCTCAAATGCATCATAGCAATTCAGGGATAATAAAAAGGGCGGTAAAATCCCGCCCCTCATGTATTTTAAATCACTTACTCAGAAGCAGCTTGCTTAGGCTCAGCTTTTTTTGCTTCAGCTTCAGGAGCAGCTTTCTCAGCAGGCACTTCAACAAACTCAGAATCAGCTGCAACACCACCTGTGGTGTTATTGCCTTTAGCATCTAAGATAGCATCAGCTATAGCACGAACATAAATTTCAACTGCTCGCATAGAGTCATCGTTTGCTGGAATAACATAATCAATGTTATCTGGATCATGGTTGGTATCAACCACAGCAATCACAGGAATTTTCAAACGACGCGCTTCTTCAACAGCAATGTGCTCAAAACCAACATCAACAACAAAAAGTGCGTCAGGTAAGCCACCCATGTCTTCGATACCACCGAGGCTTCGGTCTAATTTTTCAAGCTCACGTGTCAACATTAAGGCTTCTTTTTTAATCATGCCTTCAAACCTGCCTTCGGCTTGCATTTTTTTCAATTCTTTCAAACGAAAAATAGACTGACGAACTGTTTTGTAATTGGTTAACATACCGCCTAACCAACGATGGTCAACGTAAGGCATGCCACAACGCTTGGCTTGTTCTTTAATTGCATCTTGTGCAGCACGCTTTGTGCCAACAAACAAAATTTTAGCCTTGTTCGACGCTAAGTAACCGACATGGTTTATCGCGTCTTGCAACATAGGTACGGTTTTTTCAAGATCAATAATATGAATTTTATTTCGTGAACCGAAAATATATTGACCCATTTTTGGGTTCCAGAAACGGGTTCTGTGTCCAAAATGGGCACCTGCTTGAAGCAGTTCTCGCATGTTTACAGCCATTAGATTATCTCCAGGGTTAGGCTTCCACGCCCCCCATAAAGCACCCCGTTCAAAGGGACCCCGCTTTACGTGACGAGACGTGTGTATCGTTAAAATCGGCGTATTTATACCATGTTGGAAGCGGTGTTTCAATGATATTGCATCAAAATCTTTCGAACGCGTTCAGTTCTCGCTCAGATAATAGACAAGCAGACATCAAGCTGATAGGATTGCGCCCCCTTGTACCGCTTTAATACAATCTTATGAAATTGACGGGATATCCTGCAATGGCTAAAAAAATATTTATCAAAACGAACGGTTGCCAGATGAATGAATATGATTCGTCTAAAATGCTCGACGTGCTTCATGCCTCTCACGGTCTGGAACTCACGAATAACGTTAAAGAAGCTGATGTTATTTTACTGAATACATGCTCTATTCGTGAAAAAGCCCAAGAAAAAGTCTTCTCACAATTAGGCCAATGGCGTGACTACAAGAAAAATAATCCTCATGTTGTGATTGGCGTGGGCGGTTGTGTTGCCAGTCAAGAAGGTGGCGATATTATTAAACGTGAACCACTCGTTGATTTGGTGTTTGGTCCACAAACCCTGCACCGTTTGCCTCAGATGCTTGAAGATCATTGGAAAACTAAAAAACCGGTGGTTGATATCAGCTTTCCTGAAATTGAAAAATTTGATCACCTGCCTGCACCTCGCGCCGAAGGTCCCGTTGCGTTTGTTTCGATTATGGAAGGATGCAGTAAATACTGTAGCTATTGCGTCGTGCCGTACACGCGTGGTGAAGAAATTAACCGCCCGTTTGATGATGTGCTTGCTGAGTGCCACCAACTCGCCGAACAAGGTGTTCGTGAAATTAATTTACTTGGTCAAAACGTCAACGACTATCAAGGCCGGATGCACGACGGCGAAACAGCCGATTTAGCCTTGCTGATTCACTATATTTCAGCAATCGAAGGCATTGGTCGAATCCGATTCACCACATCCCACCCTATCGCATTTTCAGATAATTTAATTAATGCCTACGCCGAAGTACCTGAGCTTGCTAATCACCTGCATTTACCGGTTCAAAGTGGATCTGATCGTATTTTATCGATGATGAAGCGTGGGTACACCGCGCTTGAATTTAAATCTAAAATACGGAAACTTCGTAAAGTTCGGCCTGATATTCGTCTATCTACCGATATTATTGTTGGCTTTCCTGGCGAAACCGACCAAGATTTTGAAGATACGTTAAATCTGGTTCATGAAATAGGCTTTGATATATCGTTTAGCTTTATCTACAGCGCTCGCCCTGGCACACCGGCGGCAAACCTTCCTGATGAAACACCGATGGAAGTCAAAAAACAGCGCCTAAAAATATTACAAAACCGCTTACTTCTCCAATCCAGCCGATACAGTGCGGCCATGGTTGGAAGCACGCAACGTGTACTCATCACAGGGCCATCTAAAAAAGATCCCGAGCAATGGGCAGGGCGCACCGAATGTAACCGTGTTATTAATTTTGATGGCCCTCGAGGCCTGCAAGGCGCGTTTGTTGAGATTCACGTAACCGAGGCTCAGCCTAACTCGTTACGCGGACGCCTCATAACCGAATCACTGCCTGCATCACATGTTGAAGAACTCACTCATGCATAATGTACACACACCTGAACAATTTATTGTTCCTGCAGAGTTCGCGGGAGAACGCCTGGATCGTATTCTCGCACTGCTTTGCCCGATGTTTTCACGCTCACAACTCACAGCCTGGCTCAAAGCCGGGTTTGTCACCGTCGATGAGCACATTCTGAAACCTAAAATAAAGCTCGAGGGCGGTGAATGCATTATTCTCACACGTCCACTTGACGTCGCCGTACCCGCCACCACACAATTTATACCTGAAGCTATTCCACTCAATATCGCGTATGAAGATGACGAACTCATGGTGATTAACAAGCCCGCCGGTCTTGTGGTGCATCCAGGTGCTGGCAACCGTTCGCACACCCTCGTGAATGCACTCGTACACCACGATCCATCGCTGAACCAGCTCCCACGTGCGGGCATTATTCATCGACTGGACAAAGAAACGACGGGGCTTTTACTCATAGGGAAAACACTCGAAACCTACACGGCGCTCGTGCGACAAATGCAAGCGCGTGAAATCGACCGACATTACGTAACCCTCGTTCAAGGCCACATTATTTCTGGCCAGACGTTAAAAACGTTATATGGTCGTCATCCACGCCAACGCTTAAAAATGGCGGTGTGTGAAGATGGTAAAGAGGCCATCACATCGTACACGGTAAAAAAACATTACCCTAAAGCGGGTGCTACGCTTCTTGATGTGAAACTCATGACGGGCCGAACGCATCAAATTCGGGTCCATATGGCGCATATTCGTCACCCCATCATCGGCGATCCCCTCTATGGAGGACGACCCCGTCATCCGGTCGGATTAACTGATGAAGCACGTGATGTTTTTCTTGGCTTTAAACGCCAAGCTTTACATGCTAAAACATTAAGTTTTCATCATCCTATGCGTGATGAGCAGATAACGCTTGAGGCTGCTTTGCCCGATGATTTTCAAAACTTACTTGATGCGTTAGATGCCAAGCCTTGTTAAACAACTTGCCTGGGTTTTACTCTACCTAACATCCGTATCTGCATCGGCATATGCGGCACGTGATGTGAACTGTGTGGTGCTCTTACATGGCCTTGCACGTACACATCACGCCATGTCATCGATCGAATCAACACTCAAGCAACATGATTACTTCGTTATTAATCAGGATTATCCATCTACAAAAAAATCCATCACAGAACTTGCCAATCAAAATATTCAACCCATGGTGGATGCGTGTTTAAACCATCATCCTGACCACATCATGTTTGTGACGCACTCACTTGGCGGTATTGTTTTACAAAAATATCTAGAAAACCATACGATTAATAACCTAACGCATATCGTGATGCTAAGCCCACCTAACCATGGTAGCCCACTGGCTGATGTATTACATACCAACTGGTTTTATCAAAAAATTATGGGGCCTGCAGGTCAAGAGCTCACAACCCAGCATATGCACCATAAACCCGCGCTCACACGATCTTGTCATATTGGGATTATTGCAGGAAATTTTAATCTCATACCGTTTTCAAACTATTTTTTTCATGGTAAAAATGATGGGAAAGTATCGGTCTCCAGTGCCCGTATGGAACATATGAACGATTTTATTGTTTTGCCTGTAGGTCATACGTTTATGATGAGCAACACGCGCGTGAAAAAGCAGATTTTACATTTTCTGCGCTTAGGTATCTTTCAACATCAACAACCTAAAACCCTAAAACACTGCATCTAATCTACGTTCTTGATATTCAACGCTGCTCTCTGCGTACTCAAGATGAGCGTTGATCTTAGACTTAAGTGCCTCAAGATCAAATAAGTTTTGTTTTAATTGCCTAAAATTTTCACGAGATGTTGGCCTATCAAAAAAAGATTGTTTTTTATTAAGTAGTTTGCACCATTCATCACTGAAGTCGTTTATTGTTGTTTGCAAGCGCTTATCATCCGTACGTAAACGCATCAACACGATACCAGGAATGCGATTCGTACCTAAATCTTGCCGATCATGTAGATCATACCACTCCATGTATAAATCAAACTTCAATTTTAGATTGCTTTCACGCTTCAATAGTTGCTCATCGTCAAGACCTGACTTAGATTGACACCTTGCATAATTTTGCTCGATACGATCACATTCTTCGAGACCGTTTGCATAATATTTTGCAACCTGCGTACTCAGCGCCTCATCATTTAAAAATGCAGAATGAATACGTTGATTCGCATGAAACTGAGGTGCCTTATACAAACTACCGTACCACCATTCAAGCATCGCTGTGTACGTACTGTTCTTGTATTCTATGTATACACCAGCAGCAGCAATCGAAAAATATAACGTTGGAATAAACAGCAGGTACTCAAGAAATACGTGCGCAGCTAATGGCAGAAGTATGGTATACGCGCATGACAAAATGACCCCCATCACCAAAAAAGGAAAAAAGGCTCTTAAACAAATCACAAGCGGATTATCTTCAAAGCGTGCAATATGAGCATATTCATAAAAAAACACTTTAAATGGAATACCCAGGGTTTGTAAAATAGCGAGAACTTCCCCGATTGCCTTTCTATTTTGATGATAACTACGGTAATCAAGTAAGTTTATGTAAGGAATAGGTACCCCTTCATATCCAAGACCTAAGACCATATTTTCTGAACTTAATCCAAAAAAACGGTAAACCATATGTGCATTACAAATATCATTAGCGTATTTTTGTGTCATTTTTAAAGGGTTTTTCAATAAGAAACCTAAACTCTCTTCAACTCCAGCTAAAAGTCGCTCGGTATATGAAGCCGGGTTGGGCCACTCCGCCTTGATTTCAGACTGAATAACTTCCAATTGTTCGGCCTTCGATTTAGACGGCAACGCATGTATCATGGCTAACAATTCGCGTAAATTGCGTGTTTTTTTAAATAAGAAACCGAAATAGCGCTCATAATGTTCGTATACATCATCTTGAATGGCTTGCGTTTCAGGACTTTGATCATTACAAAACCGTGTAATCCACGTCGCTCGACCGTACGGAAAATCATGACGTAGTAATAAGCTTGAGTAGTCACGTGAAACCAAAAAAATCAGCTCATCATGGCTAAATTGAAGTTGAGGAAAAAATTTTACGATAATCTGTGCTTTGAGGCACTTAAACGCAGGGCTCGTTTGCGCTTTCTCAGTGATGTAATCTCGTATTTCTTGGGCACGCTGCATTTTCACATGGGCTCGAGCAGCATGAGTATCGTGAGCCCTGAACGATTGGTGTTGATTGAAAGACTTTAGATAAGCTAAAAGTGTGATGCCATCATGCGTGCGCTCAAAGTCATTTTTTTCAGCTTGTGTCAGCAGATCATATAACGGGATGTATTGATTAATCATTGCACTCACCTAGGTTATCTCAGCACTTAAATCCTTTTAGACATAGCATATGACGAACATGCTATATTTTTAGTCTCCAAGTGTCAAGTAGAAATAATTTGACTTTATTTCTTACAAATAAATCATTCGACAAGATGAGCTTTTAAATGAACCTATTTTGACCTTATGAATCAATCGGTTTACACCACGTTTCTTTGATAAAAAACAACAAGACAAACGCAATAAGCAACGAGAGCGGCAGTAACAGCAGGGATGTATGATAGCCATCAACCGAAAACTGATGGATGCCATTCTCGACGCGACCATCCCACGTTAAGTCCAGAACAGCGCCCACAGCAGGTTCAAACAATGCTTCACATACGGCATCAAACGTATTCATAATCCCAAGCACGGTGCCTGCAAGCCCCCAAGGAAACAATTCCCGAATCATCGCAAAGCTGGTAAAAAAACCGCTGGTTCCAAAACCAAAGAAAAACAAAAACAAACTCAGTACACTCACATGCGTTGTGGGGCTATATATAACCAGAAGAATACACATCAAGGCCATACACGTGCCAGCAAATAAAATGGGTTTTCTTTGGCCGATATAATCCGACAGCCAACCAAAAAAAGGTGCGCCTACCGCAAAACCAATAAAAATCCACGATACAGCAAATGCCGCATTGTTTCGTGATAGGTGATAAGAAGTCTCCAAAAATGGGACACCCCATAAACCACCAAACACTGAAACAGGCGCGAATGCGAGCCCACTATAAAAAGAAAGTAACCAAGCCTGCTTGCTACGCAGCACAAAAATGGAGCTTCCCCAAAAAGAATTTTTTTTCTCGAGATTTTGTGGAGAAGGCATGGGTTTATCTCGTACAATCACAAGATAAACAGCACCTAACATAAACCCTATGACACTAATCATTTGTAATGCCATCCGCCAACCAACGTATTCGGTCAGGTATGACAAAGGCATTTGACCACCCACCCCGCCCAGCATGGCGGCCGTCATACACAACCCTGAAACCAGGGCGAAACGTTTAGGCGAGAACCACAACGTGACTAATTTAAAACATGATACCGCAGCAAAGGCGGCCCCGGTTCCAATCAGCGCCCGAGCAACACAGGCAAGCACAAGTGAGTTTGTTTGAGAAAAAATAAGCGTGCTTAAGCTGCACATAAAAATAGCGCCAGCCGTTAATAATCTGGGGCTGTATTTATCCAGCAAAATCCCGACGGGAACTTGCATCACAAGATAAGCATAAAAATAAAACGCTGATAGATTACCAAGCCCCGCTGCATTAATACTAAACGTTCGCATTAAATCATCGGTCATCACGCTTGGAGACACTTGCACCAGGTACTTATAAAAAAAGAAACCTGCACCTAAGAGCCATACAATCCATGGGTATACCTTCTGTTGCCATCCACCCTGTTGTTTTATCGTATTAATCGTATTAATCGTCACTACCCCAAACATGACGCATCACGTCATTCGAACCTAAAGAGTGAATTATACACATGGTGAGCTAATAACAACAATAAATTGACTCTTAATATATATCATGTATAATTTAAATCCATCGAGATCTAATTAAAATCACTAATTGCGGGGCATAGACGCACATTGGAATAATTGAATTTTATGAATACAGCAAACGATAATAGCCGGGCGATTTCGGCCATGCTTGGGCACTTAGAATACGTACTCGATCATGCTTTAAAACAAGCAATAGACGATGATGATGCTTCTAGCGTATTACGTTTCTTAAATACAGAAGTTGCTGGGCATAGATGCTTAATCGATAAAAACTTACCTGAGTATGTAGCGCTTGCGGTTACCCAAGCAGCGGTCAATGTTCTAGGTGCTATATTAGCCTATGAACCTCTCAACCCGGAACATGTCCTTGATCTTAATCGTATGATAACGGATGAAATGGAAGGGATTACCGAAGCGAGTCGTTATACGTTACTGAACTATACTTGTAGTTATATTAGAGGCAATGATTGCTTGGAAATAGCCACGTTGCTGTTAGAAGCCGGCGCTCATCCCAATATTCCAAATTGTTCAAGTTATACGCCCTTGCATCATGCAGCATTAAACAAGGAGCTAAATTTAATACAGCTATTGTTAGAGCATCAGGCTAACCCTAATATGCTCACCGACAGTAACGTATCTTGCTTTGAATGGTTACTAGAAGATTTGATTGAATATTTATCCGATCCCGAAACTGAACGTCCCGGAGCAGAAATAGAAGACAGCGTTTTAGCCTGTATTCCTGCCTTTCTTGAGTATCATGCAAAGACCCGTAGGAATATGTATAATCATGCGGAGGAGTTAGGCTTTACGCGTGTTCTTACGCGCTTAAATGAAACCAAATCATACCCCACACATATCGCGGCAAGTTATATGAGCAAAGAAGCCATGGTTCAACACCTGAAAGACGCGTCTTTTGAATATTTTGAGCTGTTAGATACCCATAGAAATAAGCCTTCCGATATTGCTAGAAAATATGGCCAAGAAGACATCATTGATATGTTAGAAAATTATGAAGCTGTGTATAACCGCAGGCTGTTATTAGAAAAAAACTACACGCATGCTGGCGCAGACTTGCCCGCTCCTATCGAGTTATTACGGGTTAGGATTGCATCGTATTTAACACCGCAAGACTTTGGCTTTTTTACTGCAACGACCAATATGCATATACATTCAGATGATCGACGTGCTGAAGATATTGAGCATCATGTGATGCTCTAAATCCAATACGAACAAAAAGTATTGATTAAAAACAAAATACGTGTATAATTTACATGCCTATCCGGAAAGTGTATGTAACGTGTATTCAGTTTTAGGTTTGGCACGAACGCATGCGCCAAGCGCTCTAAAAAACATGGAATCCGGATCATGACGTCGATTAAATCTAAACGTGTACTCAG
>Ga0209390_10009992_pt1 | contig 11240 bp, 8 predicted proteins | sample BON01_FD_187212 | JGI IMG/M metagenome (GOLD analysis project Ga0209390, IMG submission 187212) | Freshwater microbial communities from Lake Bonney liftoff mats and glacier meltwater in Antarctica - BON-01 (SPAdes) (version 2) | ecosystem: Environmental > Aquatic > Freshwater > Ice > Glacier... | reverse complement strand
CTTTAACCGGGAGTTTTAAGTTTTAAAATTTTTGTTTTGCAACTTAAAATTAGAAAAACTTTTAAACTCCCACCTTTTATCATTTTGGAAGGGAAAGGGAATGATGCCCCGATTTTGTCACGCACTCAATTCATTCATGGCCTTGATACAGGGAGGGCAGGTTTCTGCCCAGGTTTCGAGGAGGATGTATTTGCCCGACGCATCCAGCAAGGTTACGGTGTCGAGGTTTGGGTTGATGAACGAAAAATCAAACAAGTTTACGTCGTAATTGAGTCCTAGCGTGTCCAGTTTTTTGCCTTCACTTTTTGTGGGTATTTCGGTATCAAAACTTATCCGTCGGCCACTGAGCCAGCTGCTTTTCCAGGTGAACATGAAAAAATAGGCATAAAAAATGGTGATCGAGGCAAAAATAAACAGGTTCCTGGGGTTGCGCAAGTCCTTCAGTTTGGTCAACCCTAACAGTAATACGATACAGGCAATGGTAAGTGGGTTGATGATGTGCAGGTAAAATAAAAGTTGGTACCATGCTACAAAATTAAGGGTACGCATGTTAAAATAACCATTGTCGTACAGTGTAGTGTACACAGAACCCAGGTATAGGATTGGGAATGCCATCACGGCCCATTTGTCCGATATACTGAGCTTGAAATCATATTCCTTTTGCAAAAAATAAACGCTTAGGAACGTAAAGGCTAATCCCATGACAGCTGTATTAGTGTCAGCCATGCTGGATGCTACAAAACAAATACTCCAAATGGAGATGAGGACGAAACCGTAGGCTAAAAGGGCTATTTTCTTTTTCATAATGCTATTTTTGAAGCGTTTAAATTGGAATTAGGATATTTTGGTGCAAAAATGATGGGGGAGGAATGGTGGCTGCCAGTTCTGAATATGTTAAACGTGTGAATAGCACGGATTGTACTGTTTTGTTTGAATTTAGAGGAAAGCATCGGAAGCACTATCTGGAACGCGAACCCTCCATCGCTTTTACCTGCCGTAGCCTTGGCGAAGGAAGGGGAGCTACTACAGGCACGCAACTAAACCGTACCTTGTCACGTTTTTACGGGAATATGCCACACCATGAAGCTTAAAGTCCTCGACGCCTACATCATCAAGAAATTCCTCTCCACGGTATTTTTCTCGATGCTGATTTTTACCATGATCTCCTGCGCCATCGATTTCAGCGAAAAGGTGCAGGCGATCATTGAGAAACCTTGCACAAAAAAAGACGTGCTGGCCTATTATGTAGGTTTCATGTTTCACATGACGTCCCTGTTGCTGCCTTTGTACACACTTGTCGGCGTGGTGTTTTTTACGTCACGGTTGGCCTTCAATTCGGAAATACTGGCGATATTAAATGCCGGGGTGAGTTTCAGGCGCATCTTAAGGCCCTACCTGATCGCAGGTTCCGTGATTGCTATTTTTCACCTGTCCATCAACCACTATATCGCTCCGGTTTTCAACCAATGGAAACTTTGGTTCGAGCATACCTACGTATGGACCGACCAGGACATAGGCAAAACAACCAACGCACATTTCCTGACCGCGCCAGATACCAAGGTGTTTATAAAAAGTTACAATAAAAACAACCTGACGATGACTGGTTTGCGGGTGGAAAAGTTTGAAAGAAGCAAGGTGCTGAGCATTCTTGAGGCTGAAAATGCTACGTGGAAACCCGAACCTGGAACCTGGCAACTCTCTCAGTGGTCGGTGCGTACCTTCGATGGCCTTCGGGAAACGTATATCAGATCGTCTACGCCAATTGATTCTGCCATCAATTTGTCGCCTCTGGATTTTGTGTATTTTAACAACCAGAACCAGGAAATGACGACCCCAGAACTCGAGGCCGTCATTGAACGCGATCGGGAGCGGGGTTTGGCCAACTCCCGCAGTTACAACATTGAAAAACATCGCCGCACAGCAGATCCGGTAACCAATATCATTCTTACAATCATAGGCTTGGCAGTCGCTGGCCGAAAAGTGCGGGGTGGAACGGGCTTCCACCTGGCGCTGGGTATTAGTATTGGTGCTGGTTTTATCCTGCTCTCCAAATTCGCCGTTTCTTTTGCTTCCAGTGGTTCTGTTTCTGTTATGCTCGGTATGTGGATTCCAAACCTGATCTTTGCAGCCATTGCTTTGTGGCTGGTCACGAGGGCGCAGAAGTAGGGGAAGCTTGCAAAAGGCAAAAAGCAAGAGGCAAATGTGCAAGTTTACAAAAGGCAAATAAGCAAGGTGTAAAAGTGCAAGTTTGCAAAAAAGCGAAAGGCAAAAAAGCAAGGTGCAACAGTGCAAGCCAGGTTTTTAAAAACTACAAAACATATAATTTACAACAATGTCGAAATCTAGTTCTCGTCAAAAAATGGCTTACGTGCTTATTGCCGTGATGCTGTTATCCGTAATTGGGTATATACTGCCTAAGTTGCTGCCAGATAATGGTAAGCCCGTGGTGACCACGCCTGCTACGCCTAAAGTTCCAGTCCCAATATTCGTGGCTGACTCTGCCTTTGCTTATGTGAAAAAACAGGTAGATTTTGGCCCCCGCGTTCCGGGTACTGCGGCGCATAAAGCCTGTGCGGCATGGATTGTCGGGGAATTTAAAAAATATGGACTAACGGTAATTGAGCAGCCTTTTAAAGCCAAAACTTACTACGGCAGCACTTTAGATGCGATGAACATTATCGGTCAGTACAAACCTGAGCTGAGCAATCGGATCCTTTTGTGTGCACACTGGGACAGCCGCCATATAGCCTCCAAAGACACAAAAGATGCAGACAAACCCATTCTCGGCGCAGATGACGGTGCCAGTGGGGTAGGGGTCATGCTGGAACTCGCCCGGATGTTGCAACAAAACCCAGTAGAATACGGCATTGACTTTATTTGCTTTGATGCTGAAGACCTTGGAGACGAGCGGGAGCCAGGAGCAGGCGTTTCTGTGATGAAACAAAACACGGAGGAAACCTGGTGTCTCGGTTCGCAATACTGGGGACAAAACCTGCACAAGCCAGGATACAAGGCTAAGTTCGGCATCCTCTTCGATATGGTTGGTGCCAGCGGCGCAAAGTTCCCCAGGGAAGGCATCTCTATGAACAAGGCACCAGAAATCGTAAATAAGATTTGGGGTATTGCTGCAGAGCTGGGTTATAGCAGTTTGTTTGTGAACACCCCCGCCGGCGCTATCACTGACGATCATTTTTTCGTCATGCGTGCCACCAATATTCCCACCGTGGATATCATTGGAATGCCCAAAACACCACCCATGTTCGGCGACCACCACCATACCCATTTCGACAACTTGAGCATCATTGATCCAGAAGTATTGCGGAAAGTGGGGCATGTTGCGGCAACGGTGATTTATCGCACGGCCGCCCAACCACAATAGTTGTTCGTTGATAGTTGTTCGTTTACGCGCACTCGATTGTTGTTTGGTCTGGCACATCCCCCCGCTTGTCATTCCGAGCCATCAGGCGAGAAACCTACACAAGCCAAGTCCCGACACTCCCCCCACTTGTCATTTCTCGCCTGGGGCTGGAAATGACAAGTCACGTAAGATTTGTACATACGCGAGGTTTCATTACCTCTACCACAATGCCAAGAGTTGGCAAACGAACGACAAACAACTATCAACGAACAACGAAATTTCAACTAACTTTGCGCTGTGAAACAGTTCTCCACGCGACACCTGATCGGCATCAAAGAAATCACAGAAGATGACATCCAGCGCATCTTCGAGACTGCCGACAATTTCAAAGAAGTTATCAACCGCCCCATCAAGAAAGTGCCGAGTTTGCGGGACGTGACGATAGCCAACCTCTTTTTTGAAAGCAGCACCCGCACCCGGGTTTCTTTTGAATTAGCAGAACGCCGCCTCAGCGCCGATATCGTCAACTTTACCGCCAGCAGCAGCAGCGTCAGCAAAGGCGAGACCTTGCTTGATACGGTGAATAACATCCTGGCCATGAAAGTGGATATGGTGGTGATGCGCCATCCCGCGCCGGGCGCTTGTGTGTACCTGGCTTCGCGTATTCCAGCCAATATTATCAACGCCGGCGATGGTACCCATGAACATCCCACCCAGGCACTGCTCGATGCGTTTTCCATTCGCGAAAAATTAGGCGATGTAGCGGGGAAGAAAATTGCCATCATTGGTGATATCCTGCACAGCCGTGTGGCGCTGAGCAATGTTTTTTGCCTGCAAAAACTCGGGGCAAAAGTGCGGGTTTGTGGCCCGCCAACCCTTATCCCGAAACATTACGCCGAACTGGGCGTAGAAGTCAGCCACGATGTACGCGATACCCTCCGCTGGTGCGATGTGGCCAATGTGCTGCGCATCCAGCTCGAACGCCAGGACATCAAGTACTTCCCCAGTCTGCGCGAATACCATCAATTCTTCGGCATCACCCGCCAAATGCTGGATGAGCTCGATCGTCCTATTGTACTGATGCACCCAGGCCCCATCAACCGTGGCGTAGAACTTTCTTCCGACGCAGCAGACAGCCCGCACAACATCATCCTCGATCAAGTGCAAAATGGCGTGGCGATACGGATGGCGGTGTTGTATTTATTGGCGGGCGCGCGGTAATATGCGTCACCCTTTATTTTTGCAGGAGGGAAAACATGTATCCATTCCGGTGTTTGTTTAAACTTATTGGTCGGACGATGAAAAATCGTCAGACCAAATGGCCCTCGTCCGACCACTTTTCGTGGTCTGACGAATAAGTTTAAACAAGTTCAGCCCTACCTAGTGCTCCCGTGCAATAAAACGGGTAAAAAAATACGGGTCAGATAAACATGGCGTATGATGCGGCGTATGATTGCGCCTTTCAAAGAAGAAATATTGTAAAGGCGACCAATACTGCAGTAATGGCCAACAGCCCTATTGTTGATAGCACAATGCCCCAAATCGCTTTTCTCTTTTCTTTTTTATATAGCTTCGGGTCCTCGCTTTTCCGACCTTATCTCATCTCCAAAAAGAACCTAAATCCCGTTTCAACTCCTTCGCCTTTAACTGATACGAATGCGCAGGATCATTCGCTGTCTCATCCAGCAAGGTTTTGAATTCAGTATCTCCTGTTTTCCCAGCAGCTATATAAGCCAGCAATAAATTCCACTCCGCTTTTTCCTTGAATTTTGAGCTTGATCGAGCCTTGCACTGATTGAATGCTGTTATGGCAGCATCATATTTTTGCTGTTGCAAATTGGCATGTCCCAAATAGTATTGTGCTTCGGCAAAGTAATCGTTGTCGGCAAGAACGCTGCTAAAAAATGTTGCAGCAGCTTCCATGTTATTCGCTTTCATCGCGTCATACCCTGTTTGCAACGGGTGCGCTTCCCCGGCACCGCCAGCCCGAAATACGGAATCGTTCGGTTTTTCGTAATTCCCGGAATACAGCGCCTGATCGGAATACTGGCTACCGGCCCACTGAAAGCCAAACCAGCCGATCAGCAAGGCCACGCTGGCAGCGATGGCCATGCGCATCCAGGTCGATTGCATGGAAACTACCTTGGCGGGTGTTTTGGTGGCGGTCATTGGCACCTGTGCCGTTTCGCTAGCCCAATCTTGCAACTGATGGCGCAGTTTGTTTTCAAGGCCTTGTTCCAGCACTTCATTGGCTTGAATGTACAGTGCTTGCGCCTGGCGCAGATCGGCATTGCCGGCCAATTCAGCTTCAAAGGCGCTGCGCTCTGCTGCGTTCATAGCGCCAGTTTCATGCTGCTCAATGCGTTCTATGTAAAGACTAATATCCATGAGATCAATTTTTTAAATTTGTTTGCATTTCCGGGTTTTGCTGCACCAATTCCATCAGGCTGAGGTGGCAGCGATATTTTGCTTTGCGGGCCATGTCAGAGCTTGAGAAACTGAGCTTTTCTGCAATTTCTTCCATCGAATAGGAAAGTTTCCACAGTTCGAGGATTTGTTGGCACCGTTCGCCGAGTTGGCTTAACAAGCTGTTGAGCAAGTTCTTGCGTTCCTGCGCAATCAGGGTTATTTCAGGGGTATATTCATCTGGTTCATTGGCCAGGGCGATTTCTGCACCCTGGGTGGTATGGGCATTTTTGCGCAATTGGTTCATCCACAAAAAGCGGCAAATAGAGTACAAATACCCTTTTAGCGGCGCTTCTCCCCGGAATTTCCCTTCCCGAATGTTTCGATCCAGCACGATAATGCCTTCGTGAAACATGTCCTGCCCGTCGTCGGCATTGCCTTGTCGGTTGCGTACAAAACTGATGACTTTGCGTTTCAATTCGTTGTCGCTGTAAATACCGCGCAATCCTGCCTCCCGGGCTGTGCCGCCGCCAGCGATGGCTTCGAGGAATTGTGTGTCGGTCCAATTGTTGGTCTGCATAGGTGTGTTTTGAGTTGAAAAAATGTACCCAAAGGCAAATGTACAATATGAGTCATTCCTTATTTTCGTGAATCCTTGGTATTTTTAGATGGAAGGGTTCGGTGAATGGGTTGCATTCGGTTTTACTTATTCGTCGAGACCACGAAAAGTGGTCGGACGAGGGCCATTTGGTCTGACGATTTTTCATCGTCCGACCAATAAGTATACACAAACGCCCAAATTTATACCTATTTTTTTTCCAAAATAATAAGGGATGACTCATGTTGTACATTTGCCCTACCATGCGCCCATTCCTCCAAATATCAACCCTGTTCCTGCTCCTGCTCATCAGCAGCAGTCAAACCACTGGCGACGGTACAGTATCCCGTTTGTTGGAAGCAGCAAAAACGCTGCTCGATTCAGCTCGGTATGATCTGGCCCTGCAACAGGGGCAACAAGCCTTGCAACAATGTGAACCGGGCACGCCCGATGCGGCTGCCTGCCTGCTTTTTGTAGGCGATGTTTTTTTAGAAATGGGAGCATGGGAAGCCGCTTTTCAACAATATCAGGCTGCACTTGCCATCTATTCCCAAAAATCGGGATTGCGGGACCTTGCCACCGCGGAAGCCTTGAACCGCTTGGGGGAGTATTTTTACAAAAAAACAGACTATTCCCAGGCGGCGACATTTTATCAAAAAGCATTGCAAATCCGGGAAGCAGCGCTGGGCTCTTGGCATGAACGCGTGGCTGACGGCTACAACAACCTTGGGAATTGCCAGGTCGGTCAGGGCGATTACGCCGCGGCATCAAAATTACACCAAAAAGCGCTGGATATCCGCCTGCGGGTGCTGCCGAAAGGCCATGCAGACCTGGCAACCAGCTACAATAACCTGGGCAACTGCATGTATTTATTGGGCGACTACAGCGCTGCACTTCAGTACTTTGAAAATGCCCTGGACATTCGCAAAAAAGTGTTTGGCAGCAACCATCCGAAAACGGCGCAGGTACACAATAATCTCGGCAATGTGTATGCGGCCATGGGCCTTCGCGACGAAGCTATAGGGCAATATCGCCGTGCTATAGAAATCCGTCGCGCCCATTTTGGCGACCAACATCCGGGCATTGCCAGCGCAATCGAGAACATTGCCGACTTGTACCTCGACAACGGGGACTATATCCTGGCACTGGATTTTTTCAAACAGGCATACAACATACAACAACGGTTACAAGAGGAAGGGTCCACTGCCACGGCGACATTGTGGCATAAAATCGGCCTGTGTTACCAATACGAAGGTGATTTTAGCCGCGCTTTGGAACATCACCTGGCTGTTGCACCGTTGTTGGAAGCGGCATTTGGCGCAGATCATCCATTGCTGGGCGGCTTGTACAACAACCTGGGCAACTGCTATTCCGGCACCAAAAATTATAAACAAGCCCTGTTGGCCTATCATAAGGCCTTGAAAATTTTTCAAAGAAAAAAATCTGCCCCAAGTTCAAGCTTGGCTTTGGTGTACAATAATTTGGGCAATGCCTACCTGGAAAACAACGAGGCGGTTCAAGCCTTATCCTATTTTCAAAAGGCGCTGGAAAGATTGGACCTGGTAAGCGCTGAAAATGCTAGCGAACGCGCTGTTTACCTGAAAAACACGGGTTTGGCATTGGACAGGCTGAACCGCTTCCCAGAAGCCCAAACGGTGTTCCAAAAAGCCTTAGAAGTTGCCAAAATGGCGGATCCAATGACGGAAGTTACCGTGCTGGATGGCTGGGCGACGTTGCTGCGTAAGCGGGGAGCGCACAGCCAGGATACAGCTTTGCTCCGCCAATCCATTGCCGTTTTTGGTCAGTCCCGACATTTGTCGGACAGCTTGCGCGCCCTCTTGAGCAACCCTGGCTCCCGGCAACGCTGGCTGGAATTACAGTTCCCTGCCAACGCGCTGGCGATGGAGGCTTGTTACGGTTTGTGGGAAATAAATCAAGAACCTGGACTGCTAGAACAAGCCTTTTCCCTGGCTGAGCGCAACAAGAGCATGCAATTGTTGGAACATCTGCGCAAAGAACAAGCAGAGCAGACAGCGGGCATTCCAGATACATTATTGGCGCAAGAGCGGCATTTGCGCGCCGTGCTGAACAGCAATGAAAAGGCGCTGTTGGCCTTGCAGCAACCCGAACGCAGCGCCGCGCAGCAGGCAGCGGAAACAGCGGTAGCAGGCGCAAGGCAAGCCTTAATGGCGTTGTTACAGACGATTGAAACCCAGTACCCTGACTATTATCGGCTCAAGTATGACCGCAATACGGTGACACCCAAGGCGATACAACAGCAGCTTTTACAAACGGGCCAGGCATTGATAGAATATTTTGTTTCCGACAATGCCATTTTTGTTTTTGTGGTGACAAGCTCAGACTTTCGGTGCTTGCGTTTGGAGCGCAATTTCCCGCTGGATGCCTGGGTGACAGCCCTGCGGCACAGTCTTCAAGCTTATCCCAACGCCGGTGAAAGCGCAGCGGAGGAACTCTCCCAAGCTTACATGGAGCAGGCCTCCCAATTGTACGAGGCCATTTTTGCGCCAATACAAAAGGCGGTTCAGCTGCCTGAAAAATTGATCATTGTGCCAGATGGAACCCTGGCTTACATGCCATTTGAATGCCTGTTGCGTGAGCCCTCCCAAGCACCAAATCAATTTAAAAACCACCATTACCTGATCCGTGACTATTGCTTTAGCTACGCGTATTCCGCCACCCAGCAATTGGCGCTTTTACAGACAAAACCCCGGAAACTGCCACACAACCTGCTCGCCGTAGCGCCTGACTATGCCAAGGATCGCTATGGATTGAGCCCCTTGGAAAACAATGGACAAGAGGCAGAAGCTGTCGCCGATATGTTTGGCGGCAAATTGCTGGCAGGAGCAGCAGCAACTGTTCCGGCTTTCACCCAAAATGCCGACCAATACCGCATCCTGCTGTTGGCCATGCACGGCAAAGCCAGCAGCGGCGTGGGCGATATGTCCTACATTGCTTTCAGTACGGTTGGCGACACTGCAGCCAATCCGTTTTTGTACACCCGGGATTTGTATACCCTGTCAATCCCCGCAGATTTGGTGGTGCTGAGTGCTTGTGAAACCAGTGTGGGTTCCTACCGATTTGGGCAGGGCGTGATCAGCCTGGCCAAAGGCTTTTTTCAAGCGGGTGCCCGCAGCGTGGCGGCCACGCTTTGGAGCGTCGATGATGCCAGCAATGCCGAACTGATGCGGCTGTTTTTCAAGGAAATAAAAAACGGCAGCCGGAAGGATGACGCGTTGCGCAAGGCAAAACTCAAATTCCTGGACACCCACCCGCACGCCGAGGCAAACCCCGTTTATTGGGCTGCCGTGACGGCGTATGGGGATATGGGGGCGGTGGAGATGGGTGCTTGGGGGTATTGGTGGTTGTTGGTTATTGGGGTGGTTTTTGGGGTTTTGTGGTGGTATTTGGCCAAAAAATGAGCCCCGTTTTTCCTCCAACAAAAATGCCCCATGCTTCTCAAAATTTCAACCACTCCGCTACATATACGAGCTCGCCGCTGCTCAAGTGTAGAAAATACTTACCGCTCCTCAAATGGCTAAGATCTACATTGAGCAGACCATCAACTTGAACATTTTGTCGCATTACGGGCTTTCCCAGTAAATCATAAATGGTGAGTAAACCTTGTCCGTTTCCCGGTTCAGGGACACTGAGCTTAACATGCCCGTCAAAAGACGGATTTGGCCAAATATGCAGCGGGAGCTGCCTCGGTTCCAATACCGCACTTGCTATGCAAGAATCCTGTACCTCGTACGCCCCCAAGTCCACTGCACTGAAACGAATGCGTGGATTCCCGTCCAGGTCGTTCAACAGGTTGGCACCTACCACAATATTGTTGTTGCCCTTGTCCATGAGCGGAGAACACGGCAACAGCCTGAAATCCCCGGTCAAAGTATCCACAAACTCAGGATACTGGTTCAAGATGACATAGTCGCCGTAAGCAAATGCAGAACCAGGGTATAAAATAGTATCAACTGGCCTAACGGTAAACATACTGTTATTGACCTTAAATTGATAATATGAGGTGCCATTGAGTATGTTGTTGTATAAAAACGTTTTTCCGGAAGACTTTGGCTCCCAGGCAATACAATTGTCAATATACATCCTGTTGTAAAATGGGCTGTTCGGATTCTGTTGGTAAGAATGGTAATTGCTTTTGGTAAAGATGTATTTGTTGTTGTTGAAAAAAGTGCAGTTTCGGATATGGGTCTCCATTTTTGAGGTTTCACCAGAAAACATGGCAACGCCTGCCCCATTGTGGGCAAAAAGGCAGTTGCTCACATTGACCTTGCCGATATTGTCCATATTGGTACTGGAGCCGTTGAACCCACAGTGGAGGGCAGCAGTGAAGGTTGTATTAGGGTCGTTGCCAATAAAAGCACAATTTTTCACATCAAGATTCACCTCGCTTTCTTCCCATACTGACAACGCTGTCGTTAAATCGCTCCAGGTTTTATTATTCTTAAACAAGCAATTGTTCAATATCACCCAAATCTTAGAGTATTTATAAGCTTGAATAAGATAAGCAGCGCCATTCGCCCATTGTGCCTTATTTGATTCAAAAATACAGTTTTCAACTTGCAAGTAAAACTGTGTATTGCCTAGCCCAGCTGTTCCTTCAAAATAGATCCCACCACCTTCGGAACCCACATTGCCTTTAAAAATACAGGAATCCAGGAGTAAGGTGTTTCTATCCTGCCCTTCATAATCAGGATAAAATGTAAGCCCACCGCCTGTCAGCGCTGAATCCTTTTCAAACACACAGCCGAGCAATCGAATAGAGGAGTTTTGAGGTTGAATGATGTACAAACCGCCGCCTTCTATTGATCGCGCGTTGTTGCGCAGGAAGGTACAATGGTC
>Ga0209390_10009990_pt1 | contig 11241 bp, 16 predicted proteins | sample BON01_FD_187212 | JGI IMG/M metagenome (GOLD analysis project Ga0209390, IMG submission 187212) | Freshwater microbial communities from Lake Bonney liftoff mats and glacier meltwater in Antarctica - BON-01 (SPAdes) (version 2) | ecosystem: Environmental > Aquatic > Freshwater > Ice > Glacier... | reverse complement strand
CGGTGTAGGGTGTGCTTTTGCTGGACGAAAAGCGCCTGTGTGGGGTAGGGTCAGGGCAAGGGGTGAGGGGGAAGGGATAGACGGTGGTGGGGAGCCAGGGAGGGAGGAAGGCACGTGCTTGTCACCCAAAGGCCTCACAAAGGAGGTGTGCCTTCGTGCTGCAAGCTTCAACCACAGAGCTTCGATGCAGCAGCTGTTCTTGATATGTGGTGGACACTTTGTGGTGGTGAGAGCTGCTGTGTGAGAGGCCTGCCATGCTTTAGAATTCAGTGCGTCACTTGTACCAAGCTTGGCTGGATGCGCAAGACTATGGGACACGTGCCGAGGTCGTAGAGGAGTATGTCTCAATGGGAAGACACGATCTGCTTGGTACGCTTCCTCAAGATCAAGCCAAGGAGAGGAGACTGCGGGAGGGGGCGCCGCCCGTTGCGGGTGAACCGATTCATGGGCCAAGCAGCAGGTGAAGGGCAAGTAAAGCGCAGGAATGGTTGTGCGCTTTAGTGGGCCAAACGCAGCGGGATGAGGTTCGTTCCCTATTCTGTATGTCGGGAGATTTTTGGGATGGAGCACATTGGCTTAGAAAAGCCCTCCCAGAGGGTGCACTCTAAAGAAACAAGACAAGACAAGACAAGACTTGCGGACTTGCGGGCCTCCGGCTGGCCAAGGACAAAGGAAAACAACGAAGTAAACAAGCAATTTCTTGCCCTTTCTGCTTTTGCATTGTGTGTCTAGCTACATTCTTCTTTGTTTCCATCATCTCCCGTGTCTGCTCTCTTCTCTTCTGTTCGTTTGCGCGCGACCGACGCCTATGCAGAATGGTAAATGCACTTACTTTGTGTGTATGTGTACGTGCGTGGTTTACGCTGCTTTAATCCGCTTGCAAGCCTTTTTGTATCATTTGGTGTCTCCATTCTCTCACACAGTTTCTCTCTCTCTCTCCCTTTACGTCAGTCAATTGATTCCTCCCCTCCTCCCTCCCTCCCTCCCTCCCGCTTCTCTCACCCTCTAAATTTGAGCCGTCAACGCCTCCTCCTCCTCCTCTTCGCCTTCCTTCTCCAACTCCTCCCATTTCTCTTCCACCCCTTCCTCCTCCTCCTCCTCTTCCTCCTTCTCTGCTTCCTCCTCCTCAGCCTCCACCTCCTCCGCTTCCGCCTTGACCTCCATCCCCTCCTTCTCCTTCTCCTTCCCACCTCCACCAACAGCAGGCTGCTCCCCCTTCCCCTTATACAGCAACCAATCCTCCTCCACCGCCATCACCGGGAAAGGATGCGCCTCCGTATTGAACACCACCTCATCCAAAGACAACACCGCGGGGTCCGCAAACAACAGATAAAAATACTTCAACGTCTCCCCCAAGAAAAAACTCTCCATCTTATCAATCCGCGCCGAATCCAACACCTCCACATTCTGCAAACCCGAATACCCCCCCGTCTCAATCTTAGCATGCCTCTCAAACGCCACAAAGATCTGCCACGCCCACTCCTGGTACACCCTCTCCCCCGTCACCCGATACATATAAAACAAACTCTCCACCGTTTCGGGCCTCAAAATATTATGCGTATCCCGTGGCTTAACATACAAATCCGACGCCCCCGGCAAAGGCGGCTCAGCCGTATTCGAGGAATCCACCCTAAAAAATGCAATCTCAGGCGACAACCCCGTAATCGTCTGATTATAAAACTCAAAACACGTCACCATCAACTCCCTCGCCATCTCCATATGTCCTAACCCTCCCTCCGGGTCCAGCCCATGATACACCCCCAAAGCCAACGTGCCCGGTAAATAACAAACCAAATGATCCATTTTCGGGCTAAAATTCACGCCCCTCCCCAATTCAGCAATGAACGCCTTGCCTTCCGGTTCGGAGTGTCTAAAGAGCTCACTCTTGATCCCTTTGACTGCCTCTAGATATCGTTGCTTGTAGAATTCCTCCCTTTTCCCCGTCAATAACCACTGTTTCAACAGGTACTCATAATAGGAATCACCACGCGCGCCTAGGGTAATGGTAGCAGCTTGATTAAATTTCCCGGTCTCGGCATTGATAAACATGGGAAGCAACGCTTGCTTGTGCCCTTCGGTCGGCAACTCCGCCCGTGCAGCATCCACGGCACGCATCGAATGCTCGGCTAGCCGGTAGAGGGACTCATCCTTGGAGGCATGCGCGAGATATTTGAACTCTAATTGGATGGAGGTCGCTTCGGAGATGGAGCTTTCGGGGGCGGAGACGGGGGCGAAGGCTTGTTTGGTGGCGAGGATGGCATCAGACCACGGCACGCCTGAGGGGGAGTTCATTGCTAAACGGAGGTTAGTCCCAAGGGATTGTGCCTTGCTGAGGAAAATCTCGTCGTGCGAGTAGTGGTAGGCCGAGAGGAGGCCACCCATGACGCGGATGGTGGTTTCGAAAACGTTCACGTGGACATCTTGATCGACATTGAGCTCGGTTGCCACCCAGTCCCTCGCTCCTTGAAACTCATCTTTTTCGCCAATCAACCACAATAAATCCAACGAATCCACCAACGTCAAGCCCAGGCCGAACCACTTCAACCCTCCCTTGGAGACAGGCGCCAATTCATCCATCCCCCACGCCCACTGTTTATACCCATCCCACGCATGCATAATCGCCCCTTTAACCGCCACTGCTCTCTCAGCATCCAAAGCCTGCTGCTCCTCCTCCGTCCGCGCCAGCATCACCAGAATCGCCTGTGCTTCCGCCAACGCCACAGAAGCATGCGTCGGCAAGCTAGGATCCCGCGGGCCTGGGTCGATAATGGGAGCAGCTGCCTCCTCCTGCTTTTCCCGGACGCGGTCGGCGGCTTCTTGTGCTGCGGCTGCCAGTCCTTTTCCTCCGTCTTTTTGCAGGAGCTTGTCCAAGGCCATCCTTTCAATGGCCTCTCTTGTCTCCAAGTCTAGTCCCTCCATGCCCTTCCGCCGCGGCATCAGTCGCTCGGCCAACGAAGCAATGTGCTCCTTCTTCTCCTCTTCCTCTTCTTCTTGCTCGCCGCCGTCCTCCTCGTCCCACCCATCCTTCCACTCGTCCCCCTCACCCCACCCATCCTCATCCTCCTCCTCCTTCTCTTCCTCCGCCTCCACCCCTTCTTCGAACATCTCCCCCTCTTCCTCGTCCTTCTCTTCCTCAGCTGCCGCCTCGGCCAGTGCTGCCTCCAGCCGACCGCGGCGAGGCCTCTTGGCCGCTGCCGCTGCCCACCGCGGCGTCTTGCTATTGCCCTTCTTGACCTGCTTCTCCCCCCGCTGCTGTTCCTCCTCGCTTTCAGCTTGCAATTTGCGTTGGACGGGGATGGGGTCGATGCGTTCGTTTTGTCCAGGAAAGGTTTTAATGCTGCTTAGAAGCTGGTTGGAGCTCCCGTCGGCCAAGGGCGGGTTGAGTAAACTCATGACCATGGAACCACCGCAAAGCCCCACCAGCATCAACACCAGCCGGCCACGGAGAAACATGAAGGTCTTGAAATTCCAACGCTTGCGCTTGGAGGCGTCGGCGGGGGGGTCTTGGGTGGGGGCGCGGCGGCGGGCGTAGTAGACCCCTGTCTCCGGGTCTGGCGACCTGCGTTCCATCTCGCACTGTTTCTGGTTAGCTCCCTCCCTACGCTACCACAAGCAGACGCAGCGGGAGCTCGTAGAGCTCGTAGAGGTGATGAAGGGGGCGTGGCGGCCTGACGGTGCGTGTTCAGGCTGCCACCACCAGGGCGCATGTGCTGGGGGGAGAGGTGGTGGTGTGGTGTGCGGAGCGTGCGTCGGCTTGTTCTCTTGACTTGTTGGCCCTGGTTGGGGCAGACAACGACGAGCGATCACCGCCTGCCTGTCTAGGGTTGTGTGGTGGTGGTGTAGGGAGGGAGAGGCGTGAGTGATTGCGCTGGGTTGTCCTGGTATGGCTGGGAGGGCATGTGCTAGCTAGCGAACGTCGAGCCGTTATGGAAAAAGGATTGGCTTTGGCTGGGTCCTTCCCCTCCCTTTTCATTTTTGTCCAGGGTATTAATAAGAATGTAGAGCAAAGATAAAGGGAGAGAAAGCATAGCTGCGGTTTTGTGTTGTCGCTGCCGTTTTTACTTCTTTTCTCTTTCTTCGCACACGCAAAAAAAAATCACACCCCTTTCTCCCCTCGCTCGCCTCGTCCTCCCTCCCTCCCTCCCTCCCCTACTACATAAACACACAAAGCAAGCCCTCCACCTTTTCCCCTCCCCTACTTTGTGTGATGCCACCCACCACACGCACGTATGCTGACCAAAATCATTCTCTCATCGATCACACACATCCGCTTTCCTTCCTCTCAGTATAAGCATGCATGAAAAAAAGAACAAACCATGCACGGCGGGGCTGGGGGCAGGGAGAGGGGGGGAAAAAAGGAGGCAGGAGGTGGCCTCCTTTCTTCTCCTTGTCATCAGCATCCACCCAAACTAGCTAGCTTGTTTCTATCCCTGTGTCTTCACCAACACACACAGTAGTTCCTCCTCCCATCTCTCCCTCCTCCCTCCCCCCCTCCCTTCCCCCCCACCCTCCTTCATTTAAAAACAGAACACCGAAGACGAAAACACTCGCTTAGCTGCTGAACGTGGCATGGCCCGTCACCAACGCATGGTGCACAAGGCCACCGATCGCAATCATTGCCAATCGCCCATTCTTCAACTCAGCCAGTGCCAGCCTCTCGCGCTTCGCCGGGTCTTTTCCAAATCCAAGAGGATCAAACCCAAAGTTCCCGGGCTCGTGCGTGCCATCCGCAAACATATCGAACTGTGTCAACTTGCCCTTGTGCAGGGTGAACTCGAGGATTCCGCAGAAGAGGAAGATTTGCACGAGCGGCTGGGGGCCGACTTGGAAGAAGGCCTTGACGCCGTTGGGCTCCGAGTAGAGGTCACCGGGGAGGCGGATGAACTCCTGGACGATGAAGCCCAGGAAGGCGAGCATGGCCACTCGGCCTGTTGTTGTAGGATGGAAAGGAAGGAGGGAAGGAGGAAAGGAGGGAGAAGAGGATTAGTATGCGATTTTGATTTACGCTTACTTCCATCCCGCATCGATATGACACACGCCACCTATGCTCCTATTTTTTCCAATTCCGACAATGCCCACGACGTACCGTTCTTAAGCTCTGCCTCTCGCAGCCATCGGATGTCCACGAAGGACGCAAACCCCAGAGGGTCAAAGCCGACATCGCCGACCATCCCGTCCAAACCCGTAGGCTTCAACAGGAAAGGCACCGACTTGGAGAAGACCTTAGGGGGAGGAGGAGGAGGAGGGGGCTTGACCGCAGCGGCAGCCGGGGCGGCAGCAGCGGGGGCAGCGGCGGGGGCGGCGGCGGGGGGAGCAGCGGGCTTGCCTTCGGCGTGAAGGCGCACCGAGCCTCGGCTGAGGGGGGCCGGCACCTGGAAGGCGACGGCGGAGGAGCACAGGAGGGCCAGCGCAAGCTTGCGGAACATGGTCTTCTTATGTATAGGAATAACGACTGTGTTTGGTATGAGAAGTGATAATGATATGCGTGAGATTGTCGTCGTTTTCTTGTGGTCGAAGCGCCTGGGCTTTCTGGCTGAAGGAACAAAGAGATGGTGTGTGTAGGGGGTGGGTGCGGAGGGAGGGGAGGCGAGCAAGCCTAGACCAACACGGCGCTGCGGGCTTGACGAAAGTAGGCACGTCCTCTCCAGCTCCCCAGCAAGCAAGAAGGGCAGCAGAAGGCGCTCGCAGCTTTGCGTAGGGACTGTGGATGTGGGTGTATAGAAGTAAGATCAGTCTGGGCCCTGGGCGAGGGGGAGGGGAGGCGAGGGCACAGGCATTAGGACCGCGTCCACAACCCATGGACAGTCGTGTGCCTTGTGACCACCACCACCAGACGCCCCCCATGCTAACATGACCTGAGCTCATAGCTTTGATTGCTACGGCACATGAACAGATGAATGAGAGCAGAGGGCGGAGGGGGCAAGGCGAAGGATGAAGGCTCGCAATCGCGGAGGATCCTTCACCTCAACCAGGTGCATTCTCTCATCCTCCTGCCCTGGGGCAGACCATGGGCCGAACAAGCAAGCTTCCTTCTTTCTGTTGCATCTCGTCGTCGTCTTCTTCTTTGTTGTTGTTATAGGCCCCTTGTTGGGTGGGCGTCCTCGTGCAAGCTCCCGCGCGTACTTTTTGTCCCCCTTATTAATTGGGTGGTGATAGTTGATGGTCTTTGCGTCCACGCAAAAACCTCCCTCCCCCTAAACACCCACACACCCCCAGACCATTACACACACGTACATAGACATTTATACTACCAATTCTCTCTTATCTCTCCCCTTTAACACACACACATATATAGGGTTGTACACTCGCTCCTGCTGCGCACGCATCGCACCGCTTTGTAAACACGTCGCCCGTACTCGTCTTCATTCTCTTCCATCCTCCCGCCCTTTCTTGTTATCCTCGCTTCTCCACACGTCCCTACACATCTTTTTACCGTTTAATTCAGACTACACACCCGTATGCAAATCCAGATTTTTTTAAAAACGAGTGATGGTATGTTGCTGTTGCTGCTGCTGCTGCTGTTGCTACTGCTCCTTTTTGAATGCACAATTTGATCAAGTATTTACAATGCTCATTTTTAACTCTCCTTTTATTTTCTCTTCCCACTTTCGCTGGATTAAAGGACGCGGAAAAGGGGTGCTTTGGCAGTGCCCGAGGAGGCACCGAATGAAGACGAGGTGGCCAGGCAGGAATCACGGCCACCGCGTTTTGTTGAGGGGGAGGACGAGGAGGAGGACGAGCCCGACGCACAGACACCGACCAGCACAACGGCAGCCGTGACCCCCACAACCACCGCCACGGGGACAACAAGAGTGATGAGAAGCACGCGCTGACGAGGTTGCCTTCGGAGGTACGGGCAAGAAAGACGGAGCTCGTCTTGAAGGCTGTAGCCGCTCCCGCTGCTGCAGCAGGAGGAAGGGTCGGAGAGGGTTTTCAGGATGGCCCTGAAATGCGTCATCAAGAGCGACGAGACGCGCTGCCACCATCCACCATCCGTTTTGCCCTCTCCTTCCTCCTTCACTTTTTCCCCCTCTCCGGACGAAGCCTCCGCCGCCGGGGCAGGCACCGACTCTGCTTCTGCTGGCGCCGCGGGCTGCTGCTGCTCCCCCTCCTGCTGATCTTGCGACTCGTCCTCATTCCGTTTCTCTCCCTCCTTCTCCTCCTTTCCCTCCTCCTCCTCCTCGGCCGTCGTCGCAGCCGGCGTGGTCATTGCCCCCCGGTCCAGCATACGGAACATTGAACCCCACATCGACCGATTTCCGGCACTGCTCGAGAATGCAGCCACCTCGTCCGGATGAAGAGACAACACCCCCAGCACCTCATCCTCGTCTTCGTTAAACGTATGACCATCGCGCGGGCTCCGCTGTGGGGGCGGCAGGAAGGGAAAGGGCGGAAGGGGAGGGCATGAGTCCACTATTCCGTCCAGAGAGTGTCAACTCCCCGCCTTCTTTCTTCTTTTGCGTCTTACCTGCTGCACGGCCACCTCCTCCCCCTCCCGATCAAGGACGATCCATGACGCGCAGAGCTGCTGAGGGCCCTCACGGGGCGTGGTGGGGCGCATAGTGTCTGGTTTGTCGCCCTTGCCGCGCCTACTAGTAGAAGAGAGGCGCGGACAGCAGCAGAAGCGCGTGCTGTTGCTGTCAGTTGACGAATGCAAAGTGGGTGGGAAAGAGAAACGAGGAGGGTTAGAACGAGGACGGGTACCACCACCAGCCATTGACAGGCATGTTATCAATTGTACGTGGTGCATGCAGCAGTGGGGTTGCGTGCGGTGTGGCTCAATTGGCCAACGAGAAGGCGCAGGGAGCAAACGTGGAAGACGCGGCTCCCTCTCCCCCGCAATCGCGTTGCTTCTTGCCCGGCCCATGCTTCTTCGCTTTTGACCCCGCAAAGGGTCACGAAAACAAGGTAAACCCGCCCAACAAAACATACCGACCCCTTTATCAGATCATTTGCAATGTTGCCGTGTACTTTGTCTAGTTCTTTTCTACCCTTTCTCGTACTATTTGGTCTTCCTTTCCCTCTTCTGCCTCCCAATAACCTCCTCCCCCACCCTCTTCCCTTGCCAAGACTCATTTCCCCCTCTCCTTCCCTTCCATCACCCGCCTGGCCCACTGCCCTACGTCGCTAGCGTCATTTATCTCCACGACTTCTCCCTCGACCAGGTCCCCTAGCTCCACCCTTCCGTACCGCACTCGGTGCAAGCCCACAACGGGATAGCCCGCATTCGCCAACAACCTCCGAACCATCCTATGCTTCCCCTCCGCCACGCCCACACGCAGCACCAACAAATCCTTCTCGACACCATCCTCCTTTTCCTCCTCCTCTTCCTCCCCCTCCTCTTTCCTCGTCGCTTCCAGCACCCCCAACAATTCAGCAGGGTACGTGCCATCCGCCGTCTCCACTCCCTCCTTCAATGTCTCCCTCAGCTTCGCTTCATCAAATTTCCCCTTCCCTCCCTCCCCCTCACCCTCCAGCTCGACCGTCGCTAGATATTCTCTTTGGACATTCCCCGAAGGGTGTAACAATCGTTGAGTCAATTGCCCATCAATCGAAAATAAGAGCAAGCCCGTAGTGTCTGCATCGAGCCTGCCCACGGGATGAAACAATTTCGCCAGACGAGGAGGTAAGGTATCTTCCAAGTTAGGACGACCGATAGGATCACCCATTGTAGAGTGCACGCCCAAGGGCTTGTGGTAGGCGACGAGGAGGGGGAGGGGACGGACGGGCTCTTGGTTGACGAGGAGGAGGGCGGTGGAGGGGAGGTGGAGCTTGGGGTCTCTGTGGTGGAAGGAGGGAGGAAGGGAGGGAGGAGGGAGGGATGGAGGGAGGGGGGCGAAGGTGAGGGTCCAAAATATCTCAATGACGAGGAATCAGATGGTAAGGGGGTGCAAATTCAGTGAGCGGGGGATGGGAAGATGGAAGATAAGCTCTTTCTCTATCTCTGGTGCTTCGAAAATAGATAGACACATGTGCTTATGCGTGGTCCCCCTTCCTCCTCCCCATTCTCCCTCCCCTATCGACTCTTATATTTACTTGACCACCTCGCCATTCTCCAACGCCACCTTCCCCCGACGCACCAACGCCGTGACCTCCGTCCGACTGCCCACCCCTCGATTTGCTAAGAGCCTATCAAGACGAAACATTTCCACCTTTTGCTTCGGCTGCCTCTGTTTGCTTGCCCCAGTAGCAGCAGGTCCTTTCTTTGATGAAGATGTATTTTTCCCATCATCACCGTCTTTCTCGCTGGCGGAACGGCTGCTGCTGCTGCTGCTGCTGCCACCGGTGCTGCGTGTGCGGAGGCCTTTCGACGGTTGGTAGCCTTGGCGTGTGGGGTGGTGAAAGATGAAGGCGGAGGAGCACGGGGCCAGGAAGAGGGCTGATTTGAATGCTGCGGGTGATCTTCTCACGGTGGCTGCGCCGATCGATGCGAGCGCCTGCAAGGAGGGGTTGGAAGAGAAGGAGGAAGGAAGGGTGAGCGGGGAGGGAGGGGGGGGGTGGGGAGGTCGGTGGGAAGGGGGAAGAGTGGGGGGATTGCCAGAGCCAGACCCGTCCTCGGCCAGATTTAGCCCACCCGACGTACGGCACAATTATCCCTTTAACCCAAGGGAGAAGTACGAACCGTGACCGAAGAGGCTAGCATCATGGTGATGGTGAGGAGGAGCACGCTGATGACGACGAGGTGCTGCTGCTGCTGGAGCCGTCCGCTTCTTCTCATTATTCTCACGCTGCAATGACCGGCTTAGAACGAAGATTCAGCCACCAGCATCGTCGTCGAGCGCTTGTCCTTGTCTTTGTGCTGTGTATAGCGGTGGTGGGAGTGGTGTGTGGTTAGAAATGTGTGGGCCTTCAACAGCGAGCAGCCGCATCGCGAGGTTGCATCTCTCTTGCTCTCCCTCCTCCGGATCTGCCTGCCTTGACCACACACACATGCCCTAGACGCCCTCATCCACACATTACCTACAGGCAACACAATCTTCTCCTCTTCCTTCTCGTCGGGCTGGTGGTGGGATTTGGTGTGCGCAGCGTCTTCATGTGCTGCACACATTCAAGCTTGGATGAGCATCATCATGCCTATCATGCCTTCTCCCCCACCGCACGCTTGGCAGACCCCAACACACGCCGCGTCTCCTAAAAGCAGCACGCTTAATTCTGCCCTCTTTGCATAGGACGACACCACGTGCATCTTCCGCACTGCCTTGTCTTTTTGCGGCGGGGGGGGGCTTTGAATGCACGCATCTACTCATTCAGATCTGTGATATGACGGGCTTGAAGCAGAGCAGGATCAGCAACCCACTAACACAATACCACACACGACACACACCACACACAACGAACAAACACACGGGAAAGAGATACATGAGAAGGCATTCCTTGTCGACGCGGGCCTTGTCCCTCCTCCTCCTGGCTTTGGTCGCCGTGGCAGCCGTCTCGGCCTCTAACCGGATGTGGGGAGCGCCCTCGTCCTCTGCCTCTGCCGCTTTCCACCACCACCGTTCCCGCCGTGGAAGACTCGCCTTCGACTACCCCGCCTACGACTCCTCCTCCTCCCAACAATCCGGTGGACCTCCCCCTCCTCCCCCTCCTCCTCCTGGAGGGCCATACCAGCCCCATCCCCACCACCAACAGCAGCAGCACCAAAGGTCGCCTGCAGGGGCGGGGCCTGGGCAGTACCCTCCTCCTCCCCTTCCTCCTCACCAGCAGCAGCAGCAGCACCCACAGCACCAGCACGCACAAGATCAATGGGGTGCGTACGGCCAGCAGCCGCCGCCTTCTTCCCAACCGCAGCAAGGAGGGGATCGAGGCGCCGGGGGAGGACAAGGGCAGGGACCGTATGAGGGCGGGCAGGGAGGAGGAGCACAAGGAGGGTATGGAGCCTTCTATGGTAGCCAGGGGCAGCATGGCTATGGGTCTTATTATGGCGTGCAACCTGGACAAGGAGGAGGAGCAGGAGTGGGAGGACAGGAGGGACCGTCGGTGGGTGCTAAGATTAAAGGGTTGTGGGGGAGCTTGAAGGAGAAGATTGCGAGTGGCGTGGACTCGGTCTCGAAGAGCAGTACGGTCGAGAATGGCTTGAGGTACTTAGCTAGGGATTACGAGCAGCCAGGAGGGGGGAGTGGTGGGTACTATGGAGGAGGACCTTCCTATGAAGGAGGGGGGGGAGGAGGGGGAGGAGCACCGCAGCTCTTGCCTGGTGGTGGGGCGTATTCGTCGCCGCCGCAGCCGCAGCAGCAGCAGCAG
>Ga0209390_10009989_pt1 | contig 11241 bp, 5 predicted proteins | sample BON01_FD_187212 | JGI IMG/M metagenome (GOLD analysis project Ga0209390, IMG submission 187212) | Freshwater microbial communities from Lake Bonney liftoff mats and glacier meltwater in Antarctica - BON-01 (SPAdes) (version 2) | ecosystem: Environmental > Aquatic > Freshwater > Ice > Glacier... | reverse complement strand
TTTCTTATAAGAACATGACAAGATTCGACAGTAGTAGGCAGTTCCAACTTGTTTGTTTTTGAAGCGACAAGTTATGTTTTAATCCAGTTTTTTCATAACCCGCCTCCGGCGGGTGCTAAATAGTTACAATTGTTGTATCAATAATTTCAGACTTATGAGATACAGATATTGCCTGTTCAAACCCGTTCATAAGTAGTTCTGAGTAGCCTTTAATGTCGTTAGTATAAGTTTCGTTTAGGTTATTGTCGTCCAAAGCTTTTTGCATTTCAGATTTGGATTCGTCTATAACGATTACATAAAACTCTTTCCAAGCGTGTTGATATTGTAATGATGCATCATCATTTAGTCCGCTTGCTTTAGTCAAAAATGATGGTATGGCAACTGAATATTTATTTTCAATTGTCACGGTTTGTTGCTCGTCACCTGATTGGCACGAGTTCAATGACAAAATTGTCAAAAGCAGAATTGTAAATTTTTTCATAGTCTGTCTGTCTTTAAGCTTGCCCATAACTCGTAAATATACGAACCTTTCAAGCCCAAGCCAAAAGTATTAGAAAATCCTGAAATCGCCCAAAAATCCAGAAAAAATATTCATAAGTGCCTAATAGTAAGCTATTTAAAATAACAGCCTATGCGCCGATACACCCAGAACAATACAAAGTGCGTACTTCAACGCGCAAAAAGCTGGGGTTGAAACAATACGAAATGCGTGCCTTTTAAAGGTTCTTTTTTGTCTGATAGGAGCAAAGGATTTGAACATGCGCCCAAATTTTTCAACTTGAAAAATGCTGTCGTATATACTCAGTTCGCTATTCCCTTGACATATTACCATCTTTGCGTTCATGGCAAAATCAAAAAGTTGTCAAAACCCGCCCAAGGCCCAAGAAAAATCGAGATCAACCAATACCCGCGATACATTTTTTGTAGAAAACGGCACCAGTGCCCAGTCCAGTCAATTTCGACGGGTGAATTAAGCACGCCGTAACTCGGAGGTTACCCGCCAATTACAACTTGCAGGCGCATTAATGCTTCTGCACCACCACAGTCCCCTGCACACTCCCCATCTCCGTAGACAAACGATACCGATACATGCCTGCAGGAATTTCCGGCAACATAATATTGAGCGTTTGATTTCCAGCAACAATATCGCCCTGAAACAATTGCCCCACATACCTGCCATCGGCCGCAAACAGCTCAAATTGAACGTTTGAAGCCCGAAGCGACTGAATGTTTAGAAACAGTCGGTCCTGCGCAGGATTTGGATATACGAGCACGGATAAATCGCCTTCCAAATCCTGGGTGCCGCTCACGCAAGCTTCAGCCATAATGGGTGTTGACATTCCAGCACATCCATCCGGCCCAGTCATCGCCACCGAATACATTCCTGCTATCATCGCCGACCAGCTTTGCCCATTGGCGCCCGGAATTTCAGCTCCGTTCAAAAACCACTGGTAATTGTTGCCGTTCGGCGCGCTTAGGTGACAGGAATCTACCAACAGGATCGTTGGAATAAAGGGCGGTATAAAGCTCAATTCTATGGTATTGGATGTCGGGCCGTCGCCGCAGTTGTTATTGAAAGTCGCGGTGTAGGCGCCCGCTGATGCTGCCATGATGCTTGCTCCTGTTTGCCCGTTCGACCATTGCACGGTACAAGCTGGGCAAATATTCTCTACTTTTAGCTGCATGGAATCACCGGGGCAGAGCGCCGTTGGTCCAGATGCTGCGATTACCGGAGCATCTGGCAGCTCTGCCGTGCTAACGATTATGGGATTGGATTCAGGGCCAACCCCGCAACCATTGCTCAAGTTGGCGTTATAGCTGCCTGCTGTGGACACCACGATGCTTGGCCCTGTTGTTCCGTTAGACCAATTCACTACACAATTAGCACACACATTATCGGCCATAAGCAGCACCGATGCGCCAGGGCAAAGGACCGTGGAACTGGATGCCGTGATCGTAGTTCCCGTGGGTACTGATGCTTCGGTGACGGTAATGGGTACGGAAGCCGGACTGTCGCCACAAGTATTGCTGAGCACTACGGTGTATACGCCCACACTGGAGATCGTAATGCTGGGGGTACTCTCCCCGGTCGACCAGCTTAGGGTGCAGCCTGCGCAGGGGTTGTCAAGTGACAGTTCAATAGATGCGTCATCGCAAAGCACCGTCGTGCCGGAAGCAGATACAATGGGTGTTTCGGGTAGGGTACCAACATTGACCAAAATGGTATTGGAGGCTTCGCTGTCGCCGCAACCATTGCTTAGAATAGCGCTATAAGTCCCACTTGTTGTCACCATGAGGCTTGGACCGCTTGCACCATTGGACCACATGACTGTACAGGCAGGGCAAACCAAATCTGCCGTCAACGCAACCGCTTCGCCTGTGCAGAATATGGTTGGGCCTGAAGCCGATACCATAGCAGCAAGTGGCAAACTATCCACAATAACAGGAACCGGCGCAGAAGCTGGGCTATCTCCGCAACCGTTGCTCATGGTAGCCGTGTAGGTACCTGGGATGAAAATGCTGATGCTCGGATCTGTTGATCCTGTAGACCAAAGTACGCTACAGCCAACGCAAAGATTGTCAACAACAAGCTCCACCATTTCACTGGAACAGATTGAAGTAGGGCCGTAAGCCGTGACGATGGGTGCTGCTGGCGCCATGCCTACTTCAACAAGGATGGCATTGGAGGCTTCGCTATCGCCGCAAACATTGCTGGTGCTGGCGGTATAATTACCCTCGGCCGAAACCGAGATGCTTGACCCTGTTGCGCCGGTAGACCATTGTACGGTGCAACCGGAACATATATTTTCAGTTGTCAGCAACACCGATGCGCCATCACAGAACATCGTGGGGCCGTCAGCAGCAATGGTGGCGATTTCGGGCAACATTGCTGTTTCGACAGCAACTGGCAGGGAAGTTGGGCTCTCCCCGCAAAAATTGCTAAGGCTTGCCGTGTATATACCTGCCGTAGAGACAGCAATAGAAGGGTTGCTTTCCCCAGTTGACCACATCAAGGAGCAGCCGGGGCAGGAGTTTTCTGCTGTAAGTTCGAGTGTACCGCCTGGGCAAAGCGTGGTGGCCCCTATGGCAACAAGGATCGGTGCATCGGGTATCGCGTCCACGATTACGGAAACCTGGTTGGATGCCGGGCTGTCGCCACAGGTATTGCGCAAGGTGGCGCTATAACTGCCTCCGTCGGTGACGGTGATGCTTGGCCCTGTTTCTCCGTTCGACCAATGCACCGTACAATCTGTGCAAATGTTTTCTACTGTAAGTTCTACTGATCCATCTGTACAAATGGCCGTTGGCCCAGAAGCCGCAACAGTTGCCGCATTTGGTGTCGCATTTACGGTGCCTGTCACCAACACGCGATCACTTTCGCATGAAAGAGAAGTTTCTACTTCAATATCGTACAAATAGTAGTAATAATCAAGGCCGGCGCTGGAAGTTTTGATCGTTACCAGGTCGGTAACTTCGTAAGGGTAATTTGCGCCCGAGTTGTTCCTGTATAAGTTGGTAGACCCGGGGCAACCGATTTGTAAGTCGCTGCCTTGGGGGATGTCCATATCCAGGGTGATTCTGCTTTCTCCCGCATTTACGAAAATGGTTTTTTCGAGTAAAAGAGTGTTGTTCACATCCCGAACTTGGAAGGTGCGATTTTTTGCCCCAACGGCGTACACAGTAGCCGATTTCAAGCGAAAAGCTTTGCTGGCATCCAGAATCAGGTATTGATTGCCATTATGGTCGCTGCCGCCGCCGATGCTGTTATCGGCAGGCCCTACATGGTGATTCTCTTGAACGCCTGTGCTTGTAGCTGCATAAAAAGCGCTGGTTTGGGTCAGGTTCGTGTTGAATACGTTGCCCGTAAACAAAGGTGTGATGTCTGCCGCTCCGGCATACCAGTTGATTTGCGCCCCTGCCTGTCCTGTGGCCTGGAAGCTCACATCACCGGGATCGCAGCGCGACACATCAGCCACTGTTGGTGCATCGGCACCGATTAGGGTAATGTAGTCGACCTGCTGGTAGGTACTTTCGCCAGCGCTATTAATGGATTTCAAGGTAACGGTAAAGGTGCCGCTGCCGTTAAAGGTCACCACCGGATTTTTCTCTGTGGAAGTTGCTGGCGTGCCGCCTTGGAAAGTCCATGCCCAGGCCGTCGGACCATTGATGGTATTATCGCTAAAAGTGACGGTCAGTTCGTGGCAGCCCAGTCGTTGATCAGCACTAAAGGCCGCCACTGGTGGGAGGGGTTGGAACAAAGGCGATTCCCAAAGGCCGCGACCATACGTGCAAGCAAATATGGTGCTCGACACATAATTGGGCTCCAGTTCGTACACACGGCAATTGGGCAAGCCGTCAAAGTAGCCGACCCATTGGCCTAGAAGATCGTCGTTGGTGTAGGAGATAAAGCCGAATCCGCCGACATAAATGCCGTTTTTGCCCGTATTTTCCCAGGCAGCACAGTATTTGGTACCGGAGGGCAGGCCCGCGCTGATGGTTGTCCAAGTACCGCCTGCATCAACGGAGTGATACACTGTGGAGGAGGTTACGACCAGCAGGCGCAGGGGATTCGTGGGGTGCACTGCGATGTAACTGATGCTACTGGTTCCCCATGCTTTTGGTGTCGTAATCCATGAAGTGCCGCCATTGGCCGTCGTAAACAAGGAGGAGCCACGGGAAACGTAAATGCGCTGGTTGTCGGAAGGCGCGAGTTTCATCTGATTCATATTGCCGTTGGCGAAATCAGAAATCTTCGTCCAGGTGCTGCCGCTGTTGGTGCTCTTCCACACGTCGGCAAACGCCACGTAAATGGTGGTTGCTACCTCCGGGTCTTGTTCAAAAGGTGTCACCCACGCACCGTCTTCATCTGGGTCTGGCTTGGCAATAGAACTGCGGGAATTGCCCTGATTGGTGGAGCGGTACATGGAGCCGTTTTGGGAGGTGCCGTACAGAATATTGGGGTTGTTCCAGTCGACAAATGTTTCCATACCATCAGCACCCAGCCAATCGACCCACAGTCGGTTGGTGCCGCGCATCACGCTGGTGCCATTGTCCTGTGAGCCGCCGGATACCACATTGGGGTCTGTTTTAGACACGCCAATTTTATAAAATTCCTTGATTCCCAGCCCGACGGAGCGGTTAACAAAGGTTGCAGCCCCATCAGTACTGGTAAAAATGCCGCCGTCGGAGCCCACGAAAAGGGTGTTTCCGGCAAATTTCAAAATATCGATGTCTGCATGGTTGTATCCCACACCGAGCGAAGCAGCAGTGCCGGGCACCCAATAAGAGGTAAGCGCAAAATCAACGCCGCCATTGACAGATTTCCAGGTATGGATACCGGCAATATGTACCTCCTCGGCATTGACAGGGCTTACGGCCACGTCCATATCACGGGGCGCCTGGCCTTTGTCATCGTCGCCGGTGGAGCTGTATCCGAAATAGTTAATGTCCGCGCCGTCTACCAGTTTGGTGAATGCGGCTCCGCTGTTTGTAGATTTGTAAAAAGCGCCGAATTTGCCACCATTGGATTCTACCACGTAAACAAAATTGGGATTCGCCGCTGAAACGCCCATCATTTTGTAGTTGTTGGTGGCGGTGCCAAAACCCGTGATCTGGGTAAAAGAGGTGCCGCCATTGGTGGAGCGATACACGTTGATGCCCGAAAAATAGATGGTATTCGGATCGCCGGGCTTGAATTCCACGTCGTAACCGGGCATCCCGCTGACACCTGTCACTGCTGTCCAGGTCGCGCCGCTGTTGAGGGAGCGAAACAAGCCATTGGATTCAGACACCGCGTACACCACATTGGGGTCGGTGGGGTGATATTGAATGCGGCTGACGCGTCCGCCGCCCGAGAGGTTGCTGCTTGTGAGCCAGGTCGCGCCGCCATCGAGGGAGCGAAAAACCCGGCCGGAGGTGCTGCCCCACAGATATTGTTGGTTGTTGTAAGGCGAAATTTCGAGTGCATACACATCTACGGTGCTGAAATTATCGGTCAGGGGCGCCCAGGTATTGCCGCCGTTTAGCGATTTCCAAACGCCGCCCGTGGGGCTGCCGACAATCAAGTGGTTGGGGTTGGCGGCCTCAATACCGATGGACGTAACGCGGCCTACGCCGGGATTCCAGCCGGAGGTTGCGTTGTAGTAGGTAGGCCCAAGTTGTTGCCAGTTGGCAGCGAAGCTGCCTTTTTCAGCTTGATGTTCTTTTGCTGTCACCCGGTATTCGCGCGCAAGTTGCGACAGTTCGGTATTGGAGATTTTCACCCCTTTGTCGTCCAATTCCATCAAGGCAACGTATTCCCAGCGTTTGAACTGTTTGTAGCCGCTGCCGCGTTCCCGCCCGACGATGTCGAAGTGGGCTTCAGCAGCTTTTTGGATAACGGTGATGGGATAGGTTCCGGCCTCAATCATGTCGAGGTATTGTTGGGCATGGGCGGAGAAGGCGGTAAGGGCCAGGGTCAGGAGCGCGAGTAGGCGTAGGCGTAGCTTCATGTTGGAAAGATTTTGATATGGGGGGTGAAGCTAGGGGGATTTTGGGGAATTTTGGGGTTGGAGATGGAAAAGGTCGGGGATTTGCTAATTTTTGCAGTTTTAACAATACCTCGTTGGCAAAGGTATTCATGGGTTTCAAACTCACCCGTTGGTCCTGCACGAGCAACTGGCCAAAGCGGGCCGCGTGCCCAATGTTGATTTCCTGGGCACGGGAGTCTGGAGGATCGCAAAAAGCAGGGGTGGAAAGTCCCATTCCAAAGATTTAGAGGTACAGCGCCAGCGATTTTTCCGGCTGTCGCAGCCGCTTTTTTCAGCCAATTGCTGGAAGCGGCTGTAAAAACGAATCGGAGCGGGAGATAAAGCTATGAAAGATTAAAAATTTGGGCGGTCAAGCGACAGAGACCAGCAAAACGCTTGTTTTTTCCTGCTGCTGTCTTTGGACACAATCCCTCCATAATGTAGTTCGATGTTTTCTTTCAAATGGTTGCCCTGGTGTGGCAGGTTTGAGTTGATGATGGTGGATTTGTTTGAGGATTGATACAGTCTCGGGGAACCCCTGAAGCTTTGTGCCCGACATTTTCTCAAATTTAACGGATGAGATATTTTAAAATCTCAAATCGTCGGCTATCTTTGCAAGGACAAGCACCAGCCTATGAAACAGATTTTTCCGAATGCTTGTTGGAGTTTTAGGTGTGGTTATCAAAGTCGGTGGCTTGGATAGCGCACAATACCGCAACGAACGACCAAGTAAAGTACGGTAAGTTGTTAATGGCGTTAACAGAAGATGGGACTTGGGATGGTCGTAAGTTGTCGGTAAACCCGTAGATGGCAGTAACTGAAAAACAAAATAATAAATATAAAAATGAATTTTGACTTCTACGATGTCTTTTCAAAAGTAATCCCCGGAGGATTGTTGACATTCGTTTTAATTGTTTGCGGATATTTTACGCCGACTGACAAGATACCAGACCTTGCCTACTTGTTTTTCTCATATATCGTTGGCTTTCTTATTTATGCCCTCGCTGCAAAAAGACAGGTTATGGAACTGATTTGGTTTTTATTCAAGGGCAAAACATCCGATGTTTTATTGAGTGGAGGTAAATTTTACGGAAACGAGTATAAATTTTTAGGTGAACTGAAATCAAAAGTTGGAGAAGATTGGAAGCCCGATAATTTGTCCAAAACGTTTGACTTCATTTATAGAAAAGTACTTGCGCTTGATGCAAAAAGGGTTCAGGGATTCAACAACCATTGGATAAATACTCGTAATCTACTTGTTTCACTAATCCTATCTGCTATTCCATTATCATTCTGTATCTGGAACGGTCAAAAGACTTGGTTAATTACAATACTTTCATCGAGTGTCTTACTTTTTAGCATTTGGATTATTTTTGACAGAGCAAAAGGGAGGCAATATTACTTCGTAAAAGAAGTTCTTGATTCATATTTGTTTATTGAAAAAAAATAAGGGTGTCCATAATAAAGATTTTGACCTACGTTGCGATTTGTAACGACTAACAACAATGTGAGTAATTAATGTCTTCTGCAATAATTACTGTCTGATGAGTTTCTGATAATGAATTTATTAAATTTGTTTGAAGAAAATTAATGTCTAATCTTTTTGAAACTTCATTAATTGATACTTTATTGATTGATGTATTAATACTGATGAGACATCATAAAAGGAAAATCAATGGACACCCAATTTTTATTATGAATCCAGTAAATTATGTTGAAGAAATAGAAAAGAGGTTCCAAGCGATGCAGTCTGTTGAGGATTTTGCTGAACTTTTGCAATTTGTCTACTCTCAAAAACTTGAGACGGGAAAAAATAAAAAAAACATTCACCTGAAAACTAATGTCTTAACGTATTACGGTTACATTCTAAAAAAAGGCGAAGGTTACATAGATTTTGAAATCTCTAAAAAAAGTGGCGGAAAAAGGAAGATTTCAGCACCAAAGTATGTTCTGAAACTTATTCAAAAGTGTTTGCTTGAATTACTTTCGGTTCTTTATCATCCTCATAAAGCAGCGCACGGATTTGTTTTGGGAAAGAATGTAGCGTCAAATGCTTCAATTCATGTAGGTAAAAAGTTTGTTTTCAATATTGACATAAAAGACTTTTTCCCTTCAACTTCTTTCCACAAAATCAAATTTTTGCTGACAATCAAACCATTCCTTTTGAAAGATGAAAGAGAAAAAATAGCGCAATTGATAGCAAGCCTTTGTTGTAAAGACGGATTTCTTCCGCAAGGTGCGCCGACTTCGCCAATAATCACAAACATCGTTTGCCGTCGAATTGATTCAAAATTGAGCCAGTTGGCATTTGAAAAAAAAGCAAAATATTCGAGATATGCTGATGATATTACATTTTCATGTCAGGAGAATATTTTTGATGATAGTTTTTTAGAAAAAATAAGAGTAATTCTTTCAGAAGATAAGTACGAAATCAATCAGAAAAAAACAAGAATCAGCAATTGGAAGCAAAGGCAGGAGGTAACGGGAGTAGTAGTAAATGAAAAGAAAAATTTACCTCGTGAATACATAAAGGACATTAGATTTTGGTTGTTTTCATGGGAGAAATTTGGAGAATTGAATACCCAAAGCGATTTTGAGCAAAGATTCCCTCAAAAGAAAGGATTCAAAAGATACAATGGTGTTACTATTCAATTTAAAAAATATCTGCATGGTAAAATTCAATACTTAAAGATGATTCGAGGGAAGGACGATGTAATGGTTTTAAAATTCATTGATACTTACCAAAAACAAGAAAGAAAAAATAAAAACATGCAGAAAAAAAATGAAATTCCAGTTATTTCAAATGAAGTAGCATCTGTTGGTTTAGACTCCAATTTGCATAGTCATATTATAAATATTAGAGCGGCATTGGAAATCCGAGGAGACTTTTCAATTGATTATAGTTTTATCAAGGAGCAAAACTGGTTAAGGCAACTGAATTCCGATAATTTGAAAATGGAGAATTGTGGTATTCGTAATATTGGAGACGATGGTAAATTTGTTGACCCACGCGATGCTTTGAGCGACTTCTGTAGATATGCTTGTTTTCAAATAGAATTGTTGATGAACATTTACTACAAGAAAAAATACCCAAATTGGAGTGATTTGCAAACGGAGATTGCCAATTTGAAAGCAAGTAGAAAGGTTACCCAAGATTTTAGAACCTATTCATACAACAATACAATTAATGCTCTTGCCTTAAAAACCAAATGGTATATTTATGCAAAAACCCATTTAATCGCCGAAAATAGTGATTTATACAAAGGAGTTGATGCAATACGGGAGATAAGAAATTTAAAAACAGCACATAGACCAGCAGAGTTAAGCGAAAGTAATTTCGGAAGTGTACCAGCCGCTCATTCTTACCAAGTGACATACATAGAAGTAATACTAAAAGGAGCCCAAACAGAACCAATAAGAAACTATCTTTTGATGTTCGTAAATCAGTTAAAAGGAACTATGCCAACATAATAAAAAACTGCCATCAATGCACTCCCGAAAATGCCGCCAAAAGCCCAACCCGCAAATCCAATGCAGGGCGGCACATTCGGGAGTGCGAACGATGAACTAAACCGCTACGCGGTAGCTTCCCGCCCTGCCTAGGCCACCCAAAAACCTTGGCTTTTTTTCCCTGATATTTTGATGTCTCCGGTGTTATTTGGATTTTTGGTGATCTATTCACCAAAATATTCAACTTATGACACCATTACGGAAGCGCATGTTCGAATACATGCAATTGAGGAATTACTATTCCGCGGAAAACTCCTCGCTGCCCTCAAAAAACTATACAGAGAAGTAAACCTGTCTTTTTTCGGCAGCGCACGACCCTTCGAGGACAAACGGACATTTATGGCGCTCATGAACCAGCTGTACCGATCCAAATGGGTCGTCTACGCCAAAGCCCCTATGTGCGGGCCCGAGCAGAGCCTGCCCCGTACTTTGGTCGGGGTGGTCCGATACCTGGGCAGGTACACCCACCGCATCGCGATCAGCAACCGACGCATCCTGAACATAGCCGATGACAAGGTCACATTTGCCTACAAAGACCGCCGGGACAAGGATCGGGACAAGACGATGACGCTCGACACCGTAGAGTTCATCCGGCGCTTCTTGCTCCACGTGCCGCCGCATGGCTTCCACAAGATCCGGCACTTCGGACTGGTCGCAATCCGAAACAGAAAATCAAAGCTCGCCAGCGCACAAGCGCAGCTCGGGCCAGTGGAAAAGGGCCAAAACCTCGCCCAGGAAGTGCCTTTCGAAGAAGTGCCGCTCACCGCAAGGCCGCCCTGCCAAGCCTGTGGCGCGAACAACTGGGTTTGTATCGAAGTCTTGCCCACCAAAGTCTTCAAGGCAACTATGGGACAACTGACCGCACGGCCGCCGCCAACGGGCGCTATCACAAGGAATAACCCCCTAATTCCCGTCTGACCGCAGTTGGAAAACCCAATTGCAGGGCCATGTCATGCCCCAAAAAGTCGAACCCGCACACATTATTCTAAAGGCACACAAAAAAAACAACTTATGCATGGGGTTTTGTCAAATATAACTTACTTTTGTCCGCACATAAGCCTGGCTCCAGCATGAAAAAAACTATTCAATTCCCATAGATTTTATTGGCTGCTGTTCCTGACCCCGCGGCTTCGTTCAACTCAAAGCTCCCGCAACCAAGCCCTTGGGCGGCTCGGTAGGGGAAAGGGCGTGCGGGGCTTGGCTGCGGGAGCTTTGCTAAAAG
>Ga0209390_10009987_pt1 | contig 11242 bp, 9 predicted proteins | sample BON01_FD_187212 | JGI IMG/M metagenome (GOLD analysis project Ga0209390, IMG submission 187212) | Freshwater microbial communities from Lake Bonney liftoff mats and glacier meltwater in Antarctica - BON-01 (SPAdes) (version 2) | ecosystem: Environmental > Aquatic > Freshwater > Ice > Glacier... | reverse complement strand
ATGGAAGTTATGTTTTTGTACAATCAGGTTTTGAAACTCTCTGAAGAGTCAAGTTTTATATTGAGCCTTATCAAAAGACTCGTGATTTACTCCACAGGTTGCCTCATCGAGCACCAATGCTATATCTTTGACATTAATACCGTGGATGATACTGGTATTCCAGAATATACAGGTATTGCAGGCAAGCATTCAAAGCAGATCTGGTACTCGGTGAAAGATCTTCAGCTAGTGATATCTCGATTTCCTGACAAAACTTTGAGGAATTCGATTTCGGATTTGTTAAATTCAAATAATCCTGAAAGTATCTCCGAATTAAGTGAGCAGATTGAAACGTTGCAAGGTTTGGGCAGAGAATGTTTGTTTGTGATACGTAAAGAGGATAAAAAATACACCAAACAGATGATTCAAAATCACCGCCAGGCTATCCTGGCCGTTTGTAATACCATTAGTGATGGCCCTTCCCTCCATTTCTATGCAACTGCTCTGTTGTTCCAGATATGTCACAACTGTGTTATCCCGGCGTTCCTCGCTAATCCTCTTTCAGAAGCCTCGTTGAAGTTTTCCAAAAATCTGATTCCTCGTTTAGATTTGAAACTTGGTGGTTCCTGGACTTCACTTTCGAATTGTTTGTTATCTGATTTTCCAGATGAAAGTTGCTTTTCTAATGTCCGACAGCTACTATCGTTAAAGGATCCCACAAAAGGATAATTTTATAATTAAGAAGAAATTTATTGGTTTGCGATCGCTGATGCATAGGCTGTGTACGCGCCTTGGTTTAAGAACGTGGCTACTAATTGTCGTCGATCAAACCACCTCCCATGCAGGGCACTTGCAGCTGCCTGTGATTGGGCCACGGTCCCAAACTCCAAGAAAACATTTCCTTGACTGGTTTTATCAATCTTGCATGAAATAACTTTCCCATATTTGGAGCATTCGTCCTTGACCTCGTCTTCGATCTCCTTCTCCCAGCCAATTTGAGTCTCTTGAGACGGATCGAACATATTTTGGACCATAATCCACACAGATATTTCCCCATGGACTATATCTACTTCCTTCGCTGCTGGTGGAAGTATTGAAGACAAAATTTCACTTCCTGCGCCTCCCGCTAGGTTTGACATTAGTGTCGCTCTCGTTTCAGGTGTCATCGCGATGCCTCCATTTCCCTGCATATCACGACTGTCATCATCCAAGCGCCAAGATACCTTTTCATTTGCGTGCTGCTCATCTCTCTGGCTCATTTTCACATTCGGTTTAATTCCTTTGATGGATTGGTAAGGGAGTGATGATAAAGCGGTTTTAGCCTCTGACGAAGTAGAAAACGTGACCCAAGCAACACCTTGAGATGAATTTTGAGGATAGTATACTTGATATACATTGCCAAATGCTGAGCAAATTTCTCGAATATCTTTCTCCGTTAAACTGCTATCCAATGACGAAATCGCAATTCGGTTGTTTTCAATTCGGTTGTTTTCGTTGCTGCCTTGAAAGTGCGACGTCAATTGCTGTTCTCGTTTCTGCATTTTGTGTGTAAAATTCTTCTCTGCCTCACTTGCTTTTACAACAACCGGAAATCCTTTTTTGCCGTTCCGAAAAATGAAATTTTGGTTGGAAAGCATCAATGCCAACGGGATATCTTCGATTGTTTTTAGCTCCACATACGCGATACCTTTTGATCGCCTGTTGTTCCTATCTCGAAGGACATTCACCGATTTCACTTTACAAACAGCTGAAAAGAATTTCTTAATGTCCTTTTCTTCAGCCTTCATTTGAAGTTGAGTAATGCAAACCGTGCGACTATCGCCTATTCATATGAATAGTTTGTTAAAACACTACAACATTCAATCACAATCAACTAACTTACGAGATAATTCCTCTAGTTCTCTTTTCTGTTGAAGGGCTGAAGCGGAAAGTCCTTTTTCACTGTCTTCAGAGAGGCTTCTTTTTTCTTTTCTTCTACTCTTGTGTCTCCCAGCACTACTGCTACTACTGCTGCGACTGTCGCGTCGACGCCCTCTGCTGTGACTCCTTCTTCGTCTCCTTCGCGGGGCTGGACTCACCGACCTACGACGAGATATGTCATCTGCCTTTCTAATGGCTACGTTGGCATCACTTACCGAGTTCATTGACTTGCCACAAGAAAAAAATAGAAAGTATCAAGTACCGGTATCAATTAGAGGTACTAAAGAGAAAGATCTGTGGGGATGTCGACACCGGACACTTCGAGTACTAAACCGAAAGGGAATGAAATTGAATCTACTACAAAATCAGCTAGTTATCTATTCACTATGTTGACTCTCTTGGTTGAACACAAGAGGAATGAATATGTAGAGAAAGCTGGTACAGATTCAAAAGTGAGTTCGATGGTAGCTTACCTAGCAACTAATCCTGATCAACTTGATAAGAATCAGGAAGCAACAGTTGATAAACAAGCAATTGATGCCTTTAATATTCCTTTATCTGAGCTTGAACCGTTGCGTCGTTTAAAACTCTCGCAAGTGATGTCGAAAAAGGATCCGAATAAAGTGTTGAGTTGGATTCGAATCAGCGGTTTCTCTGCAGTGTTTCAGCTTCTTAAAAGTTATGTAGAACGACGGAATCGTTTGTTAAGGGATAAAACAACTTTGGTTACTCCAGCCAAACAAGTGAAGTCAAAGTCCAAGAACAACTCATCAGCTAATAAGTCATCAGCAAATAAATCATCTGCATATAAACCATCTGCGAATAAACCATCTGCAAATAAACCTTCGACTCCATTTAGTCCTGGATTTGCGTGGGCTTCCTATCAAAAATCTCCGGAACCGTCGGCATTGCCTATTCCTTTGTTTCTATCAAAAGGAGGAGAAAAGAAGCTAGGAATCCCTCCTCCACCACAAAATGATATTATCTATGAAAAAATTGTATTGTCACAAGAACAGCAAGCTGCACAACACCTTAAAAGTCTCTTAGGAATTAATTAGTTTTTATTTATAAACAGCACCCTTGTGACTAGGAATTATTAATTCGTTTTTATTTATAAATAACACCTTATCTACCTTTTGACTTTGATCGACGAAGAGATTTTCCCGAAGACTTTTGTTTGGACAATTTCTTTTCGGGTGCAATCTCTTCCTGATTATTCCCACCGGTAGTATTTTCAGTGGTATTGGGAGAAAACAACTTTTCTGCCAACCCAACTTTCCGATAGAGTAAATTCTGTACCACCTTAACTTGAACCTGAATCAATCTTTCTTTTTTATGCATTGATTTGCTAAATGTAGCAGTATATTGTTTGCCTTCCTGTTTCTTCTGCTCCAACTGTCTCCGAATCTGTGTTAACTCCACTAGAAGTTGGTTTTTCCTTATTAGAGCTTCATCCACATCTTTATTATCAGCTATATTTTTCAGTTCATTTTCGACGCGATTATGCGTGTCTAGCATTTTTTCCCTCTCTTTCATCACCTCTTTCCGAGCACGAACAAGCTCACCACACGCTTGGTCATGTTTCGATGCCATGCCTTTAAGCTTTGATTTTTCTACTAAGATCTTCTCCCCTATTGAATTCAGTTCCAATCGAGCAGACGCAGCGGGGATCTTTTTTAATAGTGTTATTGCCTGTTCTACATGAATCCATTGTCCATCATCCATTTCAAACCGTTTCCTTCAACGGATAAATGGAAAACTAAAAAAACATTTTTTTATTGTTTTTTCAGTTTATTGGTGGAGAACATGTCAGGTCCAGTAAAAGGTGTAGCGAGACTGTTGGTACCTGCCGGAGGTGCTAAACCATCACCAGCAATTGGTCAGGCACTGGGTCCACTGGGTGTAAATATGATGGAGTTTTGCAAAGTAAGTGTTCCTATTCTCGATCTATAAACATGTTTTAAACAATACCAAGGCGTTCAACGCGAGAACGGAGGCTATCAAAGCTGAAACTCCTGTACCAGTTGTATTGACTGCCTTCAATGACAGGACTTTTACATTTGTAACAAAGGTAGGTGCAAAATTAAATTCCAGTTTACTGAAATTAATATTTGGGATAAGACACCACCTACCAGTTGGTTCGTGAAAAAGGTAGCCGGTATTGAGAAAGGCGCTGCTAAACCTGGATCTGGTAAGTGAATTATCGATTTTTTAATCCAGTGCTGATTTCTTTTCAGAGGTTGTGGCAACCATATCTTTAAAGCAAATTTATGAGATAGCTATAGTAAAACAGGTCGATCCTGGCTTAGCAGATAAACCTCTTCGAGGAATATGCAAATCAATCATAGCCTCTTGTGCCTCAATGGGAGTCAAAGTTGCCAACGTATAGTTTATATTAGAAATATTTTTATAATAATAAATGAAGAAAGGACCTCGAACCTATTTTTTTTTGAAATTCCCGGTTGTTTCGGTTGTGGATTCTAGATCCTGAAGATGACATCACGTCTTGACGATTTACTGCCTGTTCAAGTACTGGTATTCAATGTGTCACACGTGGATGTTTTATTGGACGTTACAAGAGCACTCTCTTTGGAACCTCATATCGCTAGACCCAAGTTCAACAGGTTTTACCCATTAAGCCTGAAACTTCAAAATGCCGTGACTGAAATGACTGACCTGCTGTATACAGAGACATTTGAGGAGCGAGGGTCCATCAATAGTGATGCAATGGTACCTGTTGGGTTTTGTCTGCGTGATTCGCCAGTGACTGGGGAAAGTTGGGGGAGTTTTCATTTAAAAGATCAGATAGTTGCAACTAATGAAGAGATGCCTTTGGTATCTGCAGTATACTTTCCTCTCATATCTCAAATTTTATTCACCTGGAATAGGATTGATAAAATGACCCAAGTGAAACATAGGAAGGTAGTTATGCTTCTCTCAGGGGCGGGGACTCCAAGAGACCCGAATGTGGATATTTTCAGTAACTCCACCAAACGAGCCGCGGAGTTGATCAGTTTGTTTATTTCAAGATGTTATCCAGGTACAGAAACTATTTGTCTTGATTCTGGTCTTGGAGTATTTCACTATGACAAGAATATCCAGTATTGTTCTGACACCGTATTACCAGCTGTGGAAGCAATACGACATCCCCTTGTGTCTAGATACGGCAACGAATGGAGAAACAATCTTCAAATTACAATATCTCTAACAGATGGTTCCCCTGCTAGACTTGCCGCAGTCAGTGCTGCATTAAGAATATTTAGACCCAACTATTTGCATATGTGGCAACTGAAAACGTTTTGGTTTGAACGTAAATTTTTCGATGGAGATCTGCAATATGAATCATTTGACTCTATGGAGACAAGACCGGCAGTTCTTGTGGAGGACCTACAACCTCAAATAGCATTACTGGTTGAAGAAATCATTCAGCACAAACTGAACTTTGAAGCCCAAAGAGACTCGGGCAATGTGAGTGAATTAGAATCCTTTTGGCTCCGAAAAACCAAAAAAGTGGTTCTCTCAGTATTGATGGTCCAGAAACCAAATGAAAACACCCCTCGTTTTTTCAGAGGAATGAATTTAGAAGTGTCGATGCCCACGGGCTCACTTTGCTCAGAAAGAAATGTTATCGGAACAGCGTTGGCTTCGGACCAGAGTCTCACCCGCAAAGATCTTTGCAGCATAGCTGTACTGAGTATGACACTGAACCCTCATCAGTCGCCGAAAGCCTCTAGTAGGAAGATGATGTTATCCTCCTCGCCTCCCGCGAGTGCCAGCAGACGACCACGAATGTCAAGCAACACTTCACTCAACGCATACGAAAAGTTTGAAGGCGAGTTAAATCCAATATCACCTTGTGGTGCTTGCTTGGAATGGCTTAAGAAAATCGCAGAAGTTAATCCTGCTTTTAAAGTTGTTACATTCCCGAACTCGAAGTGCGAGGAGGCCTTCGTTTCAGAAATAGCATAGAAAGATCAATTCATAGTATCTCTGTATAATCACTCTCTTTTTTAAATTGGTATTAAAATGAAATCATGCCCTCCAAAATCAGGAACACATATGTAATAATTAAGTATAGCTTAGGGTGTCGATTGCGTCAGGAACGCTTCTTTGCTCGTTGCTCCAAAAGTTGAAATTAAACGATGGTGTGAATCCTAGATTTGAGCAGTCAAATGAAGGTTTTCTAGTACCCAAATACACGCTTGCGGTGCTAAAACCACAAAACAGTCCGATTGAATCCAATTTCAGTGTCAATGCACACAAGGTCTGCCTCGTTGTTTCCATGTCTTCGTGGGACATTTTGAATCCTGGATTCAAATAGTTTCTTATTTCTTTCGTACTAGAAAGCCAGGAGATATAAAACATTGGATCGCTCTTTTCTCACATTGAAATCTGCAATGAAGCAATGTATAAAAGTTGAAAAGATTGGGAGGAGCACTTTGCCTACTAAATATTCAGTACTATGAAACCATCATACGCGAGGTCGTAGAGTATTTTATAAGAGTCCTAGCTAGAGCCGTTGATATTTAACATAACAACTGAGACGTTTATGAACGTGGAGACACACATTAAAGCCGACAGATCACCAACAAAAGAAGCTTGGCAGGACAAGAAAATGCAACGAAACTCGAAAGTAGCCCCGGCCGGGGGCGGAGGTGAGAAGCGCAAAGTGGACGGTATCATCGAAGAATGCTCCGTTCCAAAGACGAGGAGCAGCCAAAACAGAAGAACATCGACCATTGCAAGTGGCGTCAACCCAAATAGTTTACTCTTCAAGATAAATCTATTCATGGAAGATAAACTGTGGAATTACTTCATATCTGGTATAACTCTCTACGCTCTTTTCTTTGATGATATTCGAATCATGGCACTACCAAAATCCGCAGATACTTTTCTAGGAGTTATATCTTTGTTAGCAATGCTAGCATTTGGTGCTGAGCTGCTGGTATTCTCCAGATGTAAGCCTGCTTATCGCTGGGGGTTTTACTTTTGGCTAGATGTGTTGGCCACTGTTACAATGATTCCAGACATTACATTCATCTGGGAAGCTATCTTGAATTCGTTAACAGGAGGATCAGGTGTTAATGGTGCTTTAGATGCGGTTCAAGCCTCTAGAGTAGGAACGAAATCTAGTAGAATTGTTCGAGTTGTTCGATTAGTTCGACTCATTCGTATTGTGAAATTGTACAAGGTTGCTAGAGGTGATTCTGGGGAAGAAGATCAAGTAACGGATGAAAATCCCTCACTTGTTGGTAAGAAGCTTTCAGATAGAACTATGCGAAGAGTCATCGTTGTCGTGCTTACAATGTTGATTGCAATGCCATTTCTACAATTGGATCTATGGAGCAAGACCTTAACATATGGGCAATATGGTTTAACCTCATTACACAGACATCACACTCAGTACTTTTCGGACCCTGTGTTTATGGGTGATACCGCCTCTGATGCCTACGTATCATGGCGAGCTACCCTTGAGAGCGATATTCAAAACTATACTATGTATGGTGGTGGTAATGGTGACGTACTCTACATTAGCATTCAAGGTGACAACTCTTCGATGATCATGGATATAGCAAAAAACACAAAACCCTTGCAGGCTGCCACCTTTATTCCTGAGTACGACATGCTGGACGATATGGACACTATTTTGGAACAATTTCGAAATGATGAGATTCAGACAGCTCAAGAAGGTGATTCCATTTCGGTAATATCAGTGCGACAAGACAAGCAATATTCCGCTTTACTGAATATTTTACAGACGATATTTGTGATGGTCATTCTGACGTATGGGTACATGGGTTTCTCAGCAGATGCGGAAGTTCTTGTGATTCGTCCCATTGAAAGAATGGTTGCTAGTGTGAAAATGCTCGCTGAGAATCCGATGGGGGCATCGTTGGATGACCATGTAGTCGATGGAGAAGCTGACGAGACTGTTTTGCTTCAGAGGACCATCGCAAAGATTGGAAAACTTCTTCAAATTGGTTTTGGTGAAGCGGGGTCTGAGATTATAGCAAAGAACATGGCATCCAACAGTGGTATAGAACCAATGGCGGATGGTGTAAAGATGAACGCTGTTTTTGGATTCTGTGATATTCGAAATTTCACTGATACTACCGAATGTTTACAAGAGAAGGTCATGGTGTACGTGAATAAAGTGGGGCAAATAGTTCACGAAGCTACCCATATGTACTACGGAGCAGCTAATAAGAACATTGGTGATGCATTTCTTCTTGTTTGGAAGATGGGCCATAGAAAGAATATGAATAGTATCGTTACCACCAATATGTGCGATAACGCTCTTGTGGCGTTTCTCAAAGTGATCATTGATTTGAAACGTGAGAATAAGGCTGGTGGATGCTTGCATGAATACAAGGATTACGCTTCTATTCGAAAACGGTTTGGTGAGAACAACTTTGAAATTAAGCTTGGCATGGGACTGCATATTGGATGGGCCATTGAAGGCACCATCGGATCAAAGTACAAGATAGACGCATCGTATTTATCTCCCAATGTAAATATGGCCGCAAGATTAGAAGCAGCAACGAAACAGTTTAGAACTCCTCTTCTTTTATCTGAAGACTTTTTTGATGGCCTCTCAGATGGTGCAAGAAAATTATGCAGGAAAATTGATAAAGTCACTGTGAAAGGAAGTTTACAACCAATGGGACTTTTTACCTGTGATATCGTCACATACCCAAAAACATTCGCCGAGATTAAATTTGATGAATCTGGAAATAGAATTGCTTTTGATTTTAAATCTGATGAAATGAAAGCAATCTCCGATGGCTTACCTCCAAACTTTTTGTCCAACTTCAAAGTTGGAATTGATGCATATCTTCAAGGCGATTGGGACAAAGCACTCACTTGCCTTAACAATCTACTTGTGGAAAAGCCAGATGACGGCCCAACAATTGCCCTATTGCAAGTCATGCAAGATCAATTTGGAAACAAAGCGCCTGAAAACTGGCCTGGATTTAGGGAACTCACCGAAAAGTAAACATAATCTATCTGTATATCAAAATATATTTTATCGGCTAAAAAATTGCAATCCTATGACATAGTTCCAACTATCAGTTCGATATGCATGAACGAATCCCCTGGTGCAAATGAATCAAAATATGTATTCGCTATTTTTATATTGCATCCAAATACAGGTCTTCTCGTGCAGACACAGCTAATGTGGAGTCTCCCACATTCATTTCCAATTGCTCGTCATGATGATGTAGGATATTAAGTCTTAATGCAAATTTGATACTGTTTCTCAAAAAGCATCCTGGGTGTTTCCTATGGTGAGGAGCCACTTTTCCATATTTTGCAACATCTTCTCTTTCATGAATTGCAAAATGGCAGCTTTTGAGAATAATTTGATTCACAATCCCTGTAAAGAATGCACCTGTCAATAATAAAGCAGTTCCTGGCTCTAGCCCTGCGGCTATATACAAGCAAGTCGCGTTGTCTTCTTGAACAAAACCAACCGGCACTAACACACCATTGATCATAGGGAGGATATTGTCACATACAGCTGCAAGTAGAAATCCACTTAATTGGCCCATTTCCAGACATCCAATCAGCAATGCAACGATAAATACATCGATTGCTGCCCATGCAGATGAGATCTCGGCCAAAAAGTAAAACCATTTCATTCTTCGTAACGTTAAAGGCTTCAGCCATAGATAAGCAAGCACAAGTAACTGGACTGCTGGCATGATGAATGCAGTGGTAAGAAATGCAAAGGCAAGATAGAAAACACCTATCACATATCCCGGACCCCCAACTTCAGTTGTCAATGCCTGATTTACTGCAAAATTGAAAAGATCAAATACTGAGAATGGCATCCAAGAAGTCACTGTGTCGATATCCATAAACATTCCTACCACTCCAAATACTTGAAGACCGAAGGCAGGGATTGAAGCGCCAGCAACTATGATCACAAAAGCAAAGAATATTACTGATGCAATAAGATATTTACCGCCTTTCGTGAATGAGATAGTACCATCTCCATGGGATGGGAGAGTGAACTTATGATCCGCTAAAGATTCAATTGGTTCTGATTCCGTATCTTTCGTTCCAACGTCATCTAGCCAAGTGGACAGTCTTCGTCTGCTTTTCTTTGCTGGTTGGGAAGCTGTCACTTCGATGGCTTTGTTTGCGTGGCGCATCCCAATGTTAACATCTGCTTTAGAATCCTGTTGCAACTCATACATTTGCTCATCCGCGGCAATTGCATTCCGATGATAATAAAGACAGATATTGTTTGCTGCCAATGATAGCATAGCTGCTGCAGTAAATGAAATGAGGCCAATTGCAGGATCTACAAACACGTACACCGAGTAGAAATGATCAGGTAGAATATCCAGACGTGGGTTTTCAATCTGAAGTCCAAATGCAACCATGAATAATAGTAATACGTAGACGTCAATCATCGACCATTTACCAAGTGTGTCCAATATCATGAGTCTCCTTCCACGCTTAATTGGAGGCAACCATCTAGCAGGCATTATCCAACAATATAACATCGTCAAGACTTTTATGTAAGGCCATGCTCCTGAGAGAGTGGCAATCAAAAAGCACAGAGGATATACTCCAGCATCCCACATGTCTTTAATAGATTTGCCTATACTGAATTCTTGGAAATTGTCCATTCGAACAGCATCACCTAAAAGCATGAACTTAATATTGACATTCGCGCAAGTGATCAAATGGCCTACAATAAACAAAAATATATTGAGCAGCAGAACACATATAATTCCATATCGAGCCCATGCTGGAGTTGATGGATGCAAACAAAGGGGGGCGTTGTGGTATCGAATTGGAGATGCCTCATCCATAACATCTACACTCGCTCTATTATCGTATTCTCGAATTTCTTCATCCCCGATAACAATGTCAGCAGAATCTGAATCAGCCGATTGAAAACGAAAAAACCGATGGGACCATCCACCATCTGCAGAACTTATTGATTCAGTTCGCTCCTTCAGTTGCAATGGTTTCCTATGCCTATTTAGAATGCATCCCACTATCACACTCAAGAACATGACGATAAAGATACCTCCGATCACAGCAAAAATGTTGATACGGGAATCAAACTCGGCATGGTAAGGAGCGAAGTGAGTCTCTGATACATCAACCCCTCGACACGTTTTATCTGCTTTGACAATTGCTTCCTCGAGATTTTCTGGAGTCACAGCTTCCTCCAATCGATCTAGAATTGTAGTAAGCCACTTGTTAAGAGTCTCAGTGAATTGTTGATTCGCACTGTCACTCTTGACTCTCTCCTCCATCTGTGGCATGCCAGGTGAAGTGCAATTCAAACAATGAAGATTCACCTTCACGTCTCCAAATC
>Ga0209390_10009985_pt1 | contig 11243 bp, 9 predicted proteins | sample BON01_FD_187212 | JGI IMG/M metagenome (GOLD analysis project Ga0209390, IMG submission 187212) | Freshwater microbial communities from Lake Bonney liftoff mats and glacier meltwater in Antarctica - BON-01 (SPAdes) (version 2) | ecosystem: Environmental > Aquatic > Freshwater > Ice > Glacier... | reverse complement strand
CGCCAAAACTCTTCTTTGTCAACACTTCGCAGTCGATGCACCATTGCTATGATCTCCATTCCAGGACGGGAAAAAATCCCCCTCAGAATAGAAACCCTCACAAGATGCGGTTCACCGGACGCTTACGCGGAAGGACGCCTGTCTGTTTGATCTGCCTCCTGCGCCGAAGCCCTGTCAGTCCGGTCGACACCGCATCTATGGGCTCCATCGCATCAGTCTCGCAAAGCTGGCCACCGATGCGGACGACTGGGACTCGATGACGTATCAGTGTCGCGGTTCGATGGTGACGCGGGAGTACAAAAGTTTCCTGGCAACTTCGCGCCTTGTGAGCGGCGTCATCCGCGTTGTGATTGTGCGGTTTGACGATGGCGGCTGGGCTGCTTACTTCTGCACCGATGTGAAGATCGAAGTTCGCGACATTCTGGAAACCGTAGCCGCGCGCTGGGCGATCGAAGAGCATTTTCATGACGTGAAAGAAATCTGGGGAGCCGGTCAGCAGCAGGTTCGCAACATCTGGTCGAGCATCGGCTGCTGGCATCTGAATCAGTGGATGTATACGCTGGTGGAGTTGTGCTCGTGGGATGTCGCAAAACCCAAGCTGACCGACCGCAGCCACCGTCCGTGGGATAACCCCGACCGCCGTCCGTCTCACGCAGATCGCCGCTCCACAATCGCCCGAGAAATGCTGGGAAAACAATTTCTGGCGACTCTGCCTTCAACCCCAAACCTGCGGAAATTCAAGTCGCTGATCAAGGACGTCATCAGCCTCTGCACATGACCATCACACGTCGCCCAACTTCCTCCAGTCGTCTACCGCAAATCACGCCAACAAAACTCCACGCCGAGGGTCCGCGCAGACCACGACAAACGCTTCCGGGACTTTAGGCTTTCGCCTAAAGTGCAGAAATACAGGCAAGCACGGTTTTCCTGACTCATCCCGTTCACGAAGCAAGGGGACAAATTTGGTCTGCTCAACAGACTCGTAGACCTTTTTGGAGATGATCTGCGTTTCAGTTCCGACACCTCCTTTGCGACCATCTGCTTTTTCAGCATACAGAGAGTCGCATACCACGATCACTCTCTTGATGGAAGGGTCAGTCACCATTTGTTCCATGAAGGCATTCACATCATGGCCGTCCTCCAACGACCATTGGTCGAGAACAACATCAATGCCATCCGACATTAGTCGTTCCCCAAGTTCACCAACCCATTGAGTGTGTTCTTCACTGGTCCAGCTGTAGGAGATGAAAACTTTTGGTGTCGGGCTTAGATTGGTCATAGCGATGAGCTGGAAGAAATTTGGAGTTACTGAAGGTGTTTTGGCACATAAGGCTTTGGCAAAATCAACTGCCTGATTTACTATCAAATGCTCCGGCATGCAGGGCGTCCTGCAAAAAGATCAACAAGTCAACTGACCTTTGCAGCAGACCACGAAAGACGTCGCAAAGAGGTTGTTCGTCCAACTTCAATGCTTTGCTCAATTGCTGATAGTCACTGCCTTTTCGATGAGCCGCCCCTTTAGAACGCAGGCTCTGCATTTCACGCAGTACTTTGATTTGTTCCTTTACGATATCCGAATACTGAATTGCCAGCACGGCCTCAAAGCGATTGATTCCGCCGTCTATCTTTGCTTTTGCGGGCGGCAGAAGCTGAAGCAGTTGCTTTTCGTTCAGAGAATCAACTAGGACTTTGGTCATCGATAAAATCAACTCGTCAAAAACCTTTTGTTCATCGTTACTCGGGACACGAATCCCCTGAAGAAAATGGCGATCACCTTCAGTTAATGGCAAGTACAACGGCCAGCCGAGTCGTTCCTCGGATTCGCGGCACAATTCCGCATATCGCTGAGCGAAAACATGCTCCACTGAATCGGAATCGGCAAATTGACCAAGGATCTGACGTCTGAAGAATGGCTCACTCACTTTGATTGTCTTCGGTTCGTTGAAACTCAACCAATGCTGCCACTCAGATTCAGGCAAATCGCGTCCAAGATCCCCAAGCCAAACAATGACATGATCATCGTGATGATTGTCGATCGTTACTCCCCATAGTCCAGCGCAGGACAGGCGTGAATCTCTGACTTCGTACTTAGCGGGTTCATTAAAATACTTGTCAAGTACGGCTTTGCGAAACTGCACAGGCGTCAAATAGTGTGGTGCATTTGGATTACCACCAAAATAGTTTCCAAGCTGGTCCGGATCACAGGTGAATCGAATTTCGTTGTCGTCGTCATCAACATCCGAGAGAAACTTCGGAAACTCTTTTGGTGGCGAGTATCCAAAGAACGGAACCTTGTTGCGATCCATCGGCTGCAATAATCGCTTGCCAAGAAATCGACTAATAGATTGCCGACCGTGTTTACGTTGCAAAAAATGCAGGTCACGAACTGCCAAAGAATACGAAATCAATCCATCTTTTACTTCTACAACGCCATCATCTAGCCCTAGATCCTTGAGAGACGATGTAGAGTATTCAACGGAATCCAACAACAACGCCAAATGCATCTCTTTAACCGCAAGGAATTCACGGATTTCGCGAAAGCGTATCTTTACTGACCGGTTCAGAATCTCGGCAACAACTTGTTCCTGCCCGTCTTCATCAAACTTCCAAAACTTATTGGTCCGGCGATCATGGTACAGTCGGTGGAACGTTCGAAACTCTTCAGAAATCTCAACATAGTCTTCCCGCAACCCGTGAAATTCGTGATACAGAACCAGCGGCTCGATTCCCTCACGAAACTGCCCAAAACGCGAATACTCTGTTACCTCAACACCGTTTGGGTATGAAGAAATTGCGGACGGAAACCCACTACCCTTGTGAAGATCCCAGCTTGGGTCAAGCAGGGACGAATCAATCATGGTATTTGGAATTAGAGCACAGTAGGCACCCAAGTCACGTTGATTTCCACGTTGACTGCTGCAGACATCCAACATGTCACTTGGCCGTATTGTGTCACGAAGTCGCGTGATGAAAGCAACTTGCTTCAGCCGATCAGTATCTGGATGAGGGACGTTCATTTTTCAATCTTATACAAGCGTACGCTCAAAGTGGGACGATGTCACGATATCGCATTGACTACTCAGATTCAGGCTCATCATCCGCATCGTCGTCCTGAATCGGTTCGCCCAACTCCACAAGTGCCTTACCCATGATTTACTACGCTTACCAAGCATGAGTTTGCGTCGTGATTCCACAAATCCGCCAGTTTGCCAGTACTCGTTCGTCCTGTCAAAAAGCACCCGCCGGTAAAGGAAAATCCCCCGAAGGGCAAGTAGTGTATCAAAGTAGTCACGGTTTTCATCTGCTCACAGTAATGCACTGCAGGAGAACATCCCGTATCCGATTCGCGATCGTGTCAACTCAAGATGAAGATCCCTGTCGTCGCTTCAAACGACAGGGATCGAATCGTTGCCATTAAACACGAAGACACATTCAAGGAATTGATTCGTCGAATTGTTACTTGCACTCCGACACGGGTTTCGGCTCGAAGTGCAGATCGCGTTCGATCGGCAGGCCCATTCGGCCTCGGATGGTTTCCAGTTCTTCGAGCGAGAAGTAGCCGAGTTCGCTTTCGTGGCCGATGACAAGTCCGAAGCAGAGATTTTCCTCTGGATCAAACTCAATTACATAGCACGTCCATGAACTGTCCGGCGTGAAATATTTCAAGACAGCAACAGGATCTTGCCACTTCTCGGACGCATACAACATTGGGATTTTGTCCGTCATGTCTTCCGGAATGAACACTGTTGCCGAATTTGCCCCTCTGTAAGTGCAGTAGAATCGATTGCCCCTGTTTCAGCCCCTGGAATTTCAGAGGCCCCTGTTTTCGCCGCGTTTTCCGGTCTGGTTTCGAGTCCCTCATCGCCCATTTTGTCTGGCCGTAGGTATGCGCAAACATCCGCAGAACCCCGTAAAACATTGCGTTTTGCGGGGTTCTTTGCTTTGGTGGGTTTCTCAGTTCCCGTCAGTTCGCGTGTGTTGTGTGCCTAAAGGGACGCCTTGACGCAGGTCCCCAAACAGAACGAGCCCGATGTAATCGCATCGGGCTCGTTCTACTTTCGGCATCAATGTCGAATCACATCTTCAGGCATCCTGCAGAGACAAGACAACGCGTTTTCCAAATGCGGCCGCAACGCGTTCCAGCGTCTGGATGGTTGGATTGGCCGTGGCTGCGGACTCACTGAACAATCGGCTAAGCTGTGCCCGATCCATTCCCGTGCGAGTCTGCAAATCATTCAAACTCAATTGCTGTGTCTCTTTGGCCAAACGCAGGTCAGACAGCACGGCCGCAATCATCGCGTCATGAGCGCTCAGCAGCTCCCGGCCGGCCGCGACAATCTCATCCTTCTCGGAATCCAGCTGAGCCTGCAGGGACTTCATGCGACGGCTCTCAGCGGGTGTCAGTACTTTCGTTTTGTGAATCGCTTTCTTCATCGCCATCCCTCTCAGATCTCAAACGCCGTGACTGGCAGGATTTCCGTTTCGTCCTCGTCCAGCCACCCGAAGACACACGCCAACCGTTTACCTGTGGAAGTGGAACCAAGAACGATCGGCAAGCCCGTTGAGCGACTCTTTTGAATCACCCGGGCGTCCATCACCACTTCCGTGAATTCGTCCTGCGTCACATCATGTTCGGCCAGGTGCTGAATCGCTTCTTCAGACCACTGGGAAAAAATAGAATGGCATTCAACGAGCCCTTTTTAACACCCCCGTGAAGCGTTCGATTTTATCGGGTGTTGATTCAGGAATCAACAGCTTTCGGCATCCCGAACGCCGGCGGCTTCAACTTTCATGAAGGATTCAACGTCCATGCCGTTGTTGTATTCGTCGATCAGCTTTTTGAACTTCTCCATCAGATCGGTGCGAGTCTTGTTGAGATTCACCATGTTCAGCAGCTTGTCGCCAGTGACCTTCTTCAGTTTTTCCGCCTCAGTCCGTTTTCGGCCTTTGTCGAGTTGGGCCTTCACCCCCAGATACTGATGATTCTTTCCAGTGATCTTGACCAGCCCGCCCCTGGACTCATCAAACAGAGTAAAGTTCTCGACAAGATCGATCAGTCGTTTCTTTTCGCAAATGCCTCGAATCAAAGTCTCCAGCGAGATCAGTCCTTTCTCACCTTTCGATGAACATCAGAGGCAGAGCAATCGTTTAACGGCAAACCGTAGGCGCGTCGAAATCTCAAATGAAAAGCAAACACAAAACTCCGTAATCTACTCCTCCGGCAAGTTTCCATCTTACAAACTTTGCCGTATTATGCCGGATCGCCTGAACATAAATTCCCGGGAATTCGCCTGCGCCTGCGGCTCGCCGTTGAACAAGATTTGATGAACTTGGCACTCTGGACGTACATACCACCAGAACGACACGAGTGGTCCATTAATCGCCCATGATGAGGGTCGATGATTTCGACAATCAATTGCACCATCGTGGTCAGCGTAAAGAACTCCCCACCACGTTGCCCTTCCGCCCGTGCAAAATTGCCGAGGAAGTATTCGTAGATCTTCCCGAACTTGTCCCCATCCGCATCGACGGCAATCTGAGAGAAATTCTTGAGCAGCGATACGAGAATGGCGTTGTCGATTTTGGTGTATGTCTTCGGCAGAACGCCCTTAAGTTCTTCGTTGTCCGCCTCAACGGATTTCATGGCCTAATTGATTGCTTTGCCGATGTTCTCCCCTTCCGGCAGCGACAGCAAATGCGAGAACCGAGCTTTCGGCGGCAGATACATCACGCCGTTCGCCTGATAGTCTTCCTTCCCGATCGTTCGCCGCCCCGTGCCTTTGCCTTCCAGCTCCTTTTCCACCTGCGTAAACCGACAATCGGCTGGCGAGTTCTTAAGTGTACGCTGGCCTTGTGTGGAAGCCGCACTCCAGACACTTCGAAGTAAAGTCAGATTTTGGGTACGGCGCGGGCTACTTATTCCACTCGCGAATTACGATCCCTGAATAAGACGACAAACAAGATGGACAGCAGGACAGAAACCACTGCCGGGATCGCCCAGATCATTTGCCAGTTGTGAGTGACGCTTCCGTCGGCTCCATGAATTGCATAATGCTCGCCGACAACGCCCGACAACCAGGAACCGGCAAACATGCCGATTCCCAGTGTCACGAATGCGTGCAGCCCCTGGGCTGCACCGCGAATCTCCTTGCCAGCCTGCTGATCGACGTACATTCGCCCCATCACAAATATGAAGTCGTAGCACATCCCGTGCACGGCGATTCCAAGGTACATCATCCAGTGGGCATCGCGCGCAGTGTCGAACCACGCAAAGAGCCCGAATCGCAATGCCCACGCCGCCATGCCAGTGAGCAGTATTCCTTTCACGCGAAGCACGGGCAGCAACACCGGCAGCAGCAACAGAAACACGACGTCAGAAACCTGACCGATTGTCATCTTCGCTGCCGCGTTGGCGATGCCAAGCTCGTTCAGGAACACGTTCATCCAGGCGAAATAAAAACTCAACGGAATGCAGATTAGAAACGAACACAACATGAACGTTGCGAACGAGGGCTGACGCATCAGGTTGAGGGCATCGATACCCAGCATTGTTCGTAACGAAATCTTTTGACCTGCTCCCTTTGGCGGAGTGTTTGGCAAAGTAAACGAATACAACCCCATCAGCGCCGCAGCTCCGCACGCCAGATGAAACATGCCAACATCGTTTTCGAGCTTCAGACTGCTATTGACCAGACCGGCGGCGATCCAGCCTACACTGCCCGCCATCATGACGATGGGAAATTCTTTCCCAGGATTCGCCGCGTGATGCAGCGTCAGCGTATTTGTGAGTCCATGCCCCGCCATGTAGGTAATGGTGTAAAGAATCAGCAGCGGATAAAACGTAGTGAATGTCACCTGTGCCGCAACAATGTACAGCAATCCCGCGCCGATGACATGCAGTGTCCCCAGCAGCTTTTGAGTGGCGAAAAAACGGTCAGCGACAATCCCCGCAAAAAAAGGAGCAACGATCGCCCCAATTGCCGTTGTCCCGTACGCCAGCCCGACCTGTCCGCCCTCGAACTGCAATGTCTTCGTGAGATATGTGCCCATTGTGACAAACCACGCCCCCCAGACGAAGTAGTGCAAAAAAACCATGATCCACAGCCGGACGATCATAAACGGGGACATTGGTGGAGTACTTTCATGACCCGTGAGCAATCGCTCACGATGAGTGTGATGCAAAAGTCGCTTGTATTTTTTCCGCATGACATCGGAAAGTACGTGGCCCGTATTGGCTTCCATTAACCAGGTGAATTTGTCGGCCGCCCCGGCCTTTTCACAAGCCGCTGCAATCGTTTCGACTCCAGCGCTCCGGCAACGATTGCAGATAATTTGAGAAAAGCTCGCCGATCAGCTGGCATGGGACCAATACCTCCGCGTCTCAATTTTTTGTCGGGAGGCTGTCGAGGCCGAACCGTTTCTGATCATAGCGGGATCCTTCGGTGCGACGCAAACCGTTCAGAGCCGATTAGGCGTGTCGCTGAGCGAGACTGGAGTGTCCTCGCAGGATGAACTCCAAAACCGCACGGAGGAATTCGGATTCCTGTGGGCAGCAGCCAAAGTTCGGGTGTTCGCCTTGATCTTGCTCCATAATCCGGAGACCATATGAGATTCAGCCCCACCCACGGCGGAAAGTCCTTCGGCACTTACGTCTGCCAGCCCGCCACAATGTACCGCCCGGAGTTATTCAGATGCAAACTGGTGCTTCCGCAATGGGATGCCGTGAGTTTCGAAGGTCACTGCGTCAAACAGGACGACGCGGTTTTCTGCATGCGGGTATGCTGGGTACGGCGGGGCTGACTCTGTCCGATGTGTTTCGCGGACAGGCCCAGGCGGTGGAGTCGGCAGCGAACAAATCGTCTCCGCATTCGGTGATTATTCTCTGGATGCGCGGTGGTCCGAGTCAGCACGAAACGTGGGACCCCAAGCCCGAAGCGCCTGTCGAATATCGAGGTTACTTCGGGGCAATGTCCACCAAAGTGCCGGGAATTCAAATTTGTGACATGCTGCCACGGTCGGCCGCCATCATGGACAAATGGTCGATCATTCGCAGCCTGAATCACACCGATGCCGGACATTCCTCCGGCGATCAGCTGTGCTTCACGGGTTATCCGAGCGGCAGTCGTCCGGATGTCAATACCCACCCCAGCTGTGGATCCATCGTTGCCCGGCAACTGGGGCAGCGAAATCCTCAACTGCCGCCGTACGTCATGATTCCTCGGCGTGTCCCCGGTGTTGATTCGTCTTATCTGGGAACAGCTTGCGCTCCGTTTGAGACGCAGGCAGATCCGGCAAACTCTGGCGCATTTCAAATTCCGAATCTGGCATCACCGACGGAAGTGCCGGTCGATCGAATCGATGACCGACGTCAACTGCTTCAGAGTCTGGACCACATGAAGAAGGCGGCGAACCATGCCGCCCAGATTGGAGCCGTCGATGCGTTTCAGGCACGAGCCTGGGACATCCTGCTGGGTGACGCCGCGCGAAAAGCGTTTGATCTGGATGCTGAGCCGCAGCACATTCGTGACCTCTACGGCTTCATGCCCGCGTATCAGGCTCCGACGCCTGACCGTTGCGGCGTACCGGCATGGAGTCAGCGTTTTCTGCTGGCCCGGCGACTGGTTGAAGCTGGCGTCCCCTTGGTTACTGTCGACTGCCGTTGGTGGGATACCCACGTGAAAGGCTACGAGACCATGCGAGACGGCTTTTTGCCGCGCTGGGACCAGGCATATTCAGCGTTGATCCAGGATCTGAATCAGCGCGGCCTGCTGCAAACAACGATGGTGCTTGCCTGGGGCGAGTTTGGACGAACGCCGCTAGTCAATGCCACCGGAGGCCGCGATCATTATCCGAACGTCTTTAGCGCGGCCCTCGCTGGCGGCGGCATTCAGGGCGGACTTGTCGTCGGGGAGTCAGATTCCAAAGGAGCTGTGCCGTTCAGTAATGCCAAGCGACCTCAGGACGTTCTGGCAACGGTCTACCGGCATCTGGGAATCGACACAGTTGTCTCCTATCCAGACCACAGCGGTCGTCCAATTCCGGTATTGCCTTTTGGTGACCATATCTCAGAGTTGTTTTGAAACTCCACTTTTGGCAAATACTTTACGGCGTGCGCGAGGCAGTTTTGGCAGGGGCAGACGGAGGGAGTGGAGTTGTCTATGAGGAATTTGGCGGAGCAGACAAGGCCGGGGTCAATTCAGCGTATTGGACGAACCCAAGCGATTCACGGATCCAACACCTGCCTCGAGCTCACAGGGGAAGGCGAGCCATGGGATTTGAGATTTCAAGTTGCAGATTGAAAAAATTCGGTGACCAATGACCGTGTGCCATTTAATGACCATCTACCATTTACCGTCAATCGGGCTGCGGGTTTCATTGGTGAGTCGTCTCACAGATCGTTAACGTAAGCAAAGCCTAAAAGTTGCGCGACCGGCGTGTCCCGTGTGGTTCGCCTGGTTGCTCGGATCAGAGAGGCTTTTCTGCGAGGTCGATGATGATGATTCGAAAGGTGTCGTGTTCCTGCCTTGTGTTTCTGATGTCGGTTTTTGCTGGAGACAATGTTCCGGGGCAGGCGGTTCCTCCAAGTCCGCTGCAATACATGGAAGGACATGCGGCACCAGTGCATGCCGTTGGTTATTCTCCGGACGGCAAGATTCTGTTCAGCGGTGACACCTCCGGCGCGCTGAAGATGTGGGATCGTGCGACCGGCCAATTGCTGTCCAGCGGAGCGTGGCATGACGGAGCGATTCTGACACTTGCCGTTTCGCCGGATGGCCAGCAGGTTGTCACAGCCGGTACAGGCAAGCAGATCGTTGTGTCCGACGTCGCGATCCCTCGGCCGCTGCTGGATCTGACTGGCGTTCCTGGCGTCCCCACAGCAATCGCCTTGTCGCGTGATGGAGCAATGCTGCTGACAGGCGATGAATCAAACAATGTCAGTCTGTGGGATCCGGTGGCGGGCAAACTGATTCGCAACTATGCCGGGGCAACAGGTCCAATCGTCGGAGTCGGCTGGATTCCGATGACAAAGTCGGTCCTGGGCGCTTCTTTCGACGGCACGCTGCGAGAATGGAATGTTGACAATGCACAAATGGGCGGTGTCGTTTATTCGCACCCAGCCTCCAGTCTGGGCGTTCCTGAAGTGGGCTCGCAGGTTGTGCTGGGTGGTCAGGATGGATCGATTCGTCGAGTCACATGGCCTCCAGTGCCAGCCCAGAATCTTTCCGGGCACAGCGATGCGGTATCGGCGGTCGCGATTTCGGGTGATCAAAGATTCGTCATCAGCGGAGGCTACGATCAAGTTGTGCAGATCTCACAATTGGCCAACGGTCAACCGGTACGCACACTGGCAGGTCAAGTTGGGCGAATTTTCTCTGTCGGTTTGTCTCAAGATGGTGCATTGGCGGCATCCGGCAGTGAATCGGGCACAATTCAAACTTGGAAAACGGCAGATGGAACGCTCGGCCCGCTGCTGGCGGGACATGTCGGTGCCATCAACGATCTTAGTTTTCATCCGTTGAAGCCATTGGTGCTGAGTGCGGGGCTGGATGGGACAGTGCGCCTTTGGGAAATCTCCGAGACTATGGCACCGGTGCGAGGCCACAGCCAGCCAGTGGTGGCGGTTGCGTTGACTCCGAACGGGCAATTGCTGGTAACTGGAAGTGCGGATAAAACGGTGCGAGTGAGCACAGTCAGCGACGGTCAGCCGAAATTTGCGATGAATGATTTCCTGCAGCCGATCCAATCACTGGCGGTGTCATCGCAGGGCGCTCTACTTGGCGTTGGCGATGTGGCGGGTGATCTCCAAATCCGAAGTGTGGATCAGGGAGCGATTGTCTCAAACTGGGGAGCCCACGTGGGAGCGGTCACGGGCTTGCAGTTCCTCGGGAACGGTGAACGCATCGTTTCTTCCGGCGCGGATGGCACCGCAAAGGTCTGGACGCTGCCTTTTGCCGCGTCTACGACAGTGAAAGCTCACGAGCAGTCTATTACTGCATTGACGATCACGCACGACGGCAAACAGCTGATCTCGGCGGGGCTCGATGAATGGATCCGTGTCTACAGTCTGGAGAATCAGCAACAGATCGCCAGCTGGAAAAGTACCACCGGACCCGTGACGGCGCTCGCGATCAGCTCGGACGACAAGCGGCTCGTTACTGGATCAAACACGGGCAAATGGCAGAGCTGGTCATTCCCCGACCATGTCGAACAGCAGCAGCAAATGGGTCATGCCGGCGGCATTC
>Ga0209390_10009980_pt1 | contig 11246 bp, 7 predicted proteins | sample BON01_FD_187212 | JGI IMG/M metagenome (GOLD analysis project Ga0209390, IMG submission 187212) | Freshwater microbial communities from Lake Bonney liftoff mats and glacier meltwater in Antarctica - BON-01 (SPAdes) (version 2) | ecosystem: Environmental > Aquatic > Freshwater > Ice > Glacier... | reverse complement strand
TATATATACATATATATATATACCGCCCAGGGTTGGACCCCCCGCACTCCCCACTGGTATTCGCTTTCTGTTTCAGATGCTGCCCCTCCCCTCACGTATATATATATATAATATATATATATATATATATATATATATGTATGTGTGTGTGTGTGTGTGTGTGTATATTATATAGATACCGCACAGGGTTGGAACTCCTGCCCTCCCCAACGGTATTCCCTTTCGCAGAGTCACGCGTGAGCTCCCCCCCCCCCTCCCTCCCTCACGTGTATACATATATATAGAGATATAGATATAGATATATATACAGATATATATATATATCTATGCCGTACCGGGTTGGACGCTTCGCCCTCCCCACCGGTATTCGCTTTCTGTTTCAGATGCTGGTCCCCCACCGGTATTCGCTTTCTGTTTCAGATGCTGCTCCCCCCCCTCACATATATATATATATGTATATGTATATATATATATATATATATATTGTATTGGGTTGGACTTTTTGATTTGTTTATTGGTATTCGCTTTCTGTTTCAGATGCTTCTCCGGATCGACGAGATCGTCTCTGGCACACACAAGCAGCAGAAGAAGCTCGGGTTAACCCGAATATTTATATATATATATATGTATATGTATATATATATATATATATGTAATTCCCTTCCTTTTTCAGATGCTGCTCCGGATCGACGAAATCGTCTCTGGCACACACAAGCAGCAGAAGAAGCGCGCGCCCACGCAGCAGGCGCCCGCCGACGAGGGAGGCGACGACCCGCGCGCAGACATCTGAGCAGCTATGTTTATATTCGATCTGAATGTGTATGTATGTACATGTGTATATGTACACTGGCTGGCGACGACATCTGAGCAACTATGTATATATATATATGGTCTCTATATATGGTATCTATATATATATATATAGTGGCTCGCCGGCGGAAGAGGGAGGCGACGACCCGCGCGCAGACATCTGAGCAGCTATGTGTATATATACTAGATCTGAATGTGTATGTATGTACATGTGTATATATACAGAGGGATGACCCGCGCGCAGACATTTGAGCAGCGACGGATAGATAGGCATCTCGATCGAAATGTGTATGTATCTACATGTGTATATGTACAGTGGTTGGCCTTCTCGGCAGCTTATGTATCTGTAGGTGTCTATATATATAAGTATGTATATATGTATATATACATATGTATATATGTATATATATATATAGGTGTGTGTGTGTCATGGCTGGGACGTGCTGCAGGCCGCGAGGGTGAGTACGTCTTAGGGTTAGGGGTCGGGGAGGGTCGTTTGTAGGACTACTGCGATGGTAGAGCGTGAGTGTGTTGAGGAGAGGTGCTGTGCGCTGTGCTGGGGGGGGGCGTTCGTTGCTTGGTCTGCTTTGGGGGAGGGGGGTCTCGTGTCTTGTGCGTGGTATGTATGCCCTCTGTCAAACAGGGCCTGAGAGCCCGCCTTTGCCCTGGACCTTGAATTATGGTGGTGGTGGTGGGCGGGTGAGAGTGGGAGAAGTAGGTACTCACACTGATCCCCAAGCATAGAGCAGAATACGCACTCTGCCCCGCCCGCCGCCTGCACCGCACATACACGCACATGCAGTCGCAGTATGTGCAGGTAACTACCTCAGGTAGTTATGCGCCTCATATTATATAATATTATACGTACATATCATTATTATGTTGTGCCTTATCCTTATCATCATGATTATTTGATGCGAGCGTCCATGCCCACACCGCCGTGCCGTGGCATGCTATGTCCGTAATGCTTGTGCGTGTGCTGTTTGTTATTCTTGATTATCGACGGCCTCATCGTATGGCGTATGGCGAGTTGATACTAACGAGAGCCCCAGCTAAAAGGGTCAGCCACAAATGTCGATTGACATTTAACTAAATCTGGATGTTGGATGTTAATTGATAAACTAAGACTTGTGAGACTTGAGTGACTTTTGTGCAAGTAAATACTATCGACCGATATTGATACACATATATATTGACTCAATGTATATCAATCTAGCCAATAAAAACATCATTAGCAATAATTATAATTATATATATATCGACGACATATAGAAGCGTAGAAGTAGGAGGTAGAGGCGCTCCCCTGGAAGGCCCTGGACCCTGGAGGGTATTTTTTGCCATATCGTCCTGTTTTCGAGGCGGTGCGTGAGATACGATGACGATGAGATACAGCTGGATACAGCAGATACAGCATACGGCGCTGGATACAGCTAGATACGTACAGATACAGCTGAATACAGTGGGATGCAGCGGGATACAGTGTACAGTGGGTGGATCTGCTGCAGAATGGCAGAATACGCGGGGGTATACAGCGGGATACGATACCAACGATACGGGGTGAGATACAGGTACAGGTAAAATAAAAGTAAAATACAGGCGAGAGATTCCAAAAATACACGCCAGGGGAGAGGGCGTATAGTATAACTTATAGATCAGCCAAAACACCACGACTAAAAATAGCGAAAAAAAATTGGTATATATATCTGTATATGTACATTATCATTGTCATTATATGATACATATCGCAATAATTACTAATAATATTACTAAAAATAATTACTATTATTATATGCACATCGCACATCTCCTCCCGTTCACAGGCTGTGTACGCAATAAGTAATCCAGCAATCCAGCAATAACTCATATCCATGCATCCAGTGGACCACATCCAGATCCAGTATCATAGTATCCACTCACACACATGGATTATTCGGAAATTATTCATTATTCCTTTTCGAATATATAAACCTTTTCACCCCCGCGATCAGACTCGGCACTGGCACACTGGCACTGCTGGTCTCCTCAAGCATACTGAATGCGGCCGTGCCATCCGTGTGCGCGCAACCTTATTGACTCGGCGCATTTCGTCGCGCTCCGCTCGTGCACTCATCGAGCGTAGTAGACAATAGGTAATAGTAACAGTAGAGATAACGACACCTACGGCGCACGGCGCTGCTGAATGTTGGTTGATATGATGTTGATCGCCCAATAACCAATAACCCACTAAATATTATTAGACTATATAGATATCGTGGATATATCTCAATCTCAATATATAGTTGTAGTTGTGGCAGTGTTGCGCCTTCGGCGCCGCGGCGCCACTAAAGCTATCATTATAAATATGTTATTCGTTATCTGCTATCTGCGATGATCCTTATTGGCCCCACCAGCGAGCGGCGATATGATGGCGATGACAGCAACAGCGCCACCACACCACACGGGCAATCATTATACGAGGGCGCTCCACCAGAGCTTCATATTTATGTTTACAGAGCACAAAGCTTATGGCATAGGGATATGATATGGATACGCTTATGCTTGTAAATATAATGCTTATATATAAACTTATATAGCTATAGCTATAACTATAAAATATAATTATTATCATATTATTTATTATTTATTATTATTATATGTATATATAACAGTAAACAGTCGTATTATATATATTTTTTATATTATATATAAATATATTTAGATTATACATATACATCTTATATATATATGTTAGGAGAATCCACTCCGCAGAACACCCGCTACTTAGCCGCCACAACACAGCTACAACTCAAGGTCAAAGTGGTTGGTGTGTCCCGCAGGAGTCGTCTTTGCTGTACGACGATGAAGTCGTGTGGGATAAGTATACGGAGAGGTATCGCGGATAAGGGGAGCCTTAAGCGCTTAGCGACGCAACCCGCCCCGGGCACATTATTTCAGCCTGCGATCACTCGCGCCTTCCTCCCCCCGTCGTGTCGTCCCAATCCCTCCGCCCCGTACCCGTGCGTACCACCTTGGGCTTCGCTAGAGCTAGAGCTGCGTCGCAACGTCAGGACTGCTGTGTGTTTGCGGGGCTTCTCTGCCTCTCTCTTAAATCGCCCCAGCCCCAGCGCGCCTCCATCCATCCCCTCTCCCTTGCCCTATAGCTCTCTCTCTCTTTGGTCCCCGATGACTCTTAGGACGGATTGGGGACCGCTGCTGATCACTGGGCGAGGCTTTAGCGCGCACTGCGAGAGCCAGGAGGAGGGCATGGCGGCGGTGGGCAAGAGACGTTGCAAGTCTTGAAGAAGGGCTGACGAGGGCAGAGATATATCTCTGCCCTTCACGGGGATGAACGGTGCGGTGCCCCCCCCCCCCTGTGTTAACCCGCCGTGGAGGCGGTTGAAATCGGGTAATCCCTTTATATATATTCTTTATTATTATTATTTTTAGATATTATATATCTATATCTATATATCTATATATATAGACTACTATTACTATATATATTATTATATATACTATATACATTAAAAATGACATTAACATTAAATTATATATATATATATATATATATATATATATATATATATATACATATAATATATAATAATAATATTGATATTGATATCGACGAACGCGCACAACGCACAACGCGCGGGAACGCGCCTCCACATTCCATACCCACGGCAAACAGCCACTGACGCACAATCCACACGCCCGCGTCACGCGTCACGGCGCCTCAAACATCAAACAATGTAAACAATAACAATGACGATTGAAACAATAACTGAACGCAGAAAAGCGCAGGTGGAAGGATTCAAACCACAGAAACCCAACAAATAACCAATAATCACACCAAACACCAAACATGGAACTGAACGCAGAAAAGCGCAAGGTGGAAGGACTCAAACACAGGAAACCTAAATAAATACACAATGCCTAGACATATATATGCCTCCGGCCGGCCGCCGCTAAAGCAGCAAGGCGGCGCGGCGAGTGACTCAGGGCATTGTGCGCAGGCCAGGGGTTGCGGCCTGCTGTAGAGGTCGGAGCAAAAAGAGAGCTTCTCTTTGTCCGCTCTAGCTCTAGATGATATGCTACTAATACTAATATGCGGTGCTACTACTACCAATATGTGGGTCGTTAACCAGAGAGAGCATCTCTTTGCCCACTCTACTTCTAGAGGGTATGCTACTACTACGAATATGCGGGAAGGGCACTAGAGGGTATGCTACTACTACGAATATGCGGGAAGGGCACTGGGGGATATGCTACTACTACTAATATGCGGGGAGGGCACTAGGGGATATGCGACTACTAATAATATGCGGTAAGGGCCGGGAGGGGCAGGAGAGGGCACGGGACTGAATATAGGGGGTGGGGACTGCACAGGCGGCGCACCTCGCGGTCAACCCCGCAGGCTCATCCCCACGCAACGCAAATAAGGGGCTATGGCAAACGAAAAGAATGGGCTATGGCATGCTATGGATATGGGTCCTAGAGGCTGAAAGAGGTATGTGGTATGACATGAGATGGAGTCACGACGCATGGATGCAGCGAGGGGTCCGGGGGGGCTCACTCCTGTACGTACAGGAGTTCGCGCATGGGTATGGGTATAGGCGGGGCAGCGGACACAACGGAGTGACACGTAATGCATGCATGGTGTATGGGATATATGCTCTATCTAGTTTGTCTATAAATGGAGGCGAGTGGATTGGCGGGTTGACCCGATCTTATACATGTATCTATTCTAAAATAAACCGCGGCGAGTGCGCGGCGGGGGGCGAGAGCGCCCTGTAAGGGGTTGATGTATCTATATCTGTACATATTCAATCTAGCGATCCATGTCTATTTATAGATCTATGTCTATATCTATCGATCGACCAACGCCGTTTTGACGACAGAGAGGGCGAGCTCGGCGCTGGGCCCGTAGAGAATTCATCCGAGGACTCCGATTCCCTCAACTGCGTCGATCGCCACCGCGCCGCCGACGGCGCGGCCGCGCTCCGCCAGTTGCGCCTTGAGCCTCGAGGTAGCCTGCGCCGCGCCCGGGTCCTCCCTGCGCTCGACGAAACCCTGCAAGTGGCAACCGGATGCGTTTTGTCAAAACCCGGCGGTGGGAATGTGTCAGAACCGGGAGTCGAACCCACGTCCTCTGGGTGCATCGCCTGGGGACAGCACCACTCATCTGAAAAGGTCAGCTGTGATGAGTGGTACTGGAATCCATCGCCTGATATATCGGGATATATGTGTGGAGCGCGGCGCGTCGTACGCGGCCTGCTGCTCACAACACGTATGAGTACCTTTATTAGACCCTCTCTGCGTTCGACGAACCCCTACACGTCAAGTCGCCGCATTAGTACCATAGTAGACAGTAGAGCGGGGAGGGGTATTCCCGAAGGAATACCGGAGGGAGGACCAATACCTCTGCATCGGGATACATACATTATTAAGCTTCGATTGGTCGACCCTTCCAGGGTCCGCACATATATACATAGACAGCTAGACAGCTAGAAATATCGATAGATGTATATGTGTGTATATATAAATGATGGATAGAGAGAGAGGCAGAGAGAGGAAGATCTAGAGAGTTTATCGCGCTTGCTCACCTGCTGGAAGAGCGCGGCGTTGCAGGCGTTGCGCATGCGGACCGCCGCGAGAAGCGCGGAGAGGCCGTCGTGGCACGAGACGCAGCTCACCTGCGAAGAAAAGGGAAACGGGGCGTTAAATTAGTTTTGGGGAGTGTTTATGTATTGCTGAGCTCACGCGAAAAGAAACCGAAACGGGTTTTTACGGTTAGGTGTGGAGGGTGGGAAGGTTACACGACGAGAAGCGCAGAGAGGCCGTCGTGACGTAAAACGCTGATCAGCTGAAACAAAATCCAAGTATGAGCGTCGGCGACGTTTGTAGTTGAAGGCGCCGTTGAAAAAAACCGGCCGTTGGCTGTAGTGATGCGAGATTTTTTTGTATTGTTTGGTAGCGCACCTGCCGCTGCTCGGCGGCGCGTTCCTCAGCCTCCGCCGCGCCCACGGGGTAGGGGGCGGGCGGCCCGCGCGGTGGCGCGCACGCGGTCGAGGCACCGACGTCGATGATGACCGTGCCGGAGCGCACCCACTGCGCGCTGACCATGGTCCCCTCCCTCGAGCCGATCACTATAACATCAGCCAGCTCGAGCAGGCTTTCGGCCCGCGTCCGTCCAGCGTAGGACTTATGCGAGGCAGGGAGCGGGGACTTCTCGGAGAGCACGGTGCAGCCGGCCGTCTCGAGGCAGCACTCTAGCGCCGACACAACGCAGGCTGGAAGCCCTATCAGCAGGCAACACGGGCGCGGGCACGGGGCCTTCGCCGGCAAAATCTGGTGCGAGCGCAGCGCGTCCTCGACGGCGATGACGATGGCGGGAGAGAGGGAAGACGAGAGCGGCAGCGGGGCTGACACGGAGAAGGGATGCGACTCCTGCAGGAAGCGGAACACGTTGTGCTCCGTCAACCCGTCCATGTCTTTATCGTCGTCGATCAGCGCCAATGCCTCGGTCCCGTCGCCGAGGCGCGACGGCAGCGGAAGCTGGAGGATGATGCCGTTGACTCCGCGATCCTGGTTGAGGGAGATGATCACGCTGCGCATCTCCGAGGCCTCGGTCGTCGCGCGCATGCGCCTGATCAGTAGGCGGATGCCCGACGCCCGAGCGGCGCGCTCCGTCTCGCGCGCATAGACGATGGCGGTCGGGTCTTCTCCGACGAGGAGCAGCACCACCTGCGGAGCGCCCAGCCAGCCCTCGTGCTCCACCGTCTCGGCCACCTCCATGCACAACTGACGAGCGAGAGCCGACATCGGGTTAACCAACTGACGGGAGACAGCCGACATTTTCCACGTGGAATTCGTAATGAAATGACGAAACTTGCCAAGAATTTATGTATAACTTGCCGAAATTGGTGCATCAAGAGCAATCCCGGGAAAGAGAATCTAGATTGATGCCAATCAACAAGAATACCGGCAGGGTACACTAAACAAAAATACCGGCAGGGTATACAGAAAACCCATAAGCGCGCACTCCGCCTTCCCGCGCACACCGCCTTCCTTGCTTCGCCGAAGACTAAGACTTCCTTCCATGGCACCCATCCTCACGCTGGCAGCTCTGCTCGGCGCCTCGATCGGCGCACCAGTCGGCACCAACATGCACGACGAGGTCCGTCGACTCCAGGAACGGCTCGCCGCGCTGGCCGGCTCCATTGACTCCACAGCGCCGCACGATGCGCCGGCCGACTCCATTGCCGCCGCGGCGCCGCTGGAGCAACCCCCGCACGAAAGGCGCCAGACCCACGACGCGGAGGACGACCTCTTCGCGACCGAGGACGGCTACCTCGGCGGCCCGGCCGTCATCGAGCCCGACCATGTCTCTGCTTCGGCGGCGTGGCCTCTCTTTGTAGCCGAAGGCTTCGTCACGGGCGCCAAGTATTCTACCGCTGGAGTGGAGACGGCGGGCGACTTCCTCACCGGCGGGTTCCTCCAGCCCTCCAACCCGGTGGCCAACACCGTCAGCAGATTCGGCGCGCTCGGTTCCGACACCGCCCACGACTTTGGCAGCCTTGCTCAAGGCGGAACGATCAACCCCTTTGCGGAGAAGAAGGAGGAGCAGGCCGAAAGGCACCCCGAGGAGCAGGATGAGGAGCACGACGGCCAGCGGCGAAAGCTGCAGGCAAAGCCGCAGCCCACGACCTTTGGGGGGGATGGGGAGGACCGTATGGCAGCCTAAGGCTTAGATTTATATATGCAACAGGTACAAGGAAGTGGCTGCATGAGAGCGGCAATGCAAAATGAGAGAAGTGGTCTTGGATGCTTGGCGGAGTTTGAGAGAGAACCCCTTTACACTTGTAGCTGTGTGGTTTCTACACAGCTTTGCCCATTTGGTCTAACCAGTGTTTCGTTGTGATGTTGCTGTTTTTTCGATTCATTTTTCGCTTAGAATTAGAAGTTGGTTGGGCATTTTTCGCTTAGAGGTTGCGTATTTTGTGTGCATAACGCCCATTTCGCGCGCTTGCGCGCTTCCAGCTGGCGGCGGGAGTATGCGTGTGCGCCTTTTTTTCGGGTAAAACCGGGCTAGAAAACGTTTTTTTTTTTAATCTCCAGAAATCTCTAAGCTCCTAAACACTCTCACACCGCAAACACAAACACCCACACGCACCGCACAAGCGCACAGCACACACACAAAAAGCACCGACCCTGTTTAGGGGTCAGCATCACTATCCGCTACTGGGGACTGCTGCGGTGCAGAGCGTTGGATTGCCCTGGCTCGGCAGCGGGCGACGAGCGTCGAGCCGAGCATGCGAGAATTCTCACGGCAGATGACTGCCGCGACGTGGCGCTCGTAGCGGAGCCGGTCGATCGTTGATGACGGCCCAGCCTGACTCGCCGTTCTTGCGAGCGGCCTTGAACTCCTTCTTGTAGTAGGGGTTGACGAGGATCTTCTTGAAATCATCACCCCAGCCTCCGTAGGTGGTGAAGGCAGCGGCGACGACGCGGCAGTCGAGCGTCGAGCTTGGAGGCGAGGTCGTCGTACTTGGTGTGCTTGTTCTTCTCGGCGAGCTTGGTGCAGTGGTCGTTGGAGGCGGCAGCGACGTTGCAGATGTAGGTGGGGCAGGTGGGGCAGGAGATGGTGACGTGTGACGTCGAGGATGGTCTTGGGCTCATCGACGTACGGGTTGGAGACGTAGGCGTCGCCTGCCTTTTTGCCGTCGTCGTCAAGGATGGTGTGCTCGGTGTTGAAGTTGTAGCCTTGCTTGTTGAGGTTGGCGGCGATCGGGCCCTTGGGCGCTTGAGCGTGCCACAGGAAGAGCATTGTAGTGCGTGGGTGCCCGAGAGGAACGTGTCCGTGATCTCGTTCATTTGTCTAGGCGGGAACTCGCGGCAGGTAGAGGCACACGACCTGTCTGCAAGGACTTGGAGCGCGCCTAGGAGGCCAAAGCGGTGCCAGTAGTTCTGGAGAAACTCCTGGTCTGTAAGTCGGAGATTGGCGGTGGAGGGGACGGTGGAGAGGAAGAGACCCGCGCTGTGCTGGCGGGTGGGGTTTCCCTGTGGGCTGTTTCCCCCCGTGTGGTGTTTCCCCCCGCGGTGTTTGGGGGCTGCCCCCCTCCGGTTCTTTTGTCGCGCGTTGCTGCATAGCTATAGCTTTCTTCCATTCTCTGTGATGCTGTTCTCTGGCGTCCCGGCGCCTGGCCGATCTCCCGGCCAACGACATGGCAGCGGCTTGCCTGGTCCTGCTGCTGCAGACCAGCGCAGCATGCACAACGGCCAATGACTTCCCCCACGAGCTGGTAGCGAGTACGGCGACCTGCACGCCCACGGCGCCGACCGCTATGCGCCCACCGACCTGCGCGCCTTCGCCACGCGGTTGGATCTCATCACTGCTAGCAATTGCGAGGACGCCCTGCGCGCCTGCGCCAACATGGACGACCTGCGCGCCTGCATTGCCATGATGGATCTGGACGACCTGTGCGCCTGCATTGCCATGATGGATCTCTTCATCTCGCGGGTCTCGGCGGAGTCGACGCTGCACGAGCACGACGCGTGCACCCTGGAGGCCAAGATGCGCGCCATAGACCGAGCATTCGACCTGAAGACCAAGAAGCTGCGGATTATGTTCGACCTGAAGGCCGAGATGCGGCGGGCCACGCTCGAGTTTAAGGCCAAGATGCGGCGGGCCAAGTACAACCTGAAGGCCGAGATGCGGCGCGCCACGTTCGAGCTCCGCGCCTCGCGGCTGCCGGCGACGCCCGCACCACCACCAGCGACACCAACGGCGACGGCGCAGGACAAGGACAACATGCAGCAGTTCCTCGAGGAGCAGGAATTGTGGCTCGCCAAGACCCACATCACGTTCGGCGCTGCCTCCCGCATCCAGGACGACGAGGATCTGTGCGCCCGGGCCATGCACTTCCTCGAGGCGCAAGAGCGGCTGTGCGCGCAGGACAAGGACAACGCGCAGTACCTCGAGCAGGAGAACGACGGGCTGCGCATCCAGGCGGAGACCAAGCGCAAGATGGACACGGTCGCCGCCGCGGAGTCCGAGATGGGGGTGCTTTGCGAGCGCGAGATGGACGTCGCCGCCGCGGAGCCCGAGACGGGGGTGCGCGAGATGGACACGACCGCCTCCGTGAAGATCTTCGCCGTGGCGCTCCAGGACCTCGACATCTCGAAGTCAACCGCGGCTGACGCGCCGACGGGCAGCACGCTCCACGAGCCGGAGTCGCGCGCGTTCACGGTCGGCCCGCGCCCGCACGCCTTCGGCGCCAAGAACGTCAACCTCACCGTCTACTCCCGCGCCAAGGTCAAGGTTGGTCCCCTCGCACGCATCCGGATTGACGACGAGGTCTACACTTAGAATATTGCTCGCGGCGGCCTTCGGCCCTTTTTTTTTATACGCAGAGCAGACTGAAGGGGTAACCCTCTGATCGCCTCTTGCTGGC
>Ga0209390_10009978_pt1 | contig 11250 bp, 5 predicted proteins | sample BON01_FD_187212 | JGI IMG/M metagenome (GOLD analysis project Ga0209390, IMG submission 187212) | Freshwater microbial communities from Lake Bonney liftoff mats and glacier meltwater in Antarctica - BON-01 (SPAdes) (version 2) | ecosystem: Environmental > Aquatic > Freshwater > Ice > Glacier... | reverse complement strand
TATATATATATATATATATATATATATATATATATATATATATATATATATATATATATATATATATATAGTGTTGGTCCTAATAGGTGGTGCCGTCGTCGTCCGGGGACGCGGCGGCGACCGCCTCTCTTAGAGCCGCCCAGCAGTAGGTTGGTATAGGGGCGCGGATAGGGGTGAGCCCGGCGTGAGCGAGGGGAGAAAGGACCTCAGCTATGCGGCTGGGGTGGCTAAGGATATCGGCGTCTAAGTTGAGCTCGCGCTTCACTTGGACTCCAAGCCACTGTTTCTGCTGTAGGCGGGTGTGGTGGAGGAGGAGTCTGAGTTGGGGTTGTGGGCTGGAGGCGCGGTTGAGAGCGCCGCTGGCTGGGAGACAGTCCCCGACTGAGATGACAGCAGAGGTTGTGGCTCGCAGGCTGCCAGCCAGGAGAGCGGCCTCTGCGCACGCCCAGATGGCGAAAAGCTCCGCTGCTGGCATGGATAGGCGGGGCTGTCCTGAGCGCTCGTGCGGCTCCCGCGCCGATTCGGCAAGGGCGGCGGCGATGTCGGCGGGCCAGAGTTCTGAGGTGACGAAGACGGCGAGCGGCTGCGCCGGGTGGAAAGCAAAGCCGCCGGCGCCCGCGTCGCCTCCTCCGACGTCGCCACTAGCATCGCTGGTGACGGTAAGGACGCCCGCCGAGCCGGGGTCGGGGAAAGCCGCGGCCGGCGCGAGTGGGACACCGTAGTTGTCTCCGAGCGCGTCGTGGGTGACGCGGAAGAGCCGCCGGAGGCCGGCGCGCCGCTTGGAGTTGAGTGGGAGCTTAACGATCGAGAGCAGCCGTCTCCGCACGCCGCCTCTCTCTCGCGTGTTGGCCACTGCGTAGCCGTGGTTGATCTGGGCACCGATCTCGGGGAAGAGCTGGGATAAGTTGCAGGCGCGGCCGGTGAAGCGCTCGACGGGCTTGCGCTCGAGCTGGTCCTGCGCGAGGAGCGCGCGCTCGAAGTCGGCAATCTGCTCGAGGAGGAGGCGCCGCTTGGAGTCTGGGCAGAAAACCGAATCGCGGTTGACGTCGGGCTGCAGGCCGAGCGAGATGATGGAGGTGCCGACCATGGTCTTGGCGGTTGCGACGTCGAGGTCGAGGCTGGCGAGCTCGCCCGCGGCGATGGTGGCGTACGCGATGAGGCGGCAGCCGTCGGGGGCGGGCTCGAGGCCGAGCGCCCTCATCGCGACGGGGTCGAAGGCGAGGGGGGCGTAGCCGGGCGGCGCGGGCGAGGGGTCGATACCGCCGGTGCCCGTGAGGTCGTCGAGGTAGACCTGGAGGCTGCGCGGGGCGCGCTGGTGCTCTCCGGCTTGGAGGAGCCCGGCGGCTTGGAGAGCTACGCGGTGGCTGACCCAGCCCTGCGCTGCCGGCGGGAGCGGGTGTGCCCGGTCGTACTTGGCCTGCTGCGTGAGGATGTAGGCGGAGATGAGGGTGGTGATGCGCTCGAAGCGGTTCGGCCCATAGGAGCCGCCGAAGCAGAGGCGCGTGTCGACGCATATGCCGATACGCCCGTCGGCGTCGAGCCAGATGAAGCAGTGGTACCATAGAGCGAGGAGCTGGAGGCAGATGTACCGGTAGGCGCTGGTTAGGTCGAGCGCGTAGAGGCCCGCCCGGGCCGGCGCCGACTCCGGTGGTCCGCGGCGCTCCGCTGGCTTGGCCGACGGGTCACGCGGCGGGCGCCGCGGCTCGCCGGGCGGCGTGAAGGCCAGATCGCAGACGGCGGCCGCGTGCGCGATGCTGCGGACCGTCGGGAGGGTGACCTCCTTGTCGTGCACCTGGACGCCGGCGTTGACGCTCGCGCCTCCGCCGGCGCTAAGGTTAGAAGAGACGCGCGCCTTCTGGTAGTCCACGAGCGTGACCGAGCCGTCGGCGCCCTTCACGACTTTGGTGAGGAGGCGCATGATGACGTCGCGCGGGTCGGCGCGGCAAGGGACGGTGGGCAGGTGGCCGATGCGGCCTTTCGAGCGAGAGGGCGGAGGGCGGACCCACTGCTCGGCGATGTCGGCGGCGACCGTGGAGGCGGCGGCGGCGAAGTTGGCTGTGAGGCCGGGGTGGTGCCTCGATACTGAGGTAAACCGCTCGCAGCTGGAGCGCGGCTCGAGGCCGCCCTCTAGAATCTGGTCAAGGAGGTCCCGGTCGTCCCAGTCGAGGGCGTCGGCCATCTGGCGCAGCCGCTCGCGCGAGATCTGCTTGGCGCCGGGGAAGACGGTCCCGCGTGTGGAAGGCTGGAGCGGGATACAGTTATCCCGGTCGCTGGAGTCCCATATGCAGTCAGCCGCGCCGGGGGCGAGGTCGGCGGCTGGGATGGTGTAGGTGCGCCCGCTGTGCGTTGAGAGGCGGGCCGGCCTGCTGCCCAAATCGGCTCGGCGGCGGCGGCACGTGTCCTGCCAGGCGTGCTGCTGCGGAGGGAGGGTGGCGGCGATCGCCGCGTCGAGCAGCTCGACCTCGCCGTCGACGAGCCAGTCCTCGAGTGCGTCGTAGACGCCGGGGCGGAAAAGCTGCTCGATGGCGATGGGCTGGCGCTCCGCCCAGCCGGCGGGCCATGGGTTCGAGTCGGCGATGTCGAACTCACGGCGGGGCACGGGGGGGTCCGGCGGGGCGAGCTCGGGGAGGGGGGCGTCTCGAAGCTCGGCGTCGTCGGCTGGCCGGAGATTGCGGTAGGAGGAAAACTTGGGCGGGTGGCGGGCGGCGGCGGCGCACGCGGCGCGGATCGCGGGCGAGAGCGCCGGCCCGTCGGCGGCGCGTCCCTCTCCGATGAGGGTGGGGAGGGCGGCGGCGGCGGCGGTGACGGCTGCGACGGCGGCGGCGTGGGCGACGGTGGCGGTGGCCGAGACGGCGGCGGCGGGCGCGCCTGCGGCGGCGGAGGCGGCGGCGGTGGCGGAGGCGGCGGCGGCGGGCGCGCCTGCGGCGGCGGGGACGGCGGCGGCGGGCGAGACGGCGATGGCGGAGACGGCGGCGGCGGCGGAGACGACGGCGGCGGCGGAGACGGCGGCGGCGGGCGAGACGGCGACGGCGGAGACGGCGGCGGCGGCGGGCGAAACGGCGGCGGGCGAGACGGCGGTGGTGGCCGAGGCGGCGGCGGCGGGCGAGACGGCGGCGACGGCTGCGGCGGCGGCGGCGGGCGAGACGGCGGCGGCGGGCGAGACGGCGGCGGGCGAGACGGCGGCGGCGGAGACGACGGCGGCGGAGACGACGGCGGCGGCGGAGACGGCGGCGGCGGCGGGGACGGCGGTGGCGGAGACGGCGGGCGGCGGCTCTGCGGCGGCGGCGTCGCCGGGGAGAGCGGCAGAGTCGGGGTAGGCGGAGGGGGGCGGCGGGACGGCGGTGGAGGGGGCTGTGAGGGCGGCGGAGACGGGTGGCGGCGTGGCGGTGGCGGATGGGGGAGACGGTGTCGGAAGGGGGAGACGGTGTCGGAAGGGGGGGACGGTGGCGGATGCTAAGACGGATGGGGCTGTGATGTCGGGGGGGGTCCCAACCGCTCCTGCTGGCGAGAACCATGCAGGTAGCGTGTTGAGCGGAGCGGTCATTGGTCCCAGGGCTCCTGCCGGTATCTGCCGTGCTGGTAGCGGGCTGGGGGTTGGCGCTCCGGCCCTGACCGCTCCTGCCGGCGTGAACCGTGCTGGTAGCGTGCCTAGGGTCGCCGCTTGGGGATGTGTGTTGCTGGTTGTCGGCTGGGGATGTGTGTTGTGTGTGGCGGGGGGATATGTGCTGCTGATACCGTGGGGGGGGGCGTAAAGTGGCGGCTCCCCCGGGAGGTCGAGGGAGCCTATGCCCTAGTCGCCGCTAAGGATGGAGTTCTGCAGGCTGATGTTGGCTGAGCAGGCTGCTTTGATGGCTGAACGCGAGCCTGGGGGGGGGATGCCTTTGCCTCTGCTGTCGGCGCAGCGGTTGCAGGTCCTGCTGTTGCCGCCTTTAGTGCTGGGGCAGACGCCAAATAGATAGAGAGGGGCGCAGGGCCATTGGAAGGAGGAGGGCTGGGTCGCGCCGGCCGCGATGACTACTGCGTCGAGGGCTTTGCAGACTCGACCAAAACTATCGATTGGGCTGGCCTGGGCGTATGTAGCTATGGTGGCTGCGATTAGATTGGCGGGGAGGACGAGACGCGGCCCGGGCGCTGCTGCGGCTGTAAGAGTGTTGGTCACCGCTAGGGCGTTGGCGTGTGTGTTGGCTGAAGAGACGGGGGCGGCATGGGCCGGCGGTGGGGGGGGAGTTGGAGCCAGTTGTGCGACTGGAGTAGGCGCGCCGTGACCGACCTTCTGTCTCTTAGGTGCTAGGGGGGGCACTCCGTGGTTGGCGTAATACGCGGATTTCTCGGCCGGCGTCATGGCAGCTAGGGGGGGAGTGAGCTGCTTGCGCCGGGCGTTCTCTAGTTTTACTGCTAGACCGGCTGCCTGTTTCTGAGCGAGAGCGTGCGCTGCTGCTGGAGTGGGGGTGGAGGCGGGGTGCGCGCTGGCGCTAGCGGCAGGGAGGTGTCTCTTTACCGCCTGCCCGACGTTATACTCGTGGGTGGCCTCGACGAGGGTGCCCTCGGTAAAGCTGCGCGCGAGCCCGGTGATATCAATCAGGCCCGCGCCAGCGACCGAGCGGAGCCGGGTGGCGTCGTGGCCGAGCTGCCGGAAGAAGTCGTCGAAGCCCGCCTTGCAGGCGTCGAGACCTGCCTGGCTGAGAAAGGCGGTCGCGAGCCGAGCGAGGCCGTAGCCTTGCTCGCCGCCGGCAAGGCCGATGACGCGTCCGATCGAGGCGTCGATTATGGCGGCGAGGCGGGCAAGGGCGATGGGGATGCAGTACCTGGCCCCCTCCCCGACGAGGGTGCCGGGCGAGCCGGCGGCGAGCGAGCCGGGGGCGGGCGCGCGCTGGCCGCGGGCGTGCTCCGGCCTGTGGCCGCCGAGGGCCGTGATGACGAGCTCGCAGGTGAGGCCCGTGAGCGTGGCGACCGCCTTTGCGAGTTGCGCGCGGGCCGCGACCGTATCGTCTCCGTCGCCGACCTGCTCGTCTACTAGTAGGCGTGAGCGGGCGAGGATGCCTAGGCGTGTTTGATGGATGAACATATTGACTTGCTCACCCGAGGTCGAGCCGGCTGCTGCGCCGCTGGAGATGAAGTAGGCCGCGGCCGCGCTGCCCAGCCCCGGGATATTGCAGATGAACGCGCCGTCGGCGATGGGGTCCCGGGAGGGGCCCAGGCCGCTGTCGACGGCGCGTTGAATGAGGTCGTGTCCCTCGCGCGTGACGAGGGGGCCGAGCACGGGGGGGTGGACAGCGGCGGAGTCGAGGGCGGCGGCGGCTGGGGGGCGATGGTAGAGGCCGTATGCCGGCCTGCCCCTGCCATCGATCTGAGCCCAGGGGTCGGCGGGGTCGTGAGCCGGGGGCGGGGGGTAGTGGCTTGGGGGGAGACCTGGTGGGAGGCGTCTGGGGGGTGCAGGGAGCGCGAGCGGCTGCGCCCGCCCCGCTCTCTCTGCGGCGGAGATGAGCTGGCTGATGACGTGGGGGACGCTAGCGTAGTCTGCGGGTCTGGCTGGGGGGGTCCAGCTGAGATCTGCCTCGGCCTGGCTATCTAAGCAGGCTAAGTCCCGGAGGCAGGTGTGCGCGAGATCTGCGGGTTGGAGAAGGGCATCGATTCTGGTGGATCTGAGTGCCGCGCCGGCTATGCCGGAGATGAGCCCTGCGCCGCCCGCGCGGGAGAAGGCCTCCTCCAGCGAGAGGGTGGCTGCATCCTCGGGGAAGTACGTGGCGAGGGTGCGTGCGAGGCGTGGGTCGAGAGGGATGACTATGGCGAGGGTAGTGGGCTGAGCGCTAGCTGCGGCCGTACCGTGGAGGAGCGCGAGTGTCGCCGCCTCTGCGAGTGTGCGTGTCCCCGGGGCTGGGGCTGCTGCGCGTGTGTGTGCGGGTGGCTGACTGTCGGCCGGAGTGGTGGGTGCTGGGCCCGGTGGCTGGCGTTGGCGGGGGCTGTCCAGCTGCGGGGTGTGGTTGGTGTCTGTCAGGGGGGGCACGGGGGGCTGGCCTGAGGGAGGGGGGGGGGGCTCGTGGACCGGCTGGGGGCCGGGCACGCTGGCGGCCTCCTTCAACCACTGGCGGAGCGCGTCGCCGAGCGTGAGCCACTTAGAGAAGCCGCCGAGCCCGCCGTCGGCGCACGTCGCCTTGGCGTTGTGGATGGCGTTGACGAGCAGCGCGCGCTCGGGGGCGTCCCCTGCCGCGTCGTAGATGGCCTGGAGCGCATCCGCGAACGCGGCGGCGTGCTGAGCGTTGGAGGCCGAGTCTGCGAGCGCGGCTGCGGCGTCTGGGGCGAGGCTGGCGACGCCTCCGAGCGCGGAGACGACCTGCGCGACCGCGAGCGCGGCGTACGCTGGGTCCTGCCCCACGGCGTCGGAGGGCGGGATCTCCATGATGTCGAAGACGTGGAGGAGGGTGCGCGGCGCCGCGTCCGTGGCGCCGAGAAGGGCTGCTGGCACCTCGAGCGTGTCAGCGGTGGCTGCGGCTTCCGCCGGCTGCGGCACCCAGTCCATCTCCTCGACCGGGACGAGCCGCCCGGCCGAGTTGCGGCGGAGGAGCTCCTTGAGGGCGTCGGCGATCGGGAGGCTATGCGGCGGCAGGTCGCCAATGTATACGTCGAGGTGGGTCAGCGGGTCCTCCTTGTGGGCGGTGGCGGTCGGCCGGACGGTGGCCCTGCGCGCGGGGTGCACGTAGAGGTCCGTCGCCCCAATGATGTTGAGGGTCACCTTGTGGGCGGTCGAGTCGAGTTGGACCGAGGAGATGGTGGTGCGCTTCTTAACGTCGGGGTGGAGTATCTTGAGCCCGATCTTGATCGGGCCGCGGGCGGCGGGGCTGGTGATGGTCTCGATGACCTGGACGGAGTTGTCGGTCATGCGCACGATCGCGCCGACGAACTTGGCGGTGAGCGATTGGCGGTCCGCCAAGCCGTTGAACGTTGGGAGGCCGTCTGGTCCGGCGCGCCGCGTGCGGGCGTCGGCTGCGGCTAGGGTGACGACGTCCGAGACGCGAGTGAGGGCGGCGAGGTATGCCATGAAGAAGAAGATGCTAACGCTGTAAAGCGAGACGAGCGTGCGCGGCGAGCGAACGAAAAGCGATGCAGCAAAAACCGGCCAGCAAACGGCGGCAAGGTTCTAACTACTAATGAAACGGCGGCTAGGTTCTAACTACTAATGGTTAGAAGGCGACCGCGAAAACAAAAGTCCGCCGTGCCCTACCTCTGGCTATGTGCTGACTGTCACCAGCGAGCTGATTCGACCGCCGCTGGACGAAGCTGGAGCGTTTTGGATGGCCGATGCGATGGATGTTGACGACGTAGACGTTGACGGTGACGTGTGGCACCACGATGCGGACGACGATGACGATGACGATGCGGTCGCGCAGGCGCGCGCCTTGGAGGAGGAGGAAGACGAGTCGACGCGTGCGTTCGCCGCACCGACAGCGGTTGGCATGTACGCGATCTTCAGGAAGCTCGTCAAGGACGAAGGCACGGGCGAGACGCGCTGGGAGCCATGCGTCGGCACCGATGAGGGGCACGTACCGGACTCGCGCGTCCACCAATACGACCGAATGGTTGGCTGCAAACCGTCGGCGGCCGACCAGGCGGAGATCGATGGCACCCCAGCTGTTGTGGCCAGCTGGGCGGCATCACGCCAAGCAACCTGGAAGCACCTGTCGCACCTCGGGTTGACTTCGCCGAGGTGTGTGTGGTCACACTGTGTGGGTGTGGGTGCCAATGGTGCCAGGTGCCAGGGTGCCGCGCCGCACATGGTGGAGTAACTTGGAGTATCTGAATGCGAATACAATACGCGGTGCGTGCGTGTGTGACGGGTCACTTGCTGGCTGGAAAGATGGATGGTCGTGATTTTTGCACACGACACACACGAGCCTGTGGTTGGATGTATAGGATGTAGAGCTACACGTCCGGTATACCGCGTTGGCATTTTGCATTTTGGCCTTTACACTTACACACACAAAAAATCATATATATATAATTATAATTGCCATATCCATATTACCAATACCAACATATACCGGACCGGCAGTGCTTGCAGTTTGATGAGGGGCGGTGGCGATGGGGTGGGGAGTGTGAGTGCGGAGGGGTGAGAGTGGTACGTTAATTAACACCCGTGTGTGCGCGTGCGTACGCGCACGCGCGCGTGTTCTGGTTCTGGTGCCGCCGAATCTTTACATATATATTATGAATCATATATACATACATTATACATACATACAACAAACCACCTGCTTTTCCACACACATGGCCACACAACAAGACCCCTACTAATGTGCCGTTGACACTGCACAACACACAAGACAATATTTCGCGTACGCTAGCTATACGCTATACACTATACCACAACAAAGACCAACACCAACCCGAGCGAGGCCGCCCGAGGTCTCGTGCCCCAAGTGCCCGGAAGCATCAGCACAGAGAGCTGCGTGGCCCCGCGGAGCCACAGCCCGAGCTTGTCCACTGCCGCCGCGCAGCGCCACTGCGTCGCGCGCAGCGCCACCGTCGCGTCGCGCCATGCACCCGCCATCACATGTTCTCCATCGGCACGAGTTAAGGGTTAACCCTTGTGTGCCAGTGCACGTACTTCCTCGCCATGCGCGGCCGCTGCTGGAGCAATGATGCACCTCGCCCTGCACGGCCGCATCGGCGCCAGCGCGACGCCGCCCACCGCCGCGCCACGCCGCTCACCGCTGCGCCACACGTGCCACGAGCGCGCCGCGCGCCTCGCGATCGCCACACGCTGTGAACGTGCACGTACCTCCTCGTCAAGCGCGGCCGCAGCCGGAAGCAAGGATGCACCTCGCTCTGCGCGGCCGTATCGGCGCCGCCGCGCTGGTTGGCCACCCGCGGCAGCGCGACGCAGGCCATCGCCGGATGCACACCAGGCGCCGAAGTTGCGAATGCACTGCCTGGAGCACGTCACGGCGGAACCGGCGCGACCTCTGGCGACCGGAGATTCCACACCATCGTGCGAAGCGATGCAGTGCGGCGTGCTTGGTGGTGCATGCGCACGCGTGCGCGGTGCGCGCCGCAGGTTAACCCGAGGTGCTGGCGGCGCTCTGCTCAGCCCGGGCACGGCTCCCGCAGACGACTCGTAGCGGTAGTTCTCGCCGGTCGACGTCGCGCGCGGACTGGCTGGCGAGCCAGCACCGCCGAGTGGACCTCCCGCTGCCGCCCGCCGCTGGGAGTGCTTGGCTGGCCTGGACGCGTTGCAGACATGTTTGGCGGCGGCGGCTAATTCAGACTTATTAAAGAACCGGTTAAATTACATAGTAAACAGACCCGCAGCCCAGCACCCAAATCAGGTGCCAGGCACCTTTGTGAGTCACCTTTCTTTCCCAGGGTTTCGCCGGAAGCCCCTATACAAGGGTACTCTAGTATTGGGGTTTGCAGGCTTTCTTTCGAAAACAAAACTGCAAGAATATATATATATATATATATATATATATATATATACACACACACATATATATATATATATATATATATATTATATATATATATATATATATATATCCTGGTGGCACCCCGCTTCAAAAATCTTTTAAGATTAAGATTAGAAGCTGGGTACCCAGCCCTCAGATGCCATAATTTAACAATCAACAGGTCACACGCACACAACACACACGCGACAAAAACAAAGACGACACAGGCAACAGCAACACACCAAAACACTCACACACACACAAGACACACTCACGCAACGACGAGCGACAACGGCTTAGCAGCTGTTGTCAGAGTCGTCGTCGTCGCCCACGAGATCATTGTAGGTGGTTTGACGCGCGCCGCGCCGCCGAGGACGGCGACGTGGTGGGCCTGACAGTGCGGTCGATGGTGACGGTGGCGACGCGGCGGCTTCCATGTCAACCGGCCATGAGGCCATAATTTGGAGGAAGGCCCTCACCTCAGCGACTTGAAAAAATACCGCCGGGGTTAGGGTACAATTCAGCCAGTTTTCACCCGAAAAAGCTCCAGACTTTGAGCTCGGAGTCTGCATGTCTGCATTGCCGGAGTCGGTGGCCGCGGCGTCTGCGGCGTCTGCGGCGTCTGCGGCGTCTGCGGCGTCTGCGGCGTCTGCGGCCTCGGCCTCGGCGGCGTCTGCAGCCTCGGCGGCAAGGAGGTCCAGCTGCGCAACCCGGTCCTCACGGGTGCGTCGCACCGCTGCTCCCGCGCTGGCCCCAGCACCAGTAGCCCTACCTGAAACTGCCCACTGCCCCGCCTCAGGAGACCGACCAGCCCGCCGGTCTCAGCGCGCCGGCGGCGGCTGCTGCATCCGGCCGCGCGCACGGCCCGCGGAAGCCGCAGCCTACGGCCAAGGTGCCTCGGGTGAACCCTGTCCACGCCAACGCCCAGGCGGCTGCGCTGACAGTGTCGCAGGTGGGCGCCACTGCGCCGACAACCAACGCCGATGAGCAGACGGGCGGCGCGGCGTTCTCCCTTCGAGCTGGGCCTGGACCAACTGCGGCCTTCTACATCATGAAATATATGGGAAAAGATTAAACGGATATCTCAACGGATATCACGACGGAGGTCACGTTTGCCGCCCTGCGGGAAGCTCATGCGGGTTAACCCACTCGGCGATGGAGCTCGAGGCTTCGCAGGCAGCGTCACTGGTGTAGCACAGCGTGGGACTTATTCTCACAGTAGACTATGGGGCCAGGGCCAGGGCTGGTGGCACGTGTCTTGTGGCAGTATTGCATACGGCTAGCGTCATCTGGTGGTGGCTAGCCGCACCCGTCGAACACCCCCAACACCCGATCTCGCTAGCCGCATACAATACTGCCACAAGACACGTGCCATCAGTCCTATATATATATATATATATATATATATATATATATATATATATATATCCTGGTGGCACCCTGCTTCAAAAAATCTTTTAAGATTAGAAGCTGGGTACCCAGCCCTCAGATGCCATATTCTGGAGGAAGAACACACCTCAGCGACTTGAAATAATACAGCCGAGGTTGGAATTATTATCCGATACCGAAATAATTTCTCTGCTCGAGACAGCAACCAGCAAGCAGCTTCAGAGCGGCGTGCGGTCAAGGAGGACGAGCTGCCCGCGGAGCTCGAGCAGCAGGGTCAAAGGGACGACGCGCCGCGCCGGCTCAGCCACCTGCAGCAGGTGGCGGACCAGCGGCGCGCGGAGCTCCAGCAGCGGTTCGCTGACCGGGCGGTGCACCTGGCACAGCGCCAGCTCAAGAACTTGCGCTAAGATCCGCCAGC
>Ga0209390_10009973_pt1 | contig 11254 bp, 15 predicted proteins | sample BON01_FD_187212 | JGI IMG/M metagenome (GOLD analysis project Ga0209390, IMG submission 187212) | Freshwater microbial communities from Lake Bonney liftoff mats and glacier meltwater in Antarctica - BON-01 (SPAdes) (version 2) | ecosystem: Environmental > Aquatic > Freshwater > Ice > Glacier... | reverse complement strand
AAAATGATTTACAATTCTACTCTTTTTTGATTTATCAGTTGTTATCCAAACACATTCTACACTTCTACACATTCATAATTTACACATATCTTACTATGAATTCAAAACAGTCAATTATTTCATTGGATAATTCATCGGAAGACGTTCATTTGGACGCGGTTGCACAAAATGGTTGGGCTATCGAATATATTGAAAATCCGTCGGAAGAGGTTCAGATAGCGGCAGTTACACAAAATGGTTGGGCTATCGAATATATTGAAAATCCGTCGGAAGAGGTTCAGATAGCGGCAGTTACACAAAATGGTTGGGCTATCCAATATATTAAAAATCCGTCAGAAGAAGTTCAGATATCGGCAGTTACACAAGATGGTTCGGCTATCAGACGTATTAAAAAGCCATCGTTAGCCGTTCAATTTGACGCAGTTAAACAAAAAATAGATGCTAAGGCATCCAAAAAGAAAGCAGATAGTAGTATATGTATTATGTAACTCTAATAATTAAACTGTTTTTTGTTTGTATTCTTTTTATTTCTTTTTATTTCTTTTTAAAAAAATGAATTAAAAAATATATAAAAATATATAAACAAAAATAATACAATGGAACAACAAATAAAAATATCCAATTTTAATTTGCGACAAAATATAAATAAATATTCCATGAAAGATATTATGACAAATTTAGAACATTTAGATTTAAAAATATTGGTCAATACACAGCGTTTAACCGCAGAGTTTTGTGTAAAATATATTATGAACGATAATTATGTAACTTGTACGGAAGATCAATATTTATTTTGCAATGATTATGTGCTAAGTAAACAAACACATTTAATACAAAAAGATTTAAATAATGCAAACGTACAAAACCAATAATGGTAGTTTTACGATTCCGATTTATTTATTTTGATAAAACATATTTTTTCGGGCAAATCATAACTATGTTTTACATTCGCACCAGCACTAGTATCTTTAATTACTCGTCGCGTTGGTTCGCGATGGGCGTATCCAACGATGCGTTCACGTTCAATAACCTTCCAAAACCGTGCAATGTCTTCTACACAATTATTAAACCAAATTCGATTACGACTTACCAAGACACAACTAATTGTTTCTAATTTCCAATATATGTTTCGCACCCATGCAAATCCATTTGATTTTCGTTTAGCACATGTTTGTTCCTCCCAAGATTCCATTTCGATCAAAGTAAAAGTGGGCGGACAATATTCGTATACTGGGGTAGGGTCGGCAGAAATAAATTCTTCATTTTCATTAAAGGATGGTTGTTTAGTAAAGTAAATAAGAAGTCCCCGATATTTTCCATCATTGTTGTCTTTGCTTCCACGTCCGTTGTTGTCGTAATCTTCTTTAAAAGTAAAATAGGATTCGTATTCGATGAAACGAGTTTCTAAAAAATCACATTCGTCCAACCCACATACTTCCATTTGCAGCTGCATTTGGATCCAATATTCTTTTTTTGGAATACCATTAATTTCGCGATTTACTATATTTTTTATTTCCAACATGCGTCCGTATCGCGGAGATGTTGGATCTATGTTAATTCCGTCGGGAGATGCCCCGATAAAATGATGTACGTCATGTTGAATACAACCAAATTCTTCGATTTTAGTATCATATTCATTTTCATAAACGAGTACCGACATGGGTTCATATTTTTGTCCGTGGTGGAGTGGAGAGTTTACATTGATAAATATGGCGGCTGTCTTGTTTTGGGTTTCCTCATTATTTTCCGCATTATTTACATCTACCATTTTGCATTTTTCTAAAATAAGACTGTTTTGTACTTTATCGCTCCCCCATATTTTATAGGCATTGCTGGCGGACAATAGATTGTTGCGAAAATTATACCATGCTTTGGTGCGCTGGGCTGGCTGTGGTTTGGTTCGTAAAACATTAATATGATTGGCTAAATATTGTTTTTTTTTACTGTTATTAAACCTAATTATACGCGTGTCGGGGTAAGAACGTATTGGTGCAACTGTACGGAAGAAGTAACGTAAAGCAATGTGTGCAATATATTTCATTTCGCGTTTTACTTCCACATTCATAAATATCAAGTCTTCCAAATAATTATAAATCATATGATGTATAGTGGATTCAAACATGGTATGAAAAGAAGGTTCGGAAAAGTGGGTTGGATGATTATATACATAATCCGTCATAAGCAAGATACAAGTATCGTATAAATCTTCACATTCTTTGGCGGATAAATGTTTGTAATTATAGTAAGATATCGCTTGTTCGTGTGTTTTTGTTTTCATTTTTGTTTTATTTGTATAAACAATATCTGAATCCGAATCAAAGCCCGACTCATTTCCTGAATCCGAATCCGACTCAAAACCAGATTCCGAATCAGAGTCCAAGTCCGATACCGAATTCAAGTCTGTGTCTGAATCAAAGTCTGTATTGCTACATATGGTCCCGACATTTGAGTCGGATTCGGAGTTTGCATTTTTGTCATCAAACACATCATAACTTTCGTCCAAGTGATTATATATTGCGTGTTGGATTAACGTACATTTTTGCAAGTGACTCAATACTATAGGCAAAGCATTTGGGTCATTTTCTTTTAAATCATCCTTGTTTACATCGATTATCATATTGCTGGTAATGTGTTATTATTTATATATATATATCATTTTTATTTGTAAATAAATTATTTTTGTTTGCTTTTTGGAATTTGCTTTCTTGGATTTATTAGATTTACCAAAATAAAATACTATGGTAAATAAAAAAAAATGATTTACATTTACACTTTTTTTGTTTTTACCGATTGTTAACACACTTAACACATTCATTCTACCTATATACATTTAAACAAAAATGCAACTTCGTTCCGGCAAAACCACAACCACGGATAATTTATCAGAATCCGTTCAGTTAGAGGCGGTTACACAAAATGGATTGGCTATCCAACATATTAAAAACCCATCGGAATCCGTTCAGTTAGAGGCGGTTACACAAAATGGATTGGCTATCCAACATATTAAAAACCCATCGGAAGCCGTTCAGTTGGCGGCGGTTGCACAAACTGGATATGCTATCGAATATATTGAAAATCTATCTGAAAAAATTCAGTTGGCGGCGGTAAAACAATATGGTTGGGATATTATCCAATATATTAAAAACCCGACCCAAAAGGTTCAATTAGCGGCGCTTACACAAGATGGATTTGCTATCACATATATTGAATAATATATAGTAGTATAAAAGATGAGCTTTTGTGTAACTCTAATAATTAAACGTTTTTTGTTTGTTATTCTTCCATTTTATTTGTTCTTGAATTTATTGGATTTACCAAAATAAATTACTATGTAAAACAAAAAAATGATTACATTTGTGATCTTTTTGTTTTTATCACTTGTTAACACACTTAACACATTCATTATACCTATTTACATTTTACATACTACACATTCAACAAAATGCAACTTCGTTCCGGCAAAACTACAACATCTTTTGGGCTGAACCAACATGTGGATGATACGAATGTATTTGGGTCAAAGACATTCGTAGCCACATTCAAAAAATATATTGTTGATGTTAATAAAATAGATAATAAAAAGTCTTATCGTTCGAGATTTATTCAAAAAATAAAAACGTACACACAATTGTTTAAATATCTTCATAAAACTATATTTTACAACAACACCTCGCACATTAATTTCATTACATCAATTATTAATAAAGGTGCCAAGCTAGAAAGTCAAATTAATATAAAAAATCAATGGGAAATATGCAAAGGCACTCCGTTATCCAAAACAGACAAACGTACAATTAATGCATATATCGAAGTTTTAACCTGTACCATTAAGAAGTATATCTTAATAAAAGATAACCTTACCCTGCATAACCCATAGATAACCCTGTATAACCAATAGATAATAGCAGTATATGTAATGTGTAACTCTAATAATTAAACATTTTTTGTTTGTTATTCTTTCATTTTATTTTTATTTTTATTTTTATTACTTTTGTTAGTTTAGAGTGCATCCTATGTTTGTTTTTTAATTTTTCCGCATTACCATACCACTGGGATATCAAATGAATAAATCATGAATTAAACCAATTCATCATCCATCGTTGTGCCTGTTATATCTACTGGTTCGCTGGCTGAAATATCTTGAGCGTATTGCGTCTGCTGTTCTACTAATCCATTTATTTCTGTTTGCTGATTTTCAACGGTTGCCTCTAAATTGTCTAAACGCAATCCTATACCCTCTTGGTCTTTTATTTTTTGTCGAAGTGATTCGATATTGCCTGCGTTTTGTTGTGCTAAAATTAACGCATTTTCGGGATTATTCGTGTTGTAGTCTTTATACCCCGTTACCTTTTCCCCATCTTTTTTGTTACCCCCATCTTTTTTGTTATTATTTTCCATTCCTTCTTTCGTTGAAATAAAAAAACTATATATAGAATCACCAACTAACAAAATAAAAAATACAACCAAAAATGTGATTAAATGCTTTTCCAAAAAATACATATACTTTATTCATATATTTTTTAAATTATGAAATCTGTATATGTAAAACTAAAAAGCAATTTGGTTGTTGGTTTAATAAAACAAAAAATGATTTGCTTTTACACCATTTCTAACACCAATCCGAACAATATGGAGAGTTATTCAGACAAAACAATAAAACTTCAAAACTGGATTCCATTAGATAAAATTGATTGGGATGTCTTATCTAGCAATCCAAACGCGATACCCCTGTTGGAAAAATATTCTCAAAAAATTGATTGGGTTTGCTTATCTTGCAATCCAAATGCAATATCCCTCTTGGAAAAATATCCGGATAAAATTGTTTGGACTAACTTATCTAGAAATCCAAATGCGATTGCCCTCTTGGAAAAGAATGCGGATAAAATTGATTGGTGGCATTTATCTAAAAATCCAAACGCGATATCTCTCTTGGAAAAGCATTTAGAACAAATTAATTGGGTTGCCTTATCTAAAAATCCAAATGCGATACATATCTTGGAAAAGTATCCTCAAAAAATTGTTTGGCGGTACTTATCTAGCAACCTGGACATCTTTACTTATGACTACCAATCCATCGCGGAACGTTGTTGCATTATTAAAAGAGACTTGATGAAAAATCGGTTTCATCCTCGCAATTTGGACCGGTTGGAACACTGGGGGTTTGTTTAAAATAACACAGTAATAACATTTTAGTTTTTTATGTTCTTGTTAGTTTGAATTTTTTAAGGGATAAAATGTTGGCTAAAATTCCAAGAAATTAAGAAATAATTTATTTACGTTTAATAATTAAGAATATAAATAATGATATAAAAGTATATTATTAATAAGAATAGAGATTTGTATACAAAATGAATAAATTAATATTATATACAAATGAATATAACATAAACAAAGAGTGTATTTCTTTTTTAGACCCGGTTCGGAACAAAATAACAGATGGGTTGTTTGCACATATTATTTATTTTGGCGAATTATTTACAACAAACACCATTCATTATTCATTTTATTTAAATGTGGTTCATATGGGACATTTTTTTAATAAAAATGTGTATAAGTTTAATCCGGTTCAAAATAGTTTGGTTAAAATAAAATATTTAGAATCGTACATCTTGACCAATTATGGCATCCACATGACACATTCCTATAAAACACCCCGATATAAAATTCAGGAAATATGCGATTCTGGAAATATAAAAATAAACACAGATTTTACAATTCCCGCCAATTGCTCGACATTGAAATTGAATAAATATATAAATACGAATATGATATTTTGTTTAAAAATTGTAGGTATATGGGAAACAGATGTAGAGTATGGAATTATTTATAAATTTTTATCTTTACCTTCACCTTTACCTTTATCCTAATAATGTATTTAGTTTTTACAATATTTTTTAAATTAGTTGCATATATTTTTGTGTTAATCCTGTTAAATTTTGAATATAAGTCATGCATTTTTGTTGGTTTTCGGGTTCCATATTTGCAACGGGTTGTCGAAATTTATCGATATATTCCATAATTTGGTTTTGGTTTGGTGTATTGCTTCCTTGCAAATCTTGGTTGTAATCTTTATGAATAAAAAAATTAATATCCCCCGCCAAAATTTGTTCTGCATATTTGACAACTATATGCTTATTCCAAATTTTGATTAAAATCTTAGGATTTCCACTACGCAACAAATTTAATGCGTTTTGAGCGGTTTGAATATCTTTATTGTTTGGAAAAACAGATAGAATATCTGCGACAAATTCATCGAAATGCTTATTGAATGCTTTTTGGTAAACGGACGCAGACATTTTTCGTCGACTTGTTGTACTTATATATAAGTAATAATTGTTTTTAAATGATTTTACGCATTATTTATCTCAATTGCAATAAACATATATTAATATAGTTACAAAATGATTTAAATATATTATTTATAAATAATAACAAAATATTAACAATTATTATGAAAACAGCAAAACAAATATTATTATCTTATGGAAAAACGGTTCCACAAAGCACTACATCTCGTCGCATTAAAGCCGAACAAATATTAACGTTAAAATTGTGCCGTTGTTTGAAAAAACTAGAACCAAGATTTCAAGGACAAGCAGTAGGAATTTGTACTAAAACTATTTTTGGAAAAAAAGGATTAACTCGTGGTAAATTTAAATGCAATCAAAAACAAACCGCAAAATATCGAAGAAAACAAATGAATTGAAACAAATGAATTGAAACAAATGAATTGAAACAAATGAATTGAATTAATATAGTGGTGTATATTCGTTTTTATATAACCGTTTTTTCTTCGTTTAATTGTGTAACCATGTTATTTATTTTTGAATCCATTATGTTTATTTTTTCTAAAATAGTTTGCAACATGTTTATTAGTTTAGTTTCGGGTAAAAACACATTTTTTTCCAATACTGGGTCGTCAATTTCGGCATTGTCAAATATTTGTGTTTCGTATATTTTATTATAATTTTCGTTAATGGATATATTTTTATGCGAATAATTTTTTATATTTTTATTGGTGTTTATATTATTTTTGTTATAAGTTGGTACTGGGTCGTAGTTTCGTTCGGCAATGGTTTGAGCGTATTGTTTGGCAATAGTATTTGGATCTCGATCTTCGGTTTGAGTTTTATCCGACAAATCAATGTTTTGTGGGGGAGATGGTTTATTCAAAGCGATTGCTAAATTTTGTTGTTGTTCTTTTACAAGTTGATTAAATTCATTTTGCCGTTTGGTTTGAATATCTTGATACAACACTGGCGCCGATTCTTTATTGTGGTCAAATAGAGATGCTTCGTCCACTATTTTTATTTTATTTTTTTTTAAATATTCTCGAATATCCGGAAATACATCATTTATTGCGGCATTTATTTGAGATAAAAACAATTTATTTAAATCCATTAGAGTTTCATTTTTTATTTTTTTAGTTTTAAACATTAAAATGTTTGTATCATACATTTCGCGTATTCCATTGGTGTATATTTGAAGTGTTTTTGTGACGTTGGAATTGTTTGTGTTTGTGTTTGTGTTGTCGTGTAATTTATATTCTTTAGAAATTAAAGTCCATAATAATTTTAGATTATTATTGGAAAAAAAAGAATGCACCAAGGGGGTATTATTAGTGTTCGCCATTTATATTTTATATGATTGTATTTATTTTATTTTATACTTTTTACATCTGTTAACATTTTAAACTAACAAAAAGGGATTTTACTCGTGTAAATAACAACATTTTATTTTTGTTAGTTTAAATTAAAATAAGATTAGAAATGTGTGTGCAAAGATTTACTTCAAATTATTTTGGAGTAAAAATACAACTATTAATTATATTATTATAATTTAATTGAATTTAATTTAATTTATGAACGGAATAATATAAGTATATATTAATTATGATAAGAAATTTGACTTTTAATATATTTTGCATTTCATATATGTTAGGGTATTTTCAATTTGTTCCAAATTATATATTGGTTTTTATAATATTCTCTTGTATATTTGATGCATTTGCACTTTATTTTTCAACTCAAGATATGAAAGTATTTAATAGAAACCCAGATTTAAAAAAGTTTATCAATATTTATTTAAAATATACAAAGCCTGCGAGTAGTACTGCGGATCCAATTTGGTTCTTTTTAGATAGATTTGTAGTTGGAGCAATTTTTATATGTTTTATAATTTATTACATAAAAATTGATTTTGTAAACGATAAAAACAAATAACTTTTTAAATAAATATATTAATATAATATATGTTCAGAAACATTGCGGCTCTTCTTTTAGTGGGATCAATACTTTATTTTAATTATAAATTAAATTATACAGAACGTATTATATTATTGCTATTAATGTGTTGCTTTGCTTTGGGCAATTATGGTTTTTATTTTTTGGACAAGTACCCCAACAGTAAATTTTGGAATTTATTAATTAATGGAGGTCATTATTGGCATGAATTTCCCGTTACAGCATCAATAATGGTGATTTTAATTATTTATATAATATCAACCAGACAAAGATGCAAAAATAAAAAAAATTAATTTTCATTATTGGAACTGAATAATTTCCCATATTATATATTTAATAATATTTTACACCTTTTTACATTTCAAACGCCGATTTTGTCTAAAATGTAAATTGTATCTTTATTGAAATGATTTATGAAAAACTATTTTAGTTAATTTTTAGTTAAACTATATAGAAATAAAATAATAATATAGTATATAACTAAAATGGTTAATTATAGTTGCGATAAATGTTATAAAACTTTTACTCAAAAATCACATTATACTCAACATCAAAAACGAAAAAATATGTGCGAAAATAATGCCGATAAAATTAAGGTATTAATTGATAAATCAGTTGAAGATAAACTTAACGCTATAATTCCTGAAAATACAATTATAAATAAACAAAAAAATGATTTAAACATTATTAATTTAACTGAACAACAAACTATACCTAATATGGAAACTAAACAAACAAAAGGTTTAAATCGTAATACTATTGATAAATATTACACAAAGGATATTGTGGTTGAGTTATGTTTAAATATCGTTAAAAAATATATACAAATAAACTCCGTTGATTTGATTATAGAACCGAGTGCTGGTAATGGTTCTTTTATTACAGGTATTAAATTAATAACAAGTAATTTTAGGTTCTATGATTTAGAACCTGATAATGATGAAATAATAAAACAAGATTATTTGCTAATTGACTATGGTATTATTAAGGAAACTTTTAGTAAAATACATATAATAGGTAATCCTCCATTTGGTCGTCAATCTTCATTAGCTATCAAATTTATAAAAAAGTCTTGTGAATTTGCGGATAGTATTTCGTTTATATTACCTAAAAGTTTCAAAAAAGATAGTTTAAAAAAAACATTTCCATTAAATTTTCATCTTATATTTGAAATAGATTTACCTGACAAATCATTTTTAGTAGATGATGTAGAACATAATGTTCCATGTATATTTCAAATTTGGGAAAAAAAAACAACGAATAGAGTTGTAAATAAAAAATTAGAACCAGTAAATTTTATGTTTGTTGAAAAAACAGACAATCCAGATATATCATTTCGTCGTGTTGGCGTAAATGCAGGAACAATAGATAAAAATATTGATGAAAAAAGTATCCAATCACATTATTTTATAAAATTTACAAATGGGAAATCTATAACTGATAATATAAATAAATTATCTACAATCACATATGATTTTAACAATACAGTTGGTCCTAAATCCATATCAAAACAGGAATTAATATTTAAGTTCAACCCATTATTAGAATGTTAATTAAAGTATGATATAATATTATTTTGTAAATTATTCAAATAACATAATGTATTATTTTCAAAACCAGTTTCAAATAATTTGTATGTTTTATTTTTTTTACTTTTAAATTGTATTTCGTTACAAACAACACATAATAACCTACTGTTTTCGTTATTATGTTTATTATTCTCTATGTATTTTGAACCTCTGTTAAGTTGCTGTCCTCCGCCCCATAAATCTAATTGGTTCATACCAATAATAATTTTATTAGTTGATTTTTCCAGAATATACCAATCAGGTATTTCAGTAGTAATATGACCTTCGCATTTTTTTTTAAAACGAATTTCAAATCTCACTACGTCTAATGATAATTTTGTGATAATTTTCTTTACTATATTATTAAACTTATTTCCTCTTATAACTCCTTTTGTTCCTGCTGGTATTAATTGTAATAAATATTCTTGTATTATTTTTTGTTTTGTTTCTTCGTCCATATATTTTTCCAATACATCGCTCAGTTTTTTTATTTTATTTTTAACAGAATTACAATCTTTATATTCACACATTAATTTTGCATCGGTTAATTCTTCCAAAGTTTCATAACAAACTTCTTGTTTTATTCTTGTGTTAATATTTTCCATAGATAATTTAGGTTCAATAACAAATTTAACTTTTTGGTCTGTCATCTTTTAATATATAATACTTATATGTTTAAGTATTTTATTTCATTTTTTTTACCATTTCCAATTTTAACCATTCATGCCAGTAATTCCGATATATGTTATTTTACTCATTCTATAATTGTATCCAGTTGTTCCGCTTACATTGTTTACGTATAGTGCAACTCCACCAGATATACCAATGGGTTCAATGTATGATGTAGATGCACCCAATGTGTTGATGCTAGTACCTGCATAGGGATATATAATATAAGGATTATCACTGCGATACACAAAATTTAAAGTTCCTGCGATTGCATCTTGTTCAGATAGAACATTATTGGTAGTAACTACATAATTTACTGAAATATAATGAAAAGTTGTATCTGTCGCGGTAAAGGAAATTTCTGGTATTGCTCCCGAATTTCCTAATGTAACTTCAACATAATTTCCATTGACTGGGGTTTGATAACTGAGTCCGTATCCAGTATATCCCGTATGTCCCGTACTTCCTGTATCTCCAGTATATCCCGTGCTTCCTGTATGTCCCGTGCTTCCAGTATCTCCAGTATATCCCGTGCTTCCTGTATGTCCCGTGCTTCCAGTATCTCCAGTATATCCTGTGCTTCCTGTATGTCCCGTGCTTCCCGTATCTCCAGTATATCCTGTACTTCCTGTATGTCCCGTGCTTCCAGTATCTCCAGTATATCCCGTGCTTCCTGTATGTCCCGTGCTTCCAGTATCTCCAGTATATCCTGTGCTTCCAGTATCTCCAGTATATCCTGTACTTCCTGTATGTCCCGTGCTTCCAGTATCTCCA
>Ga0209390_10009972_pt1 | contig 11257 bp, 17 predicted proteins | sample BON01_FD_187212 | JGI IMG/M metagenome (GOLD analysis project Ga0209390, IMG submission 187212) | Freshwater microbial communities from Lake Bonney liftoff mats and glacier meltwater in Antarctica - BON-01 (SPAdes) (version 2) | ecosystem: Environmental > Aquatic > Freshwater > Ice > Glacier... | reverse complement strand
GGGTATGTTTTTTTTTTATATATATGTGTGTGTGGGTGATTGGTATGCAGACGGGAGGGGCAAGCGGAAGCTGTTGGCTGGACTGGGCGCAGGGCAGATGAGACATGCGCTCATACCAGCCACACACCAGCCCTTCTTGTGACAACGCGCTGTCTAGAGGGAGGATGGGCAGACAGACCAGAGGGAGGCGAGAAGGGCGGTGGGAGATGAGGCAACAACGCCAAGGCACCAGGAGACGCCGAATCACATGCCACACCCGCATCCTCCACACGACTGCATGTGGCAGGCGGCGTGTCTGCATTGTCTGTATGCTCCTGTTGCATTGTTGGAGGTGTTGCAGGTGCTTGAGACGCATCAGCGGCTGCCTCTTGGCGTGGCGAGCTAGCCTGCGCAGCGGTTGCGGTGGGTGGAGGGTGTGTCTTGACTTGCCCACCATCTATCTGGAGAGATTCGAGAATGTCGTGTAGTGCTGTGTGTGCAACCTTGCGTCAGCGTGACCACCCGTGGTTCGTGCCCAGCACACAAGACATACACAAGACATACACAAGACATACACTCACACACACCTCAAGACATACACTCACACACACCTTGAGCCAGCAAAGCATCAGACAAGTCAACGATAGTGCGCGCTTTGGCGCGTGCCTCCTCTCCTGCCACCGCCTCAACCGCCTGCTGTGCTGCTTCTTCCGCCTCCCGTGTCTCCCTTGTTCCTCCCGCCACCTGCTGCGCGTGTGGGTGTGGCGGAGAGAGAGGAGGGTGCTGCGACGAGTGGCGCTCGTGCCCATGCCTGGTAATGCCATCTGCTACAACTTCATGTGCCATGTCATGTGTTGTGGCATGCGGTGCAACGTCATGTGCCCCACTCGAGGGTGAAGGTGAGAGGGGGGGTGTCGACACTGCAGCGCACGCAAGCTCGCCTTCCTCCACTTGCGCCACCTCTTCCTCCTCAACCTCCTCTTCTTCCTCCTCCTCCTCTTCCTCCTTCTCGCTTACAGTGTGCTGCGTAGACAGAGGGATCTGGTGCTGTGTAGCAGCGCTAGGGCTAATAGATGGCGGCCTCATGGCTGTCTCGTTTGTCTGGTGTGACTGCGGTAGAACCTCCTCAGCCCCCGACTTGTCTGCTGACTTGTCTCCCACTGAAAAGTCGAATGACTGTGCGGGTGTGTGCCATATCAGTGTGTGGGTGTTGAGTGTGTGGCATGTGAGTGTGTGGGTGTTGAGTGTGTGGCATATCAGTGTGTGGGTGTTGAGTGTGTGAGTATTGAGAGTGTGGGTATATGAGTGTGGGTATATGCCACATGAGTGCACCAACGATATCACAGAGGGACAAGCAGAGGGTCAACACCGCTTCCATTGCCGCGCGCGCACACACACACACCTCCTCGACGATGGATTCCTCAGCAAAATCAACCGAATAGTCTCCGGATTGGCGGCTATCACTTGCTTGTGCCCCCCTCGCCACACCCTCTGCCTCGGCGGCCTCCTCTGTCTGCTGTGCTCCCACTGCACTGGCTACGTGCGCCTGTTGTATCTCGCTGGTGTACCTGTCACGCAGCCGGGCGCACGCGAGGGCGCGTGCAAAACAAGCACCCAGCGCCTCTGCTGCCTGCCGTGTGCTGGCGTGCGGGTGGTGGTGTTGTATGTCTTGTCGTGCGTGTTGTTGATCGTGTTCCTCTTGCGTGCTGTGTCTCGCGTCGTGTTGTTCGTGTTCCCCTTGCGTGTCTTGTCCCTCCTCTTGTTCCTCTTGTATCGCTTGTCTCGTGTCATGCTGCACCATGTCCTCTCTCGCGTCCTGCAGCTGCGTCTCCTCTGCAACCTCATCCACCTCCACATCCACCTCCACATCCTCATCAGTAGCCACACTATCAGCACCGAGACTGCCGTCAAGATTCTTGCCAGCCTCCTCTGCCCCATCCCCTGCGCTTGCTTCGGCACTGCCTGCAGGAGGCGGCAGAGGGGTGGGGCTCGACAAAGAGCCCTCTCGACTCTCTGATTTGTGCAGTGGAGGTGCGGCGGTACCCTCGCCTCCCATCGACAGCGACGTCGAATCACCCTCGAACGCATCTGCGCTTTACCACACATGCCTTGTCAACACCTGCCCCATCAACACACTTAAAGCAAGTGCCCTATCAAAACAATTGGCAAACATGCCCTATCAACACACTTAGCACACATGCCCTATCAATGTGACTCTTTCGCCTTGTTGTGTGTGAGTGCAAACCACCCCTCGGGGGCCAATTCGTAGAGACAGAAGCAAGAGAGGAAGCAGTAAAACAAAAGAGGGTGCGGTGATGGGACGAGAGCACGGCCGCACCCGTGGGAGGCCGGGTGGCCTCCCCGCACCCTGACTGGCACACGACATCATGTGCACAACACTCAACTCGCATGCGCCAAAACTGTCACCACACATGCACACCACAGGGCGAGGTCGGCAGAGAGAACTGCGTGGGGTATCTCACTCCACAGGGCCGTGTTGAAGAAATGACAGACACACCACACACTCTCCGACACAAATCACACTGAGACACAAGACAGAAACTGAAGAAAGTCTAAAGGCAAACCTGAGTAGGCCTGCGACGCAGCAACAACTGCCGATGCACCACCCGGCCCTTGCACGCTGTCTGCACCGCCCTGTTCTTGTACCACCATATGTCAGAGTCTTTCCATATGTCAGAGTCTTTCATATGTCAGAGTCTTTCAAACTCCCAACACAACCACCTTGAGCACCCCACCCCACCCACCCACCTGCTGCGTCCTCCTTTTGTTGCCACCCCCAACAGGCAGCCAGGAAAGAGAGACAGAGAGCGAAAGAGAGAGGGAGCGGGCAGGCAACAGAGACCAGGGCATCATCCTCAAAGGTATGAGAATATCGTGCAGTATCATCTTCAAAGGTATTCGAATAGGCAGGAAGCGAGGAGAGGAGGGCCGAGCCCAACAGCCCACCACCGGGCCGCGGCGACACTCGGCTGACGTCGAGATCTTCTGATACACTTCCTTCCTGTGTCACGTCTCTTCTCGAGCCTCCCCCTGCAGACACACCCCCACACAGGGCTCTGTGAGAATACCTCACACACTCTGGGGCAGCAGCAGGGCCGGAGTGTCAGAGCGAGTGTCAGAGCGTGACTACTAGTCTTGACACCGCACACACACCGCACATACTCACCGCACATACTCACTGCACATACTCATACTCGCCTTTCTCCAAGTGTATATATGTTTGTCGTTGTGTGTGTGTGCGTGCGCGTAGGAGAGGGAGCAAGCGAGAGCGTATGGAAATTGACATGTGTAAGAGCGTGTGGAAACGTTTGTGCGACGCGCAAGCAAACATCTGGCAGTGCTTTGCACAAGACACGACATCCTTGGCGACACACACGATATCCTTGGCGTCTTGTTGGCCTGCACGCCACAAGGAAGACAGGACTACTCGTTGCATGTGTGGTGTTGAAGAACAACACACGGAGGCACGGCTGCTCCATGCCTAGAGTGCACCTGCTACGAAAGAAGCCATATAGATATGGAATGGGGCTATGGTACAGCGAGGTGCTGTATGCACCTAACAAGAGCCATGTGTCATATACATCTAACGACACCCAAACAAAAGGGTGGAGAGGGCGGGGAGAGGAACCTATGGCCTCTGACACTATGGAAGCAGCCGCAAGAGAGAGCCCTGGCGCATCTGCCTGTTGCCACCGCTCACTATCACCTCCTTCAAACGTATCCGAATACCCACCACCAGAGTGCAGCATGGCAGCAGGCGTGACGGGAGGCACAGGCACAGGCAGACTAGCACCAGCCGAGGCCTCTTCAAAGTCTTGCGAATAGGCGCCTTCAGACACACTGCCTGCCGCATGTGAGGCTACTCCGTCGGCACCTGTGTCGTCGAAATCCATACTGTATGCAATCGACTCAGCTGCGCGCACCACTAACGCCCGAGAGCCGTCACCGCGCGCCCCGACGCCGCCAGCAGCTGCAGCCGCTATTCGTGACTCGTCAATACTCTCGCCGATTTCGCTGACGTAGCCTGCTGCTTCACTGTGTTGGTGCTGCTCGTACGATTCCAGACCCACCTCTTCAATGACGGATGCGTGTGGTGCGCCATGGCCGGAGGAGGTGGCCGGCAACTCGTCGGCGATAGATATCGATCCGCTCCTTCCTCCTGCCCATTCAGTGTTAGTGTGTGTGTGTAAAGGAGAGATTCTGTGTTAGTGTGTGTATGTAAAGGAGAGAGTCTGTGTTAGTGTTTGTGTGTGAGGAGAGAGTGTGTCTGAGTATCGCAGGGGGCACAAAGTGTGCCGGAGTGTGTGTGCAAGTATGAGTGTGTGTGCAAGTATGAGCCCATTTGCCAGTGTGCCTGTGCGCGAGGGAGAGACTGAAGAGAAAAGAGAGGTGCCCGTGAGGGTGGGGAATAGAAAGGCGAGGAAGCCGCGGGGAGACGAGGCAGCAATAAACAGAAAACACGCTACGCCGGCACAAGTGCCACACACTTCTGAGAGCTCTTATGGAGTGCCACACAGCTCCAAGTAGCCTGGGGGAGCTGGGTACCGTCAAAGGGAGTGTCTCGATCGTCCGAGATGTGACCACTGTCGGAAAGAGCATCGGAAACATACGACGGTGAAATATACGACGGCGACGCCATCCCGCGCGCCGGCGCAGCAGCAGCGCTGAGGTACCACGCACCAACATGTCAGAAACTGCCAATTCATGGCAGATGATGGCTCTAGGCACCCTCTTGAGCCGTGCCTGTGAGCACGAACCGCAGACACGGCACGGGAAAGAGTAGGTAGGCCACTTCGGTCGGGCATGCCTCGGTTCCTTGCCGCCAAGCCACCTTTTCGAGTGAGCTAGCAGCGCCAAGACCACCTTCAGCAGGTAGCTTCAGCACCCAGGCACCATGGCATGTAAAGGAGCATTAGATGCTTGTGATGCAATGCATTACATGTTGGTCATGCATTAGATGCTTGTGATGGATTGCAGTGCATTGCATTGCATTACAGGTGCATTGCATTGCAGTGCATTGCATTACAGGTGCATTGCATTACAGGTGCATTGCATTACATGTTCGTCATGCATTGCACTGCATGCTGGTGATGCATTGAATGGTGCTCATGGGTTAGATGGTGGTGATGAAGCTCATGGTGATGATGGGTGAGATGGTGCCATCTAATCCATCACCGTGCAAATCGTGTGCACTGGCATGGCGCGCGCAATAAAGCGTTGCTGTATGCGAGGATAGCGGGCGTGCATCGAGTAGGAGCCTAGTAGATGCTTCTCTTTGCGTCAGCGCCGATGAGTTAGCGGCGATCGAGGATAGGTTGGCGGAAATGAAAAAGAAAATGTTTATCGGTATGGCTATCGACTGGATCGCTTCGATGCGTTAGCACGAATGCTGCGGATGGTGAGAGACCTAACCCATCGAAGCGATCCGTGCGGATGGTGAGAGACCTGAGGGGGTCAAAGGCTGTGCGCACACACAGGCCATCGCTATCATGGCTGGCGTCTGATGCGAGGGAGCGCGGCGGAGTGATGTCGTCATCTGAGTCTGACGAACCTCCAACGTCGATGCCCAGGTGTGACAGTGACCCAATTGCCTGTTGCCCTGCGGCAGCCCCCATGTGCATGTGCACAAGAGGCCTAGATGGCGTGACAGGAGAGTCAAGGCTTTGGCGCGCGGCATGCTGCGACACATCATCTTGATGCAACGCTTCACTGTCCATCTGCGGCGACAGGGGCTCAAGGGGACCCACAAAAGAGGCTGGTGTGCCAGGTAGCGGCGGATCGGTCATGTCCCACACTGTGCTCCAGTCTTCGGGTGGTGGGTCTTTGCGCGCCTGTGAAAGTCACCATACATGTCCATTTATATAGGTTGACAGGATCAAGAGAAAGGTGCATCAACAGGCGTCGTGCCCTGCACCACCGCCTCCGCTCCTACACACCACGCCACCAATTGCATACACCCACGCCATGGACAAAAGCAAGACAGGAGCACAGCCACAGCCACACAGCACGCACAGAGGAGGAGCGAGAGAGGAGGAACAAGCGAGAGAAAGAACGAGAGACAGAGAGGGAGAAAGGGAGAGAGAGAGACAGAGAGAGAGAGAGAGAGAGACAGACCTCGAGATCAACATCCAAGGCGAGCGCTCTGGCGAGGAGCTGGGTTGTGCGCTCTTCCTCAGCCTCTACCTGCAGCTCTTGGCGACGACGTGTGACAGCAACTTCCTTGGAGCTCAGCAAATCAAGCGCATACTGCCGCTTTACCGCCGCGCTCTGCGTCGCCATATACTTGGCATCACTCCACAGATCACAAGAGTATCACACCACTCCCACACCACTCCCATCACACCACTCCATCACACCACTCCCATCACACCACTCCCATCACACCACTTCCATCACACCACTCCCATTCCTGTGCCGCGGCACCTTCCTACCTCAATCATACATACGCACAAAGAGACAGAGAGACAGCGACCTGTTGGCGAGAGGCAAGCAGGGAGCCAGTAGGATCAGAGTGATGATGCGCCAACTCCGTAGCAAGCTGCCGCACAGTCTGCACAACCAGCGTCTGCTCCTCGCCCTCCACCATGCCGCCACCCTCATCGTTGACATACTCTAACAATTCGCTGGCAACGCTCTCAAAGGCATCGGAGAGGTAAGACGCCTCTCCTTCATCCACTTCCTCTCCTACCCTGCCTGCATCAGCGTGGGCGTGGCGTGGTACCGCTCCTGCATCCCTGCCGCCTTTCGTGTCGCTGCGCGGCTGCTGAGAATAGAGGTGCAACAACCCGGGTTGCGTGGTGTGTGACGGCAGGAGGCCGGTGAGCACCAAGATCTCCCGGCGACTGGCAAGGAAGCTATTCAACTGCTCTTGTAAATCCAACTGCCGTCTCAAGAGCTCGGCTCGTGCTGCATCACGCAGGTGTTAGACACGCATTTGTTCGAGCGAGAAAGCCACACACAAAACACCTCGCATGCACCACGTACATGGCCAAAGCAGGAGCCACACGCAACACACAAGCACACCGCACCACTGCACAAACAGCACAGCTGGTCTCACCATGGCAGACAGCACACAGAAGCAGCGTGCACGCGCGACACTACAGAGACAGAGGAAAGGGAGAGGGAGTAGGAGTGGGAGTGGGAGAGACAAGCGGCGCGGTGGCGGTGGAGGTCAGCCTTGTCGGCAGCAAGCCGCATCCTTGTGCACCGCTCTGCCTCGTCGACCTCACGCTGTGTCTTGTGCCTTTCTTCCAACCCCCCTGTTGTTTTGATGTGGTCACTTCCTTCTGTCACAAACTCTGTCTGCGTCCTTGTGTGTGTGCGCGCGCGCGTGTGTGTGCGTGTGTGTGTGCACACTTGCACGCACGCGTGTGCGTGTGTAGAATATGGCATGTGACAAACACTGGAGCTCCACAGGTTGGCCTCTCTAGCACACACATGACAAGCACCTAAAAGACGTCACAGATGCGCATGCCATGTGTGCGCGAGGCAGTATGCCATGTGTGCGCGAGGCAGCATGCCATGTGTGCGCGAGGCAGTATGCTCGACATATATCTCGGCCTCACACATCTCGGCCTCACACATCTCGGCCTCACCTCTCACCTCTCACGGCTTGCATGCGATCATGCCAACACACAGAGACAGGAAAAACACCTGTAAAGTGCTTGTCTGAGGCAGCGTCGAGGCCAGCTTGCTGCTCGCTCATACGCCGCAGCTGTCCGATCCCACACCGCACATCAGACAAGAAAGACACGGCATATGAAACGAAAAATATGCATCAAGAGACATTCAACACAAGATATGCACACACAAGAGCAAATCACGATATACCAAACGAAAAACATGCAACTAAAGCCATACACACAAGACGAAGACACACAGAAATAACATGTGAGTGACGATATGTGAGTGAGGACGTGTGAGTGATGGCATGTCAGTGTGACATGACATGTGAGTGTGCACAAGATGAGGTAAGGGGAGGGCTTGAGGCTTGGGGGCAGGTGGCCGGGTTGCTGTCGAGCGGCATCGGGGCTTTATTGCGTGTGGCTGTGTTCCTTGAATTTCCTTGCTTCTTTGTCTATGCTTCTCGTGTCTATGCCTGTCGGGCGGCGGAAGCCCTCAAGCACTTGCTACCGACATGCGTGCCATGACACACACTGTGTGTGCCTACACGACTGGTGGGCTACTAGGATACGGCACAGCACGGATAGGGCGCTATTAGGCTATGACGCTTCATGAAGGGTTGGTCTTTGAATTACTCTCATGCGTCGTGCACTCCCATGCGTGTTGCACTCTGATGCGCCTTGCACGCTGCCATCTGACGCTCACGCCTATTCCACCAGAGAGCACTTGCACGGGACAGCACGCGCACACAGCACGCGCATACCTCGCAGGTGCACCCCACCAGTGCTCTTCACCCACAACAATTAAAGGTAGAGAGAGGTAGCGACAGGGAGAGAGAGGGAGAGACCTGGACAAGGGCACGGTGGTCTAGGGCTTCCTCTTGTAATTGCACCAGTGCCTGCTCTTGCTTCGCCCGCTCCTGCGCCTCCACCAGCGACTGCTGCACTATTCCAACCGCCTTTCTCGTTGCCCTATCCTCCTGTGTGTGTGTGAGTGCGTGTGAGCGAGTGAGTGCGTGCGTGCGTGCGAGAGTACGCCAGAGCTTGCAAGGCGCCAATAACAAAGGGCCACGCGTGCCTTGACATGTGTCATGTATGTATTCATGTAAGTTCGTATATATGTAGATTTGATTCGACACACGAGTAAGAGGAGAGAGCAAAACACACACACACTCTCTCTCCCTCACACACACACACACACACACACACATACACAATTACATTCACACCCACACCCACACACAGGGCATGCACGAAAGCGGATGGTCAAGAAGCTCAAAAGATACATGCACACACACGCACACATACATGCACACACACACACACACATATACACACGCACATGCACATGCACACGTACATGCACACACACGCACACATACATGCACACACACGCACACATACACACACACACACACACAGGTAGATGATGAATCGATCCGCATCCTTCATGAATGGATCCTTCGTGTATCCATCATGTCCACATGATGAATCCATTCATGGTCTAAGCATGACAAATCCATTGATGGTCTGAATCCATTCGTAGTCTAACCATGACGAATTCATTGGTGGTCTACACATAGCGATCGTGTAAACACATGATGTGTAAACACCTGCATGCCTTAAACGCCCATTTATCTATACATGATGTATCCACCATGTATAGAGGGTGAACATGTATAGATGGTGGTCATGTATAGATAATGAGTCGATCGAACCTCAACAAATCTTTGCCCGCGTCTCTTTCTCACGTACTCTCACCTACTGACTCTACCTTTGATTAACATCTTGGTTTTTTTGCATGTGTTTATGTCTGCGTGGATACTTTGGATGTTTGTATTTATGAATGTTTGTGTGTGTGTGTATGTATGCATGTATGTTTGTGAATATGGGTTTGTGGGTGTGTATGCATGGGTGCATGCATGGTTGAATATATATATATGTGTGTGTATGTATGTAAAGATGTACATATTCATGTGTGTATATCATGTGTATGTTTGAAAGGATGTCTGCATATGCATGTATCTAAGCATATATACACACACGTTGACAAAAAAGGAGACACAAGAAACCTGCATGGGCAGCGGCAAGTCAGGCATCATCAACGTCAAATCGACCATGTGCTCACTCAAGGGCGTGTCGCCTCCAGCATTGCTGCGAGCAAGATGCTCAGCAGCTATCGACTTGGCAGAGGGCGACGGGAGGCGGAGGGCAGCGGTAGCGGCGGGCAGAGTTGATGACGATGCCTTGCCTGTGGCTGGCGCAGTGTCCAGGAGACGGGATTGGTGGACTGAGGTTTCAAAGTCAAAGTCTGCAGAGTAGAGTTCATCAAAGTCATCTTCGTAGTGCTGCGAATAGGACTCGTGCGCACTTTTGCTCTGGCTTGGCGACGCACGCGAGCCTTTGCTGCGCCCCCGCTCCCGCCCGGCGCCTCTCTCAGAAGCAACCACACTGTCTCTCTCAGAAGCAACCACACTGTCGCGAATACTAGGCGACGGGACAGCATCGGGGATGTCATCGTCTATGGTCTGGTCTTGCAACATGCACCCGTCTTCAACCACTTCGTCTTCCATGCGCAGCGAGGCTGAGGGAGGCCGCGAAGGCAGGCGAGCGGAAGCAGCTGAGCCAGCCCAAGCGACACCCCCTCTCGAGCGCTGCCCGTCACTCTCATACGATTGCATCAAGTCATGACCCCCCCCTCGCACCTCTGAGCGTGACACTTGGGTGTGCGACGTTATTACAATGTCGTCGGCTATGCTCAGAGACACCGCTAGGCTTTGTGCTGTGCCGTCGCGCATACTGGGTGAGCCATCGTAGTGCCGGCTGTGGCTGTGGCTGTGCTTGCTGGCGGGTGAGGCTACCATGTCTACCTCCTCTACCATGTCTACCTCCTCTGCCATCATGCTCGCATGCGCCGACGCTAGCACGCTGTGTGCTTCCTCCTCGCCCATGCTCTGTTTCCCGTGTGTGTGTGTGTGTGTGTGTGTGTGTGTGTGTGTGTGTATGTGTGTGCGTGTAGACACACAGATACATGTAACATTATGTCATGTCGTAATGTCATGTCGTAGGTTGTGGAAGGATAGGCAGGGCAACACAACAGGAGAGAGGTAGATGCTATGTGTCAAGAAGCGGAGAGGCATGTGGCATGTGGCATGTGTCAAGAGGACACCACCCGGCTATGGAGCACATGACGATGCCTCGGACGTCTACGCCACCACAAGTCCATGCCACATCAGTCTATGGCACCATTACTCTTCGACACCCAGAGATACACGCCAACACCGACAGCCAAAAGAAGCCACCACAAAGCACACAGCGCGGTAGCAGGGCTTGGATCGCACAACCACGAACTGACCTGCTCATGGATATCTTCAAAGTCGGCAGTGTAATCAGATTCAACAGCAGACGTCGACGAGTCCTTGACGCCCACCTCCACACTCAAATGCTGTGCCGCTGCCCTCTGCCCCCCCCCAGCTCCTGCCGCGGGCTGCACTACTCCAGTGCCAGGAGTTATGCGGGGGGTAGACTGAGACTGTTTCTGAATGAGCGGCGACGATGGATGCGAGGGAGAAGGAGTAGGTCGGTGAGGAGTGCTCCATCCTGAGTTGCCGCCTCGCTCATTGCCACTTTTTGTA
>Ga0209390_10009971_pt1 | contig 11257 bp, 11 predicted proteins | sample BON01_FD_187212 | JGI IMG/M metagenome (GOLD analysis project Ga0209390, IMG submission 187212) | Freshwater microbial communities from Lake Bonney liftoff mats and glacier meltwater in Antarctica - BON-01 (SPAdes) (version 2) | ecosystem: Environmental > Aquatic > Freshwater > Ice > Glacier... | reverse complement strand
CCTTCCCCCCGTGGCGAGACTGACCCCCTTGCGCGCGCGTTGCGTGGCGCCGCGGGTCAATCGCACCAGCCCCGCCGCCGGCCGACGAGTGAGCATCTCGCTAGGAGGGATGCGTCGCCAAGTGCGTCGTGCAGCGGGCCTGGAACGGTCGGTTGAAGATGTGCTCGAAGGGCTCGTCGCAGTCCGGCACGGCGACGGCGCGTGGGTCGAGTGCCACGTGGGGGATTGGCTGAAGAGGGGGGTAAAATTTTGGCACATGGCCGACAAACATGCGACGCGCTGAGAATGGCCTCGAAATGAGACTGGGAGCAAATGGGGATGGGCATATGCCCCAACGAGGCCGAGCGCGCCGAGGGCGCTGGCGCCGAGGGCGCCGAGGGCGCCGGCGCCGAGGGCGCCGGCGCCGAGGCCGAGGTCGCCAAGGGCGCCGAGGGCGCCGGCGCCGAGGTCGCCGAGGGCGCCGGCGCCGAGGGCGCCGAGGTCGCCGAGGTCGCCGAGGGCGGCGACGCCGAGGGCACCGAGGGCGAGTGCGCCGATGGCGCCGACCTGGATGCGTTGATCCACGCGGCGGGATCGGGAGCCACGCTGTGCTGGGACACGGAAACCAGCTCGCTCGTGGGTCACGTGATCCAGATCGCGATCGTGGCCATGCCGCGTGGGGCTCTCACGACTGATGGCACGTTGCCCGGCCATGTGAGCTACTGCAGACACTGGTTCCTATCGAAAGATGTCGAGCTCGATGCGCGCGCAGTGGCAGTGCATGGCATCACGAGGACCCACCTCGACAAACACGGCTGCGTGGTGCTGGCAGGGTTACAGGCAATTGCGGCAGTCGTGCACGCCGGCCGCGTTGGTAAGGCACAATGGGTGGCGCACAATGCAAGCTTCAATGTGGCGCGCCTGAACCACACAGCCACCTTCCACGGCGCGCCGGCGGTTCTCGGGCGAGACGAGGTGGTTTGCACAATGCGCGCAAGTTCCACGCACTGCGGCTTGAAGTCACGCACAGGGCGAGCCAAATCGCCGCAATGCGACGAGCTGTACACCTACCTCTACAAGCGGCCGTGTGCGGGCAAGCTGCACGATGCACTGGCTGACGCCACCCTGTTGGCCAGCTGCTTCCTCGGAGGGCGCCACCGTGGCTGGTGGTGACATGGACCACAGCGGCGCCAAGGGCGCCGCGGGTGCGTTCGGCGCGCGTGACTCGGTGACCCCGCCGTTGGTCCTTTTTTTCGAGGGGCACCACCAAGGCCAGGTCACGCCGGGATGCCGCACAGCCCGGCCGTCCTCTCCTCGACGGTTGTGTTTGACCTTGACACGCGGCTCGAGCGCCCGCTGCCCGCGTTGGCGCAAATGGAGATGGAGCGGAGCCTGGGGGGCCGCGCGCCGTGCGACGACCCGGCGGCGACGGCGACGTGCTTTGCGCCGCAGTGGTGCACGGCCACCGGCGCGCCGCCGCGCCTGCCCAGCGTCCGCGCGCGCCTGCGCATCATCTGCGTGTCGGGCGAGTCGTACGCGGGGTCACTGGAGTGCTGGCACGGCAGCGGGTTGCTGGCGTCGGACTGCGTCTACATTTCGTCGGTCTGCGTGGCGAGTGCGCTGCGTCGGGGGGGCGTCGGGCGCTTGCTGCTGCAGACAGCACTGCGGCTGGGGGGCGGGCAGCCGACGGCGCTGCATGTGCAGCGCCCGGGCGCCCGGGCGGGGTCGACGCCCATGGAGCGGGTGGTTGCGCTGCGCTACCCGGGTCCAGTGGCGTTTTACAAGCGTTTGGGGTTTGAGCAGAGGGTGGAGCGCGGCCATCCTGGGTACACGCTGCTGGTGGGGCCCGGCTCGACGTGACCTCACCTTGGGGTGGGCAGGGTTGACTCAACACCGGAGCGCATGGGTTGCGCACGGGGGCGTTGATTTGAACGACAGTGTCTGGGGGACGTTGATTTGAACGACAGTGTCTGGTGAGGCCGTGACTCGCGCTCGCTGGCGCTCGCTGGCGCTCGCTGGCGCTCGCTGGCGCTCGCTGACGCTCGCCGGCGCTCGCTGGCGCTCGCTGGCGCTCGCTGGCGCTCGCTGGCGCTCGCTGGCGCTCGCTGGCGCTCGCTTTGCTCGGTGCGGCTGGCGCTCGCTTCGCTCGCTGCGGCTGCGCTCGCTTCACTCGGTGCGGCTGGCGCTCGCTTCGCTCGCTGCGGCTGGCGCTCGCTTCGCTCGCTGCAGCTGTGCGCTCGCTTCACTTGCTGCGGCTGCGCGCTCGCTTCGCTCGTTGCGGCTGCGTTCGTTTCGCTCGCTGCGGCTGCGCTCGCTTCGCTCGCTGCGGCTGCGCTCGCTTCGCTCGGCAGCCTTGCTGCGGCTGCGCTCGCTTCGCTCGGCGGCTGCGCTCGCTGCAAGCGCGGTAGCCCCACGCAGCGGCGCCGGGCGCCGACGGCGACGGGCACGGGGAGGAGCGCGCGCAAGATGCGCGCGGCCTTGCGCAAGGCGCGGCGCATGGCGCGGCTCGGCTCGGGCAGGCCGGGGCCCACGGGCGGGTTGGCCGGGCGAAGGACCAGCGCGAGGGTGAGCAGCCGGACACTGGTGCACGCGGGGCGCCCCCCTGGGCGCGGCCTGGCCTCGGCGGGTGCGGTGGGATTGTCGGCGCGCGGCTGGTAGTAGCGGCTGCTGGCCGGGCGGCGCCAGAGCTCGGCGTCGTGGCTGGGCCCGTGGCACCGTCGGTGGCCGCGCATGTCGCGTGCGGAGGGCGCCTCGGCGCGCTGGAGCGCGAGGAGCCATGGCTCGGCGCTACAGGCGGCCGGCACGGCGCCCGCGCGCGCCCAGGGCGCTAGTGCGAAGAAGGCGATGAGGGCCGACGAGCCGCGGCGGGCCGGGGCGCGGCTCCACCGGCGGTACTTGCAGTAGAGGCGCACCATTGCGGCGCCGTGGGGCTCGGGCTCGAGGCGCGTGCCGAGCAGCCCGGGCGGCGGCGCCACGGGCAGGAAGTGCGCCTGCACGGCGGCGTGCAGCGTGCGGCAGGCGGCACGGCACCCCAGCAGGTGGCCGAGGCGCTGCGGCGCGAGCGCGTGGCGGAGCAGGTGCATCGGCAGGCCGAGCAGCCCGAGCGCCGGGGCCAGGGCCGGGGGCGGGGGCGGGGCCGGAGCCGGGGCCGGAGCCGGGGCCAGGGCCGGGGCCGGGGCCAGGGCCGGGGCCGGGGCCAGGGCCGGTGGCCGGGCGCCCTGCGCCTCGCGCAGCCGCCGGAGCGCGGCGCGGAGCGCGGCGCGGAGCGCGGTGGCGTTTGCGCGCGCGCCGGCCGCGTCGGTCCACGCTTGATCCAGCGCAAGGCGCGCTTCCGCCAGCGCGGCGCCCTCGGCGCCCTCGGCGCCCTCGGCGCCCTTGGCCGACCGGGCGCGCAGCGCGCAGCTGCGTGTGTGCTGGGCGCCCTGGGGCTGGGGTTGGGGTTGGGACTGGGGCGCGGCCATCTGCGGCTCTCGCTGCGCAGCGGGCGGGGAAAGTAACTTCTCTGTTTCTCGAGCCACAGTGACCAGAGGCACGGGGGGTGCCGCGGCGCTGTGTGGCTGGGCCTGCTGGCGCTGGCCGGTGCGGCCGCCGTGGCGCTGCGCGACCCGGCCCTGGTGGCGCCGGTGGCGTGGGCGGCGCTGTGGCGCGCAGCCCGCGGCGACGGCGTGGCGGCCGCGGCGTGCGCCGCCGGCACGGCGGCGGGGCTGGCCGCCGGGCTGGCGTGGCCCTGGCCCGGACCGCGCCCCCCGGGGGGGGGGGGGGTTAACCCCTGTGCCCCCTGCCCCCCGTGCCTTGGGCGCGGGGTAGCCTCATAGCGCGCCGGCTCGTCCGTGTGCAACAGCGTGGCCATCACCGGCTCGAACGCCGTGCTCTTCTGCCCCCCCCCCCTCTCTGCGTTTCAGTTTCCCCAGTAGACCCCCCAGGTGCAGCATGCGGCTACCTGACAGTGAGCCCTCGCGGGCCCCGGACCCGACTCGCATGTCGCCCCCCGGCCGGCTGTCCAGTGGCGGCGCCCCGGCGGATGCCCCATTCCTCGACCCACGCACCCAAACATCCGCGCCACCTGAGGACGACGCGTTACCCCCGCTGCTGGAGGACCCCTGGGACCCCGGCTACGACAGCGACGGCACGCTGCCGCCCCTGTTGGACGAGCACGATGTGCCCGTCCCCCCAGCCGGCGGCTGGGTGGGTTACGATGTCTGAGGTATGTCGAGGTGTGGCCGAGGTGTCGGCGATGTGTCGTGACTGATCTGTGGGCGAGGTGTGACCAAGGTGTGGCCGAGGCGCCCGAGGTGTGTCGTGACCAATGTGTGGCTGAGGTGTCCCGTGACCGCTTTCGGAGGTGTGACCGGGGCCAGTGTCGCGTAGGGGGAGCAACACCGCCAGCACGCCCTCCATGCCATCACAGTGGCGCGGGCTTGAATGGCGCCATCAACCCGGCGCCCTCCTCTCCCGCCTGGGAAAGGCCGCTTCTCCGTGGCAACCCCAGCTCCTCGACCCTCTGCCCGAGTGCCGCGAGTGTGAACTCGTACGCGAGCCCCTCTGGTCGCCACCAGATGAAGCCGCGCTTGTAGAGCCGCAGCGCCATGCGCATCCTCCGTTGGCTCATTTCGCTGACGTTGCGCAACGCGGATGCCAAAACCGGGATCTGCGACTTGCTCAGGTGGAGTGAAAACTCCTCCCATGGAAGTACGTTTTGGTACGGGAAGAGCACCCGGTCATTGAGTATCAGCGGCAGGCACTCAACGGCCATATAGTCCACGACCCTCGCGCCACACCCATTGCCCTCTGTGTGCAGGCAGAACCTCGCATTTGGCACCGCGTCCAGGTAATCCGGCACGCCCGCTAAAACAATCCGCATGTCGGGTTCATCGTACAACCTCTGCCGCCAGACGGCCTGCCGCACGCCCATGGAGTAGGCGCCGCGGCACGTGACATCTGGCTGCGCGCAGCGGCTTTGCGTCACGCGCCTCAGCCACTTGGATTGCATCGCCCTAGTGTCGGCGCCACTCGCTTGGTAGTTGTCCTGGGGTCACACCGGGGGGAGGGTGTAACGGAGACAGGGCGAAGGCAATACGTGGACCAGGCGTGGACCAGGCGTGCAATTGGCAAGGGCGTCGGGGTGTCAAACCAGGGTTGGAAGGGTGGGACGGGTGTGCGCGGAGCCTTTCGCGAGAAGCCACCAAGGTTTGTGAGTAGCAGAGCGGCCACTGCGTGGCGCGCGAGGCCCCCCAACCCACCTGCGACGCGCCGAATGAGGTGATCCCCCCCGCGAAGAAGAGCAACGGCCCATTGCGCCCCAGGCCCGCGGCCGCAGCTGTGCGCATCGACCGCTGCAGAGAGTGCACATTGTCGCGACCATGCACATACCTGAACCCAGACGGGGCGGGCGCCGGGCGCGGGGGGGGGGGGTCGAGGGGCGAAAGGCACCCACCGCGCGTGGAATTGGGGACCAACCTTGGGTAGTCGTGCTGCACAGGCGTGATGGTCGGGACGACCACGTCCTTTGCCTTGGCCATGCAGTCCTCGTCGCCCCAGTGGCCGACGATGATGGACACATTCGAGATCTCCTTCGGGACCAGGCAGGTCTGGCGCTCGCCAAAAACAAACCAAACGTGGTCGCGGCCCTACGGCGGCGGGGCGGTTGTGCCTTGATGTGCGCTGCGCGAATGCGCAGCATCGCACGATGCGCGTCCTCACCCGCGAGGCGTTCCACCAGGGGTGCGCCTGTTGAATGTATCGCAACGCTGCCAGCATCGTACCGTTGAGGTCGGCGCCCCATGGCACCTGTAGGGGTCAACGCCAACGCGCGCTTGGAACGGGTCCGGGTTCCCCGAGTCGTGGCTGGACACTCAGAGCTGCTCACCCGCTGGCTGAGAAACAGTGGGACATAGAAGAGGCTCGCCTTGTCCGGATCAACCATCTTTGCAAAGTCATCGTGCAGCAGGTGCGCGTCGAAGTGAGATTGTGCCTAGTAGATGCGCCGATTGTGCACCGGGTCGCAGCCCTGGCCGGCGTCGTCACCCCAGTTGCGCCACATCCACGCCTCGCCGGCGCGGTTCACCTCGGGCGGCAGGTTGTAGACGAAGACCGCCTGCCGGAGCCGTGCTGCGTGCACTCGGAGCGCGGGGGCAGTAGGGCGAGTTGCGCATCCCTGGGCCCTTCGCCGAATTGGGTTCGGTCATCGGGAAGCGAGGCGCGGCGGTAGCGCAGCCCCATGGAGTCCGAGCAGTTGACGCCATACCAGCCACGTTGGCAGTTGCACCAGCCATGGACGCATGCGCCGTGGCCCGAGCACCCGTTGAAGCAGTCGTTGGAGCAGACGTTTTTGCAGCCGCTGCCGAAGGATCCGTCAACACAGACGCAAGTGTGCGAAGCCCCCTCGCACCGCCTCCTGGGCTTACCCCGCTTCCGGTTGGGGGTGCGCATGCAGCGGCCGCGGCCAGAGCAGCCGAGGGCGCACAAGGCCGAGTCGACCCACACTGCGCCCGCTCGCACGGCGCCCCGTCCACGTTCTCCGGCGCCAAACACGCCCAGCGGCTGCGCAGTCACGAGCGGCGCCGAGCCGTTGAAGCGTCGGTCGCGCGTGGAGAGGTAGGAGCCAAGCCGCGTCAACCGCGCATCCGGGTGGACTGGCAGGCCCGAGGAGGACGGGACGTTTGGCGGGAAGTCGAGACAGGGCAGAGCCGCGTGGAAGCCGGCGCGCGTGCCGTCACCCCCGTAGGTGGCCTTGCCCGGCCATGGCTTCCATAGCACGCTGCACCCATGGGAGGCTGGGTCGCAAATCTCATGGCCGGCGTCGAGGCACTAGGCGGCGCACGCACATGCGACGGGCGAGAGCTTGCGCAGCATCGCACATGAGACGGCCAGCTGTGGAGAGGGCTGGCCATAGCCGCCGTCAACAGGCGCGGGCGCCGGTGCCAGCGTACACGCCGGGAACAAGGGCGCCTCGCATCGTCGCCCGGCCCAGCCCCATTGGCAGAGGCACACGAGCCGCTCGCACACGCCATGCTCGCAGCAATCGCTGGCGTCGCACATTTTAGAGCCGGCCTCGGGGGAATCCGGCTCTCCGTTGCGAGCGGCCGAAGCAAATCTGACGGGGCCCCGCCGCACGCCTGGCAAGGTGGCCCCTCGGTGAACCCGTGGCGCGCCAACTCGAGCGCGCACTCCGCCAGGGGCCTCGGGTTAGGGTCTGTGCGTAAACTTTCTTGTATCCGCAGCGAGTTCAATCCTTCAAAAATGTGCCCCTGTGGCACACGCAAACTCAAGGAGTGGCACACGCAAACTCAAGGAGTGGCACACGCAAACTCAAGGACGTGCCCAATGCGGACCGGACCGTCCGCAGCCACTAGACGCAAGCCGCCGTCCCTGACACCACACCGGGCACCGCGGGCACACGAGGTACCAGCGCGGCCAGGGCCGGCGCGACGCGTGGCGCGGGGTCCTGTGGCGACCCCTGCGCGAGGTCCCGCGCCAAACCCAGCGCAGTGGCCTGTGCGGCCCGGGTCAGCCCGCCCGGCGGCCGGCGGGACCCATGCGCCCGGGGAGGCGGCGCGCGTCTCGTTCGCCCAGGCAGGTGCCACGGCCGGACCCCGAGCGGCCGGTGCACCAGGCGCCTCGGCCGGTGTGCCCCACGCACTCCATGGCGGTCGTCGGCGCGCGAATCGCCGCGCGGGACCTGCGGGCGCAGGGCGCGACGGGGTCACCACCTCGCGGCGCGCCCGGCCTAAGGCAGGGTCGTCGCGGCTGGCGACCCCGCCGGCAGCGGCGCACCACCGAGTCGAGCTGGCGTCGACACCGCGCCAGTGCAACGGCGCTGGCTCACCTGGAAACTGAAGCAGTGCCCGAGCTCCCCCCTCCTCCACCCAGCCATGTTGCCCCCCCCCATTGTACACGGCCGCGTCGCACCCCTCCACGCGGCCGTGTCGCACCCCTCTGCGCGGCCGTGTCGCACCCCTCCACGCGGCCGTGTCGCACCGTCACGCGTGGCCGCATCGCCCTCACTGCACGCGGTCGTGTCGCCCCCCCCCCCCCCACCGTGCAATTGGCACCGCCGCCGGTGCCGCGCCGTCATCCGCAACACGCGGCTGGCCAGGTCCCATGCGGTCCATGCCAGCGGGAGGTTGTGTACTCACCAACCAACAAACGTCTTCTTGGCAGGGGTGGTGTGGCAAGCCCCCGTCTTGTATACTACATCTCCCTGTTTGAAGCATTGGACCAGCCTGCCATCATTTGAATGGACGCCGCCATGGCTCCACCCGCTGCCGCGCGCGGCGCAATCCTTTTTGATGAAGTCCCTTACCGTGTGTCCGTAAACTTGAACACACGTTAAGAACAATGGGAACCGGTCAATTCGCCATGTGTGCGAGTTTCCTTTTTTGCCAACCATCCTGGTCCTTTGGAGAGGAGAGGTGGTTTGGTCGAAAGGGGTGCGCGTCGAGTCCAGCGGCCATGCATTGCAGGATGCACATGCAGGCGAGGTCGTCGCGGTCCGTCCCCTTGTCCGAAAAGGGTAGCATCGCACAACACGGCGCCGGCCCTCCGGACCCGGTGTGACGCCGGGGATGACGGCTTGCGTCAGTTGGGCCGAGGCATGCCGCCGCCGCAAAGGCGGGCATGTTCTCGAGTGGGTGGCCACAGGGGCATTTTTTGGAGGTGAAGTACTCGTCGACGATGAGAGTCGGGCCGCGTACCGCGAGCTCTCGTGCAAACGGCGTCTTGGGGAAGCCACCGCTGAAGAGGCCGTCGCCGAGCGCGACGATGCGCTTGAGCTGCGTGGGTGGCAGGACGCCCGCGGCGGCGGCGGCCTCGGCGGCGGCTCGGCGACGCCGGTTGTCAACCGGCCTCGTCACCCAGATGCGGTCGGCCAGGCGCGCGAGCGCGCTCATCCGCTTGCGCGCCTCGCGCCACTTGTGCACCGGCCGCATGTGGCCCAGGAGGCGCGGGAGGAGGAGCTCGGCGCGCCCGAGCGTACCGGCGAGGTAGGTGCCAAAGCTCCTGAGGTTGGCGGTCTTCTTGCGGCCCCTATCGTCCGCCTCGCGCCATCTCCGGTAAACCTGCTCCTCCCCCTTTTCGTGGCCCTTGTCGTCCGCCTCGCACCATCTCCGGTACACTGGATCGGCGCGACGCGCCGCGGCCTCCCGCTCAACCCCCTCCTTGCGCCCGGACCCCTCCTCCCACTCGGCCTTGTCCATCGAGAAGAAGGCGCCCTCGGTTGTGGCCAGGTAGGTGGCCAGTGCGCCCGGGTCGCCGCACATGGACAAGGGCGCGGTCGCGGCCTGCACCGCGACGCGCTTCCCGGGGTCGATCGCCACGAGCTCGACGTCGCGGCCCTCCGGCACGAAGAGGTCGTTGCGCCACTGGTGGGAGCGGTAGACCCCGGCGTCCACGGCCGTGGCATCGATCCGCGTGGCGGGCTCGGGCCAGCTGTACCCCGCGGCTAGCAGCGCGTTGATGTTGGCGGCCTTGACGTGCGCCGTGCTCTTGAAGGTGACGCACATCTTGACGCTGTCGGTGGAGAGGCGCATCCGCTCCCAGTGGTCGCGGTTCTTGCCCTTGAAGTGCTTGATATCGACGAGGGCGAGAAAGAGTTGCGACTTGCGGACCTTGTGCGCCACGACGGCCTCGAGCGCCAGGTTCCTCTCAATCTGCAGGGTCATCTTCGCCCCCTCGACCGGGTCTTCCCCCGCCCCGGCACATGGAAGGCTGTACGGACTCAGCGGGTCCAGGTCCTCGGTCAGCCCGTGTTCCGCGCAGTGGGCCTTGTAGACCTTGGTGGCCGCGGCCAAGACTTCCTGGAGCCGAGGCCCAACGTCGAGGAGCGCCCGGAACCGTCGCGCGGTGTCGGCGCATTCGTCCTTCACCCCATCGTACCGGTTCTCCTCGAACGGCCCGTCGGCGTTGCCGAGTTGGCCAATCTCGGACGAGACCCAGCTGAAGAAGGCACGGAGCGCGGTCAGCTCGAAGTGCACCACGGGCCGCCCCAGGCTCTGCACGGGCAGGAGGGAGAAGACCTTGGGCATCGTGATCTTGGCCATGCCCCACTTCTTCAGACGCGCCTCCTTTGAGGCTCGGACCCCGGCTGTGTCGGTGTCCTGCACGTGGTTGGTGTCCGCCCACTGCTCTGCCCAGAGTGAGTACCGCCGCGCATGGATGAGCACGCCCGCCAGCGTCCGTTCCTTGAAGGGCGTGTTGTAGTAGGGCTGGAGCGCGGCCTTCCCTTCACTGGCAATGGCCATGGCGAGAGCTGCAACCTCGTCGCCCAGTGCCGCCAGGAGCGCCGCCTCCGTGGCCACGGCACCGGCTTCGCCCTTGACAAACTTGAGCATGAGCGCGATGCCCTTCTTGGTCTCGGGGTGGATCTTGGGACCCGCACGTAGCTGGTCGGCCGCCAGCCACTGGCGCATGTACGGGTAGATGCGCTTGGCCTCGAAGCCGCCGCCGCCGGCCTTGCCCTGGATGTGCAGCAACGCCACGCGCTGCATCTCGAGCGTGGTGTTCTCTGTCAACTTCGACGGCATCGGCCGAGGCAAGCGCCACCTCGGGGACGTGGTGTCCTTGTCGTTGTAGAGCGCGCCGCCGTGGTCCTTGAGGAAGGCCTTGACGCCGGCGGTGTGCCAATTCTCACGCCCCGAGAGCGCCGAGATGATCTGGTCGAAGAAGGTCTTCCACGCCGACCACGGGGTCCCCGCCATGGCGCTGAGGCCAATGGACTCCCCGTTCGCGAGTTGCGTGAGGACGTAGTGGTTGGCGTAGAGCCCCGCCACCCACCGGTACACTCCAATCACGTCGGCCACCTTCTTGAACATGGGCACGAAGCACAGGGCCGAGCAGAGCAGCCCCGCGCGCAGCCCGCACGCCACGGTGGTCATCACGACTTCGCAATCGGCGAGAGGGTCCCCGGGGTGACTCCGCTTCTTCTTCCCCATCGCCCCCTCCCAAGTGGGGGCGGCAGGTGGTGCCTGGCCCCTGCCCGAGCGGTGCGATAATCTGACGCCCTCCCCCCTCGCGGGGGGGGGGGGGGGTCTCCCGTGGGTGGAGGTTGCACGGGCCCCTCTCGGGGGTGGATGTGCACCCCGTGGCGCCGATTGCATATGCACCCCCCCCCCCCCTTCGCGGGGGGGGGGTGGCACAAATGACGTGCACGGCGTGGCATCGATGCACACGCCCCCCCCCCTCGCGGCGCTCCTGCAGAAGGGCCCCGGCCGCAGTGACACCAACCGCGCAGTGGCACCGGTCGCGCACCGCCCCCTGGCACACGAGGCGTGCGCGCGGTCAG
>Ga0209390_10009968_pt1 | contig 11259 bp, 17 predicted proteins | sample BON01_FD_187212 | JGI IMG/M metagenome (GOLD analysis project Ga0209390, IMG submission 187212) | Freshwater microbial communities from Lake Bonney liftoff mats and glacier meltwater in Antarctica - BON-01 (SPAdes) (version 2) | ecosystem: Environmental > Aquatic > Freshwater > Ice > Glacier... | reverse complement strand
TCTGTGTCTGTGTCTGTGTCTGTGTCTGTGTCTGTGTCTGTGTCTGTGTCTGTGTCTGTGTCTGTGTCTGTGTCTGCGTCTGTGTCTGCGTCTGTGTCAGTGTCAGTGTCAGTGTCAGTGTCTGCGTCTATGTCTGTGTCTGTGTCTGTGTCTGTGTCTGTGGATACAACACAAATCAGCTGACTCAATTTCCGAGGAAGGGGGAAAAAAAACTAGTGATGTTGTATTCGTGCCTTACAAGTAGCTTGTGTGTGTGTGTGTGTGAAAGAGAGAGAGAGAGAGAGAAGGTGGGAGAGACAGCACGCGCAAGAGTGAGAGAGAGAGTGGGAGAAAGCAAACGAGAGCGAGGGAGAGAGAGAGAGAGAGAAAGCGAAAGAGAAAGCACGTGCATGCGAGAAAGAGAGCGAGACAGAGACAGAGACAGACACAGAGACAGAGATAGAAACAGAGACAGAGATAGAGATAGAGAGAGGGAGAGACAGAACCAGAGAGAGACTTGCGAATCGAACATTCAGTTTGTTATCACATTTGTGCAGTATGTTGCAGTGTGTTGCAGCGTGTTGCAGTGTGTTGCAGTGTGCTGCAGTGTAGTGTGTAGTAGATTGTTGCAGTATTGTACAGTGTATTGCAGTGCGTTGCTGTGTGTTGCAGTGTGTGGCAGTGTGTGGCAGTGTGTTGCAGCGTATTATAGTGTGTTGCAGTGTGACGTGCGAGTCTTGCCTCGGGGGCCAAGGTATCATCGCATTTAGAATCAGTCTGGTCTCTCTCTCTCTCTCCCTCTCTCTCCCTTTCCGTCTCTCTCTTTCTCCTTTTTTCTCTCTCTCTGTCTTTTCCCCGCTCTCTCTCTTTCTCTGTCTGTTTTTTTCTCTCTCTCCCTTGCATTGCCTGCATTGCAGAAAAAACATCGTGTTGCGTATGGTCTGAGTCAAGCATTGTCGAGGTTTCGATGAGTTTGCGCACATAGACTCAGAGACTGAGACTGTGACTGCGACAGCAAGAGCAAGAAAGAGAGAGAGAGAGCGAGAGACAGAGAATTGACTGATGTTGTGCGCTAACACCACTACAGACCTGTGCATGTATATATATATGTATATATGTACATATATATATATATATATATATATATATATATATATATATATATATATATATATATATATATAGAGATATATATATATATATATATATATATATATATATATATATATATATATATATATATATATATGTATATATGTATATACATATATGAATATAGCGAGAGATATATATGTATACATCTATATATATGAATATATATACATACATACATAATTATGTAAACATACATAAATATACACATACATATATATATATATATGTATACATATATATATATATACATATGTACATATACTTAATCAAAGTAAGCGCGGACTTTGTCCTTTTTCGTGATTAAGATTTGAGGAAAATGTGTGCATTGCATCGCAACAACAACAGATGGAATTATTTTTTTCTCTCTGTCACGGTATGACTCATTTCAAAATTGAACAAGCAAGTTGCGGATTGGCAAGAAATCCTTCTAGGGTTGGACATTTCAAGTTCTGTGGTGTGAATTATCCTAGGAGGAGTGCGGAAAATAAGTTAGTCACTTGAAGTGAGAATATCGCAATTTGGTGTATTGGGTTTCGATCTTAGCAAATCCGAGTACATCCAAGAAAATCCTTACAAGTCGACAATTACGTCTACTTTGCATCTTTTTAACGGCCATGTATCTTGCAGTTTCTGCTGGACTGCAGCTCATCACAACGATGCCACAGTTACGTCTACTCCAAAACATTTTATAACGATGGCGACAGTTAAGTCTATTCCAAAATATTGCAAACAGTAAGAATGTCGAATCGTGACTAAAATTGAATAGGCTTTGGCCTAAGGCCTCAGTAGGTGTAGGACAGTATGTGACAGTGTGTTGGGACCGAAAGCTGGACTTTAGGACCGAAAGTTCCACTTTCAAAGTCGATCTTTCTACGAGGCCTTCAAAACGTACCTTTTCTTTAAAGAAAATGTTTTGGTTCCAACCTGAAGGCCTGGGCCGGATAATCCAAACGCCTCGCGCTGGTACGGGTGACTCCGCAGAATTCGACGTTATCAATGTTCGTTTGTGTTAAATCGGCAGAGGCCCGGGAACCTCTTGGTTCGAGAATCTCAAAGTCGATACATGATACTGATTTCAATGAATCTTGACAGCATCCAGAATCTCACACAAATGCCCCGGGCCAAAAAACTGGGCGGCACAAAAAACCGGGCACATTACACCACACCGTGGCCACTCTACACTACGCCTGGTTTTGTTTTCGGTTTTGTGTTGCAGCTTTTTGAAGGAAGGGGAGAAATTGCTGTTTCAATACATCGAAATGAGTATCATGTATCGATTTTGAGATTCGCGTGCCATTGTCTTGTTCAGTTTGCTTGCTCCCTCCCCTTGATCATTGTGCATTACACCCAAACATTCAAAATGCAGGCTTCTATCCAGCCTGAGGTTGTCCTGGCTTCTTTCTGGGATTCCAAACCGATGGTTCCGAATCGATACCGTTGACTAGGATATGTTGACTAGGATATGTTGACTAGGATATGTTGACTAGGATATGTTGACTAGGATATGTTGACTAGGATATGTTGACTAGGATATGTTGACTAGGATATGTTGACTAGGATATGATTCCAGTCCGTGAATCGTTGCGGAATTTGTACATGGAGCCATCACGTGAGACACCAGAGTGATTTTAGAAATCCGCACATTTCCGAGCCCTCAGGGCCTTCGGAGTTTGTACCCCACAGAAAGTGACGAAGGTTGCGTTTGGATTGCTGTACGCAAAGTTGATAGTCAACTTCAGTCACGAATCAGACTTCACGTCCCTGAAGACTCCTGTTTAATCTACAACTGTGTTCCACGTAAATTGAAGAGACATTCCTCTCAAAACCAAAATGCCGATATTCGCCATCTTCTCGACTCTCTAGTCTCTGCCCTTGCATTTTACGCCACCGCGTTTAGGTCTAAACTTTTTTTTTTAATCGAATTGATAGTCAACTTCAGTCACGAATCAGACTTCACGTTCCTAAAGACTCCTTTTTAATCTACAACTGTGTTCCACGTAAATTGAAGAGACATTCGTGACTGAAGTTGACTATCAACTTTGCGTGCTGTCATGAATGTTGCATGTGTTGCAGTGTGTTGCATTGTGTTGCAGTGTCTTCTGAACTCTGTTTTCGCTTTTTTGCCCCAACAATTTTACATGTTCTATTTCAAGTTTTGAGGAAAGGTTTTTCTGGAAACCCATAAATGTTTTGTACAAAGCAAATTCAACTTTTTCAACCGAGGGTAACTTGCAAGCTCCGACTCCCTTCGCAAGTTGTTTCACAAACGACAATTGCGAGTGACCCTGGGGCACACTGCTCTTGCAAATTTCAAACATCTTGGATTTTTTGGCCGAAGAGGCGCGCTGACAATCACAGAATTTCCTTGATTTTTACTCGGAAAAGTTTGTGTATGTAACCTATGTAACCTTTTTGTTTCCAGTGCTATGTTGGCGTTTTTGGAGTGGGCGCTGAGGCTTGTGTGGATGGGGCCAGCACCAGATGTAGCGCTAAATGTCTTGTCGGGCCAGCGCTACATATCACATGTCATGCTACAGGTCATCTCTCACATGTGATGCTACATGTCATCTCTCACATGTGATGCTACATGTCATCTCGGCCCAGCGCTACATGTCATACCCTCTAGCACTTGTGAGGTGAGGTATGTTGCAGGTGCTGTGGCGGGTGTAGGGAGAGCATCAGGGCATAGTGATGGAGCGGATGCGGAGAGAGGTGACGGCGGCTCGGAAACCACGCAGCCGTCGCGAGTTCTTCCTGCGTCGCTTCTTGAAGATGTACACCTTGGGTGCCTGCCACACACAATGTCCACAACTCAACGTCAGTACCAAACAAAGTCTACAGCAATTCCTGTAATTCCTGTTTGCTGCGCATGATACAAGGGCGTTTATTTACTGTGCATCATACAAGGGCGCAGCTCGGCCTGCTGCCCCAAAACACCTCAGCACCTCACTTTCTGCAACTCCAGTCTCAACGCACAAGCCTTGTTTTCTTTTCACATCGCACCAGTCAAAGGCCCAGACACTCTGGGGCGCACGGCAGTGGAGGGGCTTTAGCCCCTGCGCTGTCGAGCGCCCGAAGGGAAAAGCCCGCGGAAGCGGGCATTCGGTTACCTTCACACGCATACGGAATTTGCGAGACGTTGAAACCCACAGATTCACCAATACGCCGACACTCAAATTTCAAAAAACAATCCCACACCCCTTATTCAGCAAACCCCTGTGTCCACCCTTCCCAGAATTGACCCCCAATGGCGTGTTAACCCCAATTGGCCATAACAGCGGCCACAAGAACAGGAGAACGAGGGTCAATCTGGGAAAGGGTGAAATCGGCAGTTTGCACGGAAGTAATATTCATGTGAATTTTTCGACGGTCTCCCGCCCTCGGGGGAAAAGGAAAAATTAAAAATACAACAGTTCCGCCATCTTTCTAATCAAAATTATTAAAAAAAAAACGCAGACAGTCTGCGGGACGCAAAAGGTAACCCGAGAGGCGAACTGCAGCGTCGGGGCTGAAGCCCTCCGCAACCGCACGCCCCCATTTTTTCTCGTCTGCATGACCCGAGTGGCGTGCGGGAGCATCAGGGCGAAAGCCCCTCCGCCGCCGCGCGCCCCAGCAGTCCGACCCGAGGCGGGAACGACGGCGAGGAGAGTCATTGTTCTGGATGAGTTTTCTCATCGTCAATCGTGGGAGCACAAGTAGAGGGGGAGTGGGAACAGACCAGTGTCATTTGCTCGATCACTGCCGTTATAGAGGCACCCGCAATGTATGGCTGCCCCACTGTACAGACACACACACACACATGTGCATACACTCAGTGTGGGGCAGGCTGAATTGAAGTCTCAGACTAGCACACGCAGACAAGGAGGTGCACAAGAGACGAGCACACGCATGCGCGCAGTTGAGGTTGGCGTGTAATGCGCGGGAGTGCAGACCTGTGGTGTTGCCCTTGTCGCCTAGGAGCATCACCTTATCGAGCACAACAGTCTCACCTGTTCCAAAAGAAATACATGCGTAACCAGAGCATTCGCTGAATTGGCATATACAGAGGGGACGGCGAGATGATGAGTGCACAAGTGCGGGCATGCAGCAGGCGTACCGACTTGGCGACCGATCATGTTCTCGGTGACGATGCTGTCGTCGACCGTAACCTTGTACTGCTTGCCCCCAACCTCGGCCACGGCAAAAGCAGTCGCCGGCGTGAATACACGCCCTCCTTCCGACGCTGCCGGGCTCGAGCTCATCGCGCGTGCCTTGCCGCAGCCTGCAGCACCCCAGCGCGCGACGCACATTTGCGCAATCGGCATTCGCACGTTGAGCGCCCCAAGCTTGGTCTTCCACAACCCGCAGCTGTCCGGCTGCTGAGCAAAAACGGCAGCCGGAGCGGCGCGCAGTGTGGCGCGAGATGATGCGGCACGCATGGCCGGGCACAGGCCGTCGACAGCCCCCTTTGCCCAGCCCCACATCGCTCCCCGCGTCCCCATGTTGAACTTGCTCGGGTTACACAATATTAAAATTGTTGGAAAGAAAAAAGAAGACTCTAGGCGAGAACAATCTATATCTGACGTTGTCCATTTCACATGACAAGGAATGCCACCAATGCTGTAATCATAAAATAGAAAAGGATGACCATTCTGATTAGGGAAGAAGAGAGGAGTCGCAGCGCGATCGTGTTGCGGGTAGCGCTGAGTTCCACTTTACCGCTTATTCTGGTCCTCTTTGCGGCGTCGCAGCAGGGCGGCATCGCGGAGCCCTCTGCCCTCTACGTCATCTACAACACGGGGGAATACCCGGTGCAGCCAGTGAAATATGCGCAGCCAGTGCAGTTTGTGCAGCCAGTGCAGTATGCGCAGCCCAACGCGTACTACAATGCTGTGAACACGGCGGAGCTCAGCACGAATGTCAACCCGTACGACGCGGCGGCGCTGCAATACTCCAGCGGCCCTCCGCAAAAACAGATGCAGACGCTGCACGCCCTCGCCTCAGCCAAGCGCCTCTACCACCAGATGCAAGTACCGTCTGCTGCGTCTCCTAGGAGCCAGTACAACTCTGCGGTCCGTGCTCTGCCTCCTTCGGCCTGTATTCTCTTATTTTTTGCCCGGTTCTTCTGGAGAGCAATACCAACACGTGTTGCACTGTGTGTGCTGCAGCAGCGCTCGTATAAGTGGTAGGCAATTAATGGTTGTGGTTTCACAGGTAGCGACTGCCAACAATCCCGAGTCTGCTCTGCAGCAACTGCAGGGGAAGCAGTACGTTGGTTCGGCAGCGTCAAAACAAATCGCTCAGGTTGCTGCTGTGTTGTGTGACCCCTCTTGGGGCGCGCGGCAGCGGCGCGCAGCTGCCGCGCGCCCACTAGATCGGACCATTAACATGAGATCACCCCGTTTAGGAGAGTGTAATATTTGAGTGTAATATTGGAGTATATAGGTATTGACGTGTGTATCTATTGGTGGGCGGTGGTGAATCGATATCAGGCAAGCCTGTCAATACAGCAAGTGCTGGAGCAGTCAAAAGCGGACGACAAACTGGCGAATGCAGCCACCAGCTCGGCTCGCACCACCAAGGTGTCCTCTTCTCTCCCTTGCGTGCCCCTTTGTCCCGCCCTCCACATCCCCCTCCTCCTCTCCCCCAAAACACACAAGTGTGCACCGAGATGGAGAGGAATTGGCGCTAAGATATGGGTATGGATGCACGTGTGTGGTGGAAACAGGACAAGGGCAACAGCTGGCAATCATTGATGAGCCGGCAGAGTGGGCCAAGGGCGGAGGCCAAGGCATCCGACTGGCTGTCCACTGCCGTTGCTACCTCCAGTTCCAAAGGATCCAAGACCAAATACGCTAGGGCGCAGCTTGAGGCAGCTCTCTCGCAGGTCCCGTCCCATCGCTTGCTGCTGTTTGCTTTGCTCGTATTTCCTTGCTGCCAAAGAGCACGTCCCCTTCCCTCGCTTGTCTCTCCCCTCGCGAGTCTGTAGTCGAGCACGTCTCGTCAACGAGTGCGGCAACCTGTGCGTGTGTCTCAGGTCCATTGAGCGTGACTCGCATCTAGATACGTCTCTCTGATCTACATACTTCTCTCACATCCACATACCTCTCTCTCTCCACCCTTGCCACCCCCTCTTCTTTCCCCGGGCAAGCCTGGATCATCATGGGGCAAGTGCTAGGCCTGTCACGGAGCACTCATGGTGTGTGGCGTGTATTGTGTGTGCGTATTGTGTGGCAGGTGGACGGGCACTACTCGCACGATGCTCACAAATCAGCTTGGGGCAACGAAAAGCGCGAGCGAAACTCGGAGCTGAGGGCTATGACAAAGTTGGCACATGCCGTCATGTTCAAGGCGCTATCAGGCACAGCGGGAGGTCCTTCATCACCGTCTCTCGCACCCTTGGCAGCAACCTCTTGGAAGCCCGCCGGCAGCTCGTCGAGCTCCTGGCAGTCGTCTTCTGGAACCGCCACCTATCCACCTTCCTCTTCTGCCTCTTCCTCATCGTCTAGCTATGCTGTGGCTGGCAGCATGTCAGGAGGAGCCACACCTGCCGCACCAGGTGGCACAAGCACGTCTAGCGAGGCTGCCATGAGTGGCGCAGCACCTGGACTCAGTTCGTATGATGCCCAGATTCTTGCTGGTGGCCCCCCCCAATAAATTTTGGCCCCCCCAAATACATGTTGTTGCCGATTCTTGTGAGGAGGTTAGGTCATGACACCTTGAGGTCAGTATGCGCGCCTTGAGCGCCCCCACCTTCGTTTTGCCCAGGCCCACATCGCTCGCTGCGTCCCCATACCGAGACAAGACTTGAGAGAGTGTGGTGTTAGACCTAAGGGCCGTCTAACACCACACTCTCCGTCTAACACCACACTCTCCGTCTAACACCACACTCTCTCGTCCTGTGGCCGTCTAACACCACACTCTCTCGTCCTGTGGCCGTCTAACACCACACTCTCTCAAGCTGTGTCGCTACGTAAGGGACACCACAAGGGCCGTGTAACACCACACTCTCCGTCTAACACCACACTCTCTCAAGATGTGTCGCTAAGGTGCCTTAGCGACTTGAAGGCCGTGGGCGAGCACTCATATCTGTTCCCACACGACAATGCAAGGACAAGTTGCAGATGAGGGGTTGATGCAAGTTGCAGACAAGTTGCAGACGAGCGGTATCGAGTCATGCAACTGCAACAAGAAAGTTTCAAGAGAGATGCAAGAGGGAGATGCAACACGTTGATCGAGAGATGCAACAAACGCAACTTGGTCTTTCTTTCATGGAGAGATGCAACCAAAACCAACTTCTCAGACTTTCCGTTCCACATCGTCTCCTACCCAATTTCAACTAGCAGCGTACAAGCTGTCAAAGAAATTGTTATATGCACCAAAAAAACGTCCTACTCTTTTTGTATCCCTCTTTCACAAAAAATTTCCACCATCTTGTTTTTGGTTCCTGTCTTTTTAAGCTTCTGTACGCACGCTTTTCCCCTCTTGATTTTGTCCATCATAATCTGTTTCGCTCTCTTCCTCTGTATGTGCATTGTTGCGGTCAAAAGGATCGGCTGTAACTCACATCACACAGTCAGACCAGACGACTATGCTTAAGACAGAAATTACAAATTTATGCTGTGCGGTTGCGGCCAACCAATCTGAGCTTTCAGGTTTGAATTTGTGTGTGATTTTGCGGGTTCGATTGTGATTGTACGTATGTATGTGAATGTGTGCGGTTGCTTTACAAATTGCTTTTGCGGGGCGGGCGCACTATCATAGCAAAACTCCTACAATTTCTGCCAAAGATTCTTGAATACGGTATTGTGACAGGCTACAAACCAATGACTCCAATGACTCTTTCACGCACGCTCTTGCTGTCGCTGTCGCTCTCGCTCTCCCCCACACACTTTCAGAAAAGCTTCTGGAGATCTTTAAAAACACCGAACGGGGAGAGACCTATAATGCATTTGAATTGTTCAAGTGAGACTCGAGCGTAATGAGTCACAATTAATTGCAAAGCGAAAATCACCGGGGTCTATTTTAGGCAGGGGTTTGTGACATTTGTTTCAGTAAGTCAGTTGGCGGGGGAAGGCCCAGTCAATTTTCTTTCACTGATGTCCGAACCTCACGTGTGTGTGTATGTGTGTCACGGTATGTGTGTATGTGTGTATGTGTGAATGTGTGTGCGTGACCTGTATTGATTGTCTAGAGCGAAGTAGAACAGGCAGGACGAAGACTTGACTGTGCTTCGCTGAAATGACAAGAGAAATCATCTGGCCCTCTAAGCAAGTGTGAGCTTCTGATGAACGGTTAGATATGCAACAACCGATTCCAATCCAAAACGATATACCGATTCTTTGGGCTGTTCTACCACATTTCGTGCTGTTCTACTACATTTCGTGCAGACCCTTCAGATGGTCGGACGACGTCTTCGACTCTTTAATCCTCGACTTCCTTTGTTTCTATATTCAGGGGTTTTAATTGAACTTGAAGGTATGGTAACAAAACAAGGAGGGCAGAATACGATATGGGAGAATCTTCAATAAAAGCAAATGCAAAGAATACGATCAGTAGGAATGGAGAATCCAAGCGCCATGATATTGCACGCACCCCTCCTTGCTCAAAGGTCGAGACATATAAGCAATCATGCAACAATCAAGATTCAGCAATATGAAAGCACATGAGAATATCGAGACCAAAAAAAATAACTTGAACGAGCAAAGACTCGGAAAGGGCCGCGGCACCGATTGAAATCATTGGCCCTCAACGTGCTTGCCGTCAAAAAGTACACACACACCAAAGTGTCTGGGCTTATTCGCACTCGCCACGAAAGAAAGAAAAAAAGAACAATCTTCATTCAAAAAAAATGGCAACTGATCGGGCTTTTTTTGTGTGGATGTGTGTGTGTGCATGTTAGGCCTGTGTCTCTAACAAAGTCTACTCCCGCCCACGCACACTCTCTCTCTTCCATCATTCTTTCCACATATCCACACACACACTGTAGTCGATGCCATTTCCATTTTCTCCCGACTGTTCAAGAGTCTTCTCCCCCAGCAGTCATCTCCTCGCGAGACGTATAATGACCGCCTTTGGCGCGCTACAACAGATCTTGTTCGTGGACGTGTCTCCTCCCGCTGCTTGCCTGCTCGCTCTGTCGCGATATGCTTTCATTATCGGATGCTTGCTCTCGGGCTTCGATTGGACCTCCCGGTATCGGGGGGCCTTGTCGAAGATGATCACCACGCAAGGAGTCTTGAAGACGGCGTCTTCTGCCACCTTGTTGCCGTGAGCGTCCACGTAACTTTCGTGTATCGATGCCGCCACACCTTCTATCCGTGCGCGCCCTGCACATCTGCAACGTATGGCGGTCTTCGTGACTGACTGGCCCAAATTTGGCACGAGTTGTATTCCCTCAGATGTTGGAGATTATATGCGACTGGTGATTGCTGTACGCCCGGCATACGGTGGAAAAACTTGGCCTGATTGCCCCTCTCTGCCAGGCTTCTCATTTCCCTGTTTTTGACTGGTTGTCCACCAGCCTCAAATATCTTACCCAGAGCGCGAACATATTGAGTGTCCACTCAGGTGGACCTGTCCTTCCAATGCGGGGCAGCTGTTGGGCTTTTTCTTCCGAGAAGCATGGCATGCGCATTTGGGCTCAACGCACTTGATGGAAATGGTTGTGGGCAGCCACTGTATCTCCTGATTGGTGCCTCTCGAAAATGTGCGGGCGGGTCCCGTGAGCACCGCGACTGCTCTCGACGGACCCACGCGCCGTCACGGCCAATCTCGCTTCGGCCTTTTGCATCCCGTTGACGATGGTGTTGTCTCGGTTGCAGCCGCAGCCGGCGTACCTGAAGTCGATGTATGATTGTTAACTTGGTCCGACCGCTGCCCTTAACCCGATAGATTTTTATAGAATTTTTGGGCAATGTTTTGCTCGTCTGTGTGGTGTGCTGCCCTGCACCCCCACCCGTCCTGTTCTGCTCTCCCTCTTCCCCCTGGATCATAATCTCGTTTTGCATGGCAAGGTGCCCTCTCGCCTTGGTGCTTTGTTTGTTGCAGGCGCCCACCTGTTCGATAGGTGCACTATGCGATTGGTATTCCCTGCTGTATGCTGCCTCCAATTGCCTCGTCTCTGCCATTGTGCTGGCTGGTGGC
>Ga0209390_10009961_pt1 | contig 11267 bp, 16 predicted proteins | sample BON01_FD_187212 | JGI IMG/M metagenome (GOLD analysis project Ga0209390, IMG submission 187212) | Freshwater microbial communities from Lake Bonney liftoff mats and glacier meltwater in Antarctica - BON-01 (SPAdes) (version 2) | ecosystem: Environmental > Aquatic > Freshwater > Ice > Glacier... | reverse complement strand
ACGCAGCTGTGCCTTGCGGCCGCGTCAATTTTCTCTATTTCCAACACACCGACACAAATACAACTTTGGGCGCGACTGACCAGCACGTCCAAGCACAGGCCATCCACCGACCCCATCTTAGTCAAGTCCGGCGACATTATCCACATCGCCTCTCCCTGCCGCGGAGCCCGGCGTGTCGACGACTTTGAGGCCATCATCAGATACTGTGACCAGAACGGACTGATGTTGACCACCGCGGCTGTGGGGATGTATGTGGGTGCTCCTGTGTATGTATTGAGTGCGGGAGGTTTGGTATTGTCTAGGCGCAGGCCGACTTATTTACGGGGTTCCGAGCAGCCTTGTTGGGTTTCATGGGGATCGCGGAATTCTGGGCGGACGGCAAGGCGGGGTACGGCACTGAGTACCGAATGATGACGAGGTGTGTGCACGGCAGTAAGGCCACTACTTAGGTTAGCAAGGGGAGGGATGGAAGGTATACTAACACAAGACAATCAACAAGAAACGAGTGACAAATCGTAGTCTTTCTCGTTTCTTTTTGATTGACTGGTGTGAGTATACCTTCCATCCCTCCCCTTGCTAACCTAAGTAGTGGCCTCGGCAGCGCCCTTGCTGCCGTGCACACACCTCGTCATCATTCGGTACTCGTTGCCGTACCCCGTCTGCCGTTCGCCCAGCCCAGACTTCCGCGATCCCCATAAAACCCAACAAGGCTGCTCGAAACTCCTTAAATAAGTCGGCCTGCGCAGTAGACAATTTATACTCCAAACCTCCCGCACTTCGTACATACACAGGAGCACCCACGTACATCCCCACAGCCGCGGTGGTCAACACCAGTCCACTCTGGTCACAGTATCTGATGATGGCCTCGAAGTCGTCGACACGCCGGGCTCCGCGGCAGGGAGAGGCGATGTGGATAAAGTCGCCGGGCTTGACCGTAGCCAAGATGGAGTCGGTGGGTGGCCTGTGCTTGGACGTGCTGGTTAGTCGCATCCAAAATTGTATCCGTGTCGGCGTGTCGGGAATGGAGGAAATTGACGCGGCCGCCACGCACACCTGCGTCACTGTGTGTGTGGGGAGTGGGGGGGAGGGATGTATAGAAAGGGAAGGGAAGAGAATATCATTTGAGTATTTATACAAGTAAAGACAGGCATTTCCTATTTTCAAATAATAATGAACATTGTGCTTTGGCCCCATACTATGGGCCTGGCAAATGCAGACATGTGAAATCAAATGTCCTTCGTACCTTGACCACGGGAAACAACCACCACTTTAGTCCCACCCCATGAATGTATCACTCCACATATTGATAGGTCGTGACCGCACCCGGTGGAGGCCTTCATCATGTCTACCAAGACAAGCCAACGCCAGGTCGAGCGGCGAGCATCTGCTGCTGCTGCAGCTGTCGGTGGGGGAGAAGAAGACTGCGGAGGCTGCTGGAGAGGACAGCTCGCCTGCTCCTGCTCCTGCTCCTGCCGTGACCCCAGGACCCCCCGCACCTTCCCCCGTAGGTGCGCCACCTCCTCATCCCACTCTTCTAATGCTCCTGCCCCCCCGGCGTCCGGCCCGTGCAGGCCAAGGCATCCTCTATCGTTTGCTGCACCTGCCCGATCAACTCATGTGCCCTCAGCCTCTCCCCCGCCACCACCCTCCGCTGCTGCGCCTGCGCCAGTTGCTCTCTTGTCTTGCTGAGCTCGGTTGCCTTGTACCCCACCTCGGCGAGGAGGGTCACTTTCTGTTGGTCTTGTAAAAGCTTGCCGTCTTCGTGTCGGCCTGGGAGGGAGGGGACGAAGGGAAGGAGGGGTGGAAGGGAGGGAGGGAGGGAGAGTGAGTAGGTGACGAGGATCGCTTTTTTGTTGGTCTTGTAAAAGCTTGCCGTCTTCGTGTCGGCCTGGGAGGGAGGGGAGGGGAGGTAGAGAGGGAGGGAGGGAGGGAGGGAGAGTGAATGCCCCCTTCTTCACTTTTTGTTGGTCTTGTAAAAGCTTGCCGTCTTCTTGTCGGCCTGGGGGAAGGAGAGGGGAGGGAGGGAGGGAGGGTGGTCGTGATATATTCTATTTCCGCTCCAATCTAAAGAACTGAAAAACATTATCGTGAGTAGTAAATTTGTTTCGCCCTCTGGATTTGCTCCCATCGCATTCATTCAAACAGAAAGAATGCAATAGGACGAAATGTGGCTAAAAGTCAGTCCACCCCCCCCCCCTAGTGCCCGTGATTATGCGTCGTTCAAAACAAAAGGGATGAGAAAAGGAAGAGAAACATAGTAATATAAAGAAGTAGATAGATAGATAGATAAAAACAGCATTTACCAAAAGCAAGACCCCAGGCCTCGCGGTGAGTGAGCTCCCCCCTGCAAGGCGACCCTCCCCCCTTTTTGGTAAGTGGATGGGGAGGGCCAGCTTGCGAAAGTGGTGCACATCCCACCATCGCAATGCCTGAGGGTTCGTTTTTAGTGGTAAAGATCAGAAATGCTCCTTGTTATTCGTCTGTATGTGCTCGCTTTGCTTTCAATCAGTGAGTAGGAGGAGGGAGATTAGGTAAGTTAATGAATGAAAGGGAGATTTGGTTTCCTCCCATCGTGAGCGCGAAAAAGGGGCAGACGTCAACGGTTGTGAGGAGAGACAACAGCAGAAAATCAGGTTATTTTGTCCCATCCCATGCATCCCATGCGTTGCAACTTATCCTTATCGCACGCCCGCGATAGAAGGGAATCAAACCAAAAGTGAGGGAAGGGTTTAGGTTGATGATTGAGTGAGGAGGAGAGATTTGGATTTCCTCCCATCGCGGGCGTAACATGCCTGGAGGTAGTGGACGGTCTAGAGGAGACACAAGCAGCTTACACGCTTTTGGTCTCATCCCAAGCGTTCAATTTGTCCCTTGAGTCTCACGCCCGCGATGGAAGAAAATAAAGCCTATAAGTGTCCTCGTGGGTATCAGGGAAAGGAGGGAGGTTGATAAGTGATAAATGAATGAACATGATCGAATAGGCTCATTTGTTTATCTTAAGCTTTGACGCTTCTGTGTCGACCTAGGAGGGGGAGCGGAAGGGAGGGAGGGAGGATGAGTTGGTGGGAGGGAGGGAGGGAAGGAAGGAGGAAGGGGGTGGGTCCTCTCCTCTTCTTCTCTCCCTCCTAAGCCGGCACGGTTTGATAGAAGAATCACAAAGAGCCTTTCTTCTTGATTGAATAGGCCCTTTGTTTATCTTGAGGTTGCATGTCGTTTCGTGTCGGCCTAGGAGGGAGGGAGGGAGGGAGGAAGGGATGGGTGGTGGATGGGATGAAAGGATAAATAAGAGGCCCTCGACTCCTCTCCTCTCTCCCCTCACAGGCCGACATGCAGACCGGGAGCAGCGAGGAGCTGAACAGAAAGCCACCTTTAAAGGGGAAGGGGCTGGCTTCCCGTTTATTCCCCTAGATGCCAGTCTACGTGTCGGCCTGAGAGGGAGAGGGAGGAGAAGCGAGGGAGGGAGGCAACGGGCCACCAAGCGCTTTTGAGAGAGGCACAGAAGTGTACGGCCGGGCAAGCACCCGCGCTACATTTACACAGAATTTCACACATCATTTCACACATCATTTCACACATCATTTCACACATCATTTCACACACACACACACACACACACACACACACACACACACACACACACACACACACACACACACACACACACACACACACATACCCCACCCCACCAATATCCCTCCCTTGCTTACCTTCAAGCAACACCCGGTCCAGCTCGTCCACCTTAGCCTTGATCCTTGCCATGCCGTCGGCCGCCGCGGCCCCGCTCGTAGACGCCTGTGCGCTGCTGCTGCCGCCCCGGATTGGGGTGCTGAAGTAGAAGGGGTTGCTGCCACTGCTGGGATAGTTCTGCATTGCTGCTAGACTGCTAGTAGGGAGGTTCTAGGAACGATGCGTGGAAGAAGTGAGGAAGGAGGGTCAGCGGGCTTGTTGGGGATTGCTGCTGTGCTGCCAAAGGGGACCATACACATACAATACAGAAAACCTTGGTGCCGGTGCTGCTGCTTGCTTCTGATGACGGGAGGCCTTGGTTTCACCTGTATGGATGGAGTGTGCAGGAACGGAGACAGGCACATTTGAATGGAGCATTTGCACAGTCTCCTGGTGGTGTATGAAAGGCCGGGCGTGGTTCTGTTGGTCATAGACGTCGTTGTCCTTGACTCGGACCGAAGCCAAGGCAAGCTGCTTGCTTTCGGCGGAGTCTCGGCATCATCATCCTCCTCCCATTGCCTCTTGCCTTTGCCTTCGCACACCACTCTCACACACCCATCCCCACCCCTCCCACTTCACACACAACCACACAGGAGGGCGTCCTCTCTCGTGCCAACCTCCATCATGGTGTCGCGGTTCCTGCGCCCCATCTTTTCCTGGAGCCAGGATGCCTCTCGAGTTGCCCCTCTAGCCCTCGCCGCCAGTGCCCGCGGGAGTCTCATGGCCGCGTTGGGAGGGGTCTTTCAACAACAGCACCCGCAGCAGCAGCATTCACTAACGCCATCGCACATGCACCAGCAGCAACGGCACCGGTGGGCGGGCACGGCGGACTTCAATGGGAGCGAGCAGGCGGTAAGTTTGTGTCGAGGGTGGGGGTGGAGGAGCGGATGCGAGGATAGGGTGGGGGAGGAAGAAGAGGCTGGAAGCCACGAGAGACCCAGCCTTCTGAGACTCACACAAACCCTACACCTAAACATGCGTTTCCGTAGGCTATGGAGTTCTTAAATGACGGGGCGCAGTTCGAGGGCCTGGCTAAGAGGTGGAGCGCTCGCAAGGTATGTAGGGGGGCAAGTGGATTCAGTCGCCTCGTCTCTTTATCCTTCCCGTCCCTTTTTCGACCCTTCCTTTAAAGAAGACACGCAATCGAATCGGTATGTATTGGAGCGTGTCATTGTGCGTTCTGCTTCTCCCCTCAGTCCGCTCCAATTTACTCACCCCGACTCCCCTCCTTCCTTCCTCCCCTCCTTCCTCCCCTCCCCTTCCGTTTCACCCTCAACACAGTATTACATCAAGCCCTTCGTGCAACGCAAGCAACGTTACAACCGATGGGTCCGCCGTCGTTCCCTCGAGAAGATCAACCACATTCTGAATAAAGTGCGGTACGAGAAAGCCAGGTACGTTGCACGGAAGGAGGGAGGGAGGGAGGGAGGGAGGACGGGTTGGATGAATGACGCTGATGCTCACACACCACACCAACATTTCCCTTAATTCCCTCGCTTTTCCACAGTGCCAAGTCGGCCAACCCGCAGCTGGCCGCCATCTTTAGCGGCAAGGCAGCAGAAGCAGCAGCAGCGGCCGCGGCGGAGGCGAGTGGCATCAAGAAGTAATGCTGGAGGAGGAGAAGGAGGGGAGGAGGAGGAGGGGGCGTGGTGGTGGAGGAGGACGAGACGCTCGCTGAGATGTACATAAAGGTTGCTTTGGCAACTAGAAAAAAGAAAGAAAAACAAGTTTTAAGCGTGAATTATGAGGAAGCGGGTGTACAATCATGTTGCTTTTAGCCGTCGTGGCTGTCCCCGTCCCGATGCAGGAGCGAGGGAGAGGAGCGCGGTGGGGGAATCGGGAAAACAGGCTCCAAATGTCGATTTGTTTGAATTTGCTTAGCATTTCTATGCTCTTGACATGGAAAGACTACGTTGCCTGTCGCATTCTTGGCTTTTGTTTACCCAGGAAGAGTGGGGTGAAAATGCAGGCACGTACAGAAGAAGAACCGCGGCTCGGTCGCGCCGCCGCCGCGAATGGTGGCCTTTCGTGTGCATGGCCCGACATGGCGGCACTACATGGCGCGGAAATTCAGCCAACTCCTTGTCCCTTACTTTTGATGCTTGACTCGCGTGTAAATGGGGCACATTTGGCTTGCCAACACCTTCGCTGCTCAAAACCAAAGCGCGTACGTATTGCACTAGCCGTCATCCACATCCAACCTTTCCCCCACCCACCCGTCCCAGCCTTCCCAGGCAACACGCCAAGCACGACGCCCAGAAAGAGGACCAGGACGTCGACCACGAAGGCGTCGACATTACAGACGTGGGCCCGCGGCCTGAGTGGACAAGGCAAGACCTCGCAGCAGCAGCAGCAGCAGCAGCAGCAGCAGCAGCAGCGTGAGAGGGGGGACGGCGTGCCCTCGCTCGTTTGCAAGCCAGCAGCGGCAGCCGAAGCAAATGATCCCCTACTACCAAGGGTACCAGGAGGGTGGAGAGGAGGAGGGGACGGACAATGACAGCCATATTGGCAGCGTGGACAGCATTACCGGGCAGCCGCCGCCGCAGCAGCAAGATGCTCTCATGATGCCCCCGCCGCCGCCGGGTCGATTGCCCCCAGGCCCAACCACGCCTTCACGCGACATTGAGGCGTTCAATAGGTAAGGAAGGATGATAGATTATGTGCATGTGGAGAAGGGGAACGGTGTCTACCAAGCAAATTGCCTCCTTGCGCGTGGCTTTTTTTTAATGTACTTATGTTCCCCATTTCTCCGGTAAAGCTCCCCTCCCCTCTCAAGTCCACGTCCATCACGGAAAGGGAGGATGCTCGCATATGGCAGACCTTGCCTTTACCTGTAATCCTGTTTCACTTTCCTTTACCGCTCGTCTCACAACCCCTCCCTCACTCCCTCCCTCCCTCCCTCCCTCACCACAGACTCTACGCCCTCCACGAAGAAATCGGCCGTGGTGCGTTCAGTGTCGTCCACCGCTGCACCAACCGCGTGACCGGCGAGGATTTTGCTGTCAAGCTCATCGACCTTCGCCCTTTGCAACTCCGTGAAAACTTCAACCAAACCCGCTTGCGGAGAGAAGTAGAAATAATGCAAAGATTAGAACACCCACATATCATCATACTAGAAGGGGTCTACGAAAACAGCACCACCTTAATGCTCGTCCTCGAATACGCCCGTGGCATGGAGCTATTCGATAGCATTCTGCAAAAAAAACGATACTCCGAACAAGACGCCCGCCCCATCTTCACGCAAATCGCTCAAGCCCTCTCCTATCTCCACTCTCTCAATATCATCCACCGAGACGTCAAGCCCGAAAATGTCATTTTATTAGACTCTCTCTCCCCCGAGGGGTTTTATCCTTGGGCAAAATTACTCGATTTTGGCTTGTCGAAAATGGTGGGGACGGAGGAGGGGTCCGCGGCGAGGACTTTTGTGGGTACCCCTTGTTATTTAGCGCCGGAGGTGGAGGCGAGGGCGTATGGGAGGGGTGGGGGGTATGGAGTGAAGGTGGACTGTTGGAGTTTGGGGGCTGTGCTTTATGTGATGCTTGTGGCTAGGTTTCCGGAATTTGATCGGAGTGGGGGGAGGATGAGGGTCAAGTTGGAGGCGCCGGCTTGGGGGGGGGTGAGTGGGGCGGCGAAGGATTTGATACGGTGTTTGATGCAGGTATGTTAAAACCCTTCTTTCCTCCCTCCCCTCCTTCTCTCTCCCTAGTGATATAAAAACAGTATGTCGTGGTTAGGAGTGAGTAAGTCTCCAACCCTCCCTCCGCTTTCTTCATCCTCCCCTAGGTGGACCCCCAAGCACATTCAGCATTGCACAAGCCCAAAACCATCCCTGCTGCCCCTCACACCCCCGCCCTCCCTCCCTCCCTCCCTGCCTCCCTCCCTTGCTCAACCAGGTCGATCCGCAAGCACGACTCAGCGTAGTACAAGCCCTCAATCACCCCTGGGTCACCGGAGAGCCCTTCGTCGGTCCCACCATACAGACCTGTTCCGCGCAGCAGCAGCAGCGGATGGATGGGATGATGGGCCGCTTGGCCGTGGGTGGGGGAATGCCCCCCCCTGCCCTTCCTCGCTCCCTTCCTCCTCCTTCTCCTCCTACTCCTCGTGCTTCAATGGCGACGGCTGTAGATTATGGGGCTTTCTTTCAGTTGACCACTTCCGGTGACCAGGTACGTGTTCTGATCCCTCCCTCCCTCCCTCCCTTCCCTCCCTTTCTCCCTCTTTCTTTCTGCCAGTCTATGTATTCCTCTTGTTGCCGCACGTCTTCTTATCTCATTTTGCACCCTTCCTCCCTCCCTCCCTCCCTCCCTCCCTCCTTCAGATCCGAACCAACCTGCGGATGGAGCCCGGCATGACGGTAGTGCATCAAGACCCTTCCTCCCTCCCGCCTTCCTCCTCCTCCTCCTCGCAGCAGCAGCAGCAGCAGCAGTACCACCATCAACAGCAGCAGCAGCAGGCCTACGGTCTCCCTCCTCCTCTTCCTCCCTCCCTTCCTCCCACCACCACCGCCCTCTCCAATCCTCCCTACTACTACCAACAACAGCAGCAGCAGCAGCAGCAGCAGCAGCAGCAACAGCAGCAGCAGCAACAACAACAACAACAAGAGCAGCAGCAGCAGCAGTTGTCCACCTTCAATTTTATTGGTCACAGCGAGCCGCTCAAGCTTCTTCCTCTACTGACGATCCAGCACACGATTGCGCATTCTATCGAGTTAGCCCACCGGGCGTGCGAGCATTCACCCAATGACGCCCACGATGTCAAGAGGAGTGCCATTCTATGTCGGTCGCAATTGATTTACACAATCAAGCTCCTAAAAAAAATCGAACAAACAGGTACGTTTCCCCTCCCTTCATTTCCCCCTCCTTTTTTCGTACTTCTTGTTTGGCGCATTCCATCGAGTTAGCCCACCGGGCCTGCGAGCATTCACCTAATGACGCGCACGATGTCAAAGGCTCCGCGATTTTTTTGTGTAGATCTTAATCCATTTACACGATCAAGCTTTTCAAGAAGATCGAACAAACAGGCAAGTTTTCCCCTCTTTTTGGTGGCTCTTTCGCTTTTTTCGAATTTCTTGTATTGCGCATTCTATCGAGTCAGCCCACCGGGCCTGCGAGGCGCACACCAGAAGGATACAAACTTACCACTCCCTCCTTCCCTCCCTCCCTCCCTCCCTCCTTTCACACAACCACAGCGGCGTCTGTCCTAGAATTGTTTCCCGACCTCGAGCTAGCCATTGAGGACGACGAGCCTGCCCTAGCGCACGAGTTTTTTGAAACCGTCAAAAAATGGGTGGGAGAGCTGAGACGTAGAGTAGCAGAGGCACAGCATCGCAACCAAGAGAGCATGTTCAAATTGCATAAGATTTTGGTGAAAGACGAGGAGGGGGAGGAGGAGGAAGGAGGAGAGGAGGACGAGGAAGGAGGGAGGGAGGGAGGGAGGGAAGAGATGTATAGGGGGGGGGCGAGGATTGAGAGTGTGTCGTCGAGGTTGTCGTCGGTGGCGGGAATGAAGGTGGGGGGGGAGGGCGGATGGGAGGGTTCGTCCTCGTCTGCGACGCAGCGGGCGCAGCAGCAGCAGGAAGAAGAGAAGAGGAGAAGAGCGAGCAGCAGCAGCAGCACCGCTGCCAGCCAGCAGCTGCAGCAGCAACAGAAACGCGTCTCCCGCATCCGGAGCCGCGACGACCGCGACCGCGACACCCACCCACCTAGGCAACAACCCCCCTCTCCCAAGCAGGGAGGGCGGGAGGGAGGAAAAGTCACTCAACGCGCCGACTCCACCTGCTCCTCCTCTTCCTCCCTCTCCTCCTCCTCCTCCTCCTCCTCCTCCTCCGCCGCCGCCAAACGCCAAGAAGAAGCAGGACTCATGTCCTTCGACCCAGAGCTATACCAAGCCGTCAAAAAATTAAAGGAGGCAAAAGAAAACGATGTTAAACTCTCAGAGACACAATTACTTGATCTATTTTTCTCGGTCAATGGCAATAACCCTCTGCCGGAGCAGCAGCAGCAGCAGCAGGGGAAAGGAGGGATTGGGGAGGAAGGGAGGGAGGGAGGGGTACGCGCAGATCCGGTCGGACGAGGGAATAGTGTAGATGGTGGAGGAGGAGGAAGGGAGGGAGGGAGGGATGCTGCTGCCGATCCGTTAGCAATGGAAGAAAGCAGCCTCGATCGCCCCCTCAGCCAAATGTTTACAACCATGGCCATCGACCACTCCCCCTCCCTCCCTCCCTCCCTCCCTTTTCTCCCTCCCTCCCGCCCTTCCTCCCCTAGCCCCAAAAGTCGGGAATTGACCTTGGTCCTCGCAAAATTGAGAGATGTTGATCAGATTTTGGAGCATTTAGCCGTGTTTTGGGCGCAGACTGAAGTGATTTTAGAGGTGTTGTTGCAGAAATCCGAGCATGTGGAACGATTCGTGAGTTATTCACACAAGCCACGGTTGAAGGACAGGTTTGTAGAGAGGTTAGCAGAGTATAGGATGTTCTGGGTGGGGGTCCAGGGAATGTGTCATCAGTTTACTGCTGCTGTCTCTGCTGCTCCTGCTGCTGCTGGTGGTACTGCTGCAGGCGCTGCTGGTACTGCTGGGTTTCCGTCTGCGGCGGCCATGATGGGTGGTGGTGAAGGAGGAGGAGGAGGGGGAGGGGGAGGGATGTGGGGAGGAGTGATGCCTTCGTTTGCGTTTTCGACTACTCCTTCTTCTTCTTTGCCGTCGGCGGTGGCGCAGCAGGAAGGGGGGGTAGGAGGAGGAAGGGAGGGAGGAGTGGTGGGAGGAGGGGTGGGTGGTGGGCAGCAGGCGCCTATGTATCGATTTTTGGAGAAGCGGTAGGGAGGAAGGGGAGGGAGGGAGGGAGGGAGGGAGGGAGGGAGGTGTCATTAAATGAGGAATTTTGCAAAAGACGAGAAAGTTTGTAGGAGAGATGGTGGTGGAGAGAAGAGGCAAGGAGATGGAAAAAGGAGGATGAGATGACCAATCAATAGAGGAGGGATGGGGTGAAGAAGAGGCAGACTGACTGTTGTACCATGCCTGGGTGCTAGGGGACGACGAGGAGAGCAGCTGATTGGTGGAGGGTGAGGAAGAGGAGGAGGACAACGACGACGATTTCTGGTCAAACAAACAAAATGGCAAAAGAAGGAAGACGCATAGAGGAAGCAGCAGCACACCTGCATACATATGTGCGTGCTTCCACGTTTTGACAAGAGTAGGGAAGGGTGATGGAGAGGAGGAGGAGGACAATGATGACGACACCACCAACACACACACTAGAAAAAGCGCAGCACACATGCACACACATATTGTGTGTGCCTGCACCCTGAAAAAGAATGGAAGAATGTTGAGAAAAATGGACATAAAAAGAAGGAGCAAACACCCAATATACTACTAAAAGAAAATGGTGCTCCCTGCCTCCCTCTTTCCCTCGCACTTGCCTCTGATCAAATTCGCTTCTCGTCAGAACATAATTTCTTTTAGATTAAGCTAGTATGTATCTCTCTGCCTCTCGCTCTCACGTTCTCTCTTCTTTCCTTCATTCATCTGTCCTCCTCTTACCCACC
>Ga0209390_10009959_pt1 | contig 11268 bp, 6 predicted proteins | sample BON01_FD_187212 | JGI IMG/M metagenome (GOLD analysis project Ga0209390, IMG submission 187212) | Freshwater microbial communities from Lake Bonney liftoff mats and glacier meltwater in Antarctica - BON-01 (SPAdes) (version 2) | ecosystem: Environmental > Aquatic > Freshwater > Ice > Glacier... | reverse complement strand
GGGGGCGGGGGGGGGGGAGAGGGGTGCTCGTCGCTCTGCTTCTTGTTTCTTTTGCTATCGCTCGCGTCGAACACTCACCCCCGAATCCCTTCCCGACGAAAAAAAAAACAAAAAAAAACGACCGCAGCGGCACGTTCCTGGCGACCGGCCTCAACGTCGCCATTGCGGCCGCGACCACCCGCACCAAGGAGGGTCCCTGGGTGGCCGACAACTCGCTGTACGGCCGCTACGACCTGTATTTTTACGTAAACGCGGCCATCCTGCTAGTGGCGTTTGTCGCCTACATCCCGGTGAGCCGCGCCTACGTCGAGCGGCCGATCGACACGTCGGCCGACGCCGGCGGGGAGGGGGGGGAGGGCGCGCGCGCGGGCGACGACGCCGGGTCGGCCGACGACGCCAGGGCGCTGCAGCGCGCGCGGTTCGAGGACAAGGCCGGCGCGCACCTGGACGCGCACGACAACGCCGTGCTCGGCATCGACAAGAAGTGATGTCGCGACGTTTGTTTTTTCTTTGTTCGACCAAAAAAAAAAGGCGGCGCCCCTGCGGCCGCCCACTCAGAAGACAGTCAAAGCGCTTCTGCTCGCCCCCTCCGCCCGCTTCCCCCCTTCCCACACCTAGACATGTCTTACCGCGTCATACTCGGCGACCGGTCAAGATGCGACCCTTTACTTCCCTGTTTTTTGGTCCACCACCGTCCTTTGTTCGACCGGCGGCGGCGACGGCGGCGGCGGCGGCGGCGTGAAAAAATTGAGGCGCCATCCGCCTCGTCCTCCGTCCTGCTTTCAATAAACACGACGGCGCGCTCTTGTACATCACTTTTCCCACCACACACGCGATTGTAAGCACTTCACACTGTCCAAGTACACAGAAAGCCCAAGAGAGAGGGGCCGGCGATTCCGAAACATTGCTTTGTGTCTTGTGGAGCTTTCTTCTCCCAAACGCCTGAGAGGAGCTAACAACACGTGCGACCGCCTGGGCTCCTCTTTTGCCAGCGCTCTAGCCAACGCGCCCGGCCTGTGCACTCGGCGCGCGCGCACGGGTCGTACACAACCTCCCCCTTCTCCTTTTTTTCCTTGGCGTTCCTTTCCATGCGCTGACGTCGCCGCGCGCGCCCGCCCGCCCCCCTTTTTTCTTCCGATCGCCCGCGCATAAAACCGCCCGCCAAAAACGCGCGCGCGACACCCGTTTTCCCCCAGATCAATTCTTTTCGATCCCGGGCGTTGTCGTGCCGCGTCGAGGCGTGCGCCGGCCTTCTCTTAAACTGCCGCGCCTTGGCGTGCTCGTGCCGATCCCAACTGCCTGCGTCGCCGTCGCCATCGCCGTTGCCGTCGGCCGTCGCCACGCGTGCCGGCCGCCGCGTTGCGACGGCACGAGATGCACAGGCGACAAACGCGACGAGCAGGATGGCCGCGATTACGTGAAAATACAGGTCGTAACGACCGTACAGCGAATTGTCGGCCACCCAGAGACCCTCTTTGGTGCGGGTGCTCGCGGCCGCGATGGCGACGTCGATAATGGATGTGAACGGCGAGGAAACCAACATCTCCCCCCGCTCCTCGCAACCACCCGACGTCGGCGCCGCGGCATGCGACCACGCAACCCAAAGGCGGGCCGCGGGCTGCGGACAACTCGCGCTGCGGCCCGGTGAGATTTCTACTTTATGTGTCAGCGCCGCTATCCTGCTAGTCGCGTTTGCGTTTCTCGAATCCCGGGTGCCCGATCAACGTCGCGGCCGGCGCGTGCGGCAACGTGGGGCGGGGACAACGCGCGTGTGGGCGGCGTCGGGCGCGGCAGCGCGCCGCTGTTTAAAGACAAGGCCGGAGCGCACCTCGACGCGCACGACAACGCCTTGCCGGGCATGGAAACAACGCGACCGTGTGTTTTGTTTCGTTTGCAAACTTCAAGGGTGCGTCGCCCCTCGCGGCCGCCGGCTCTGGAAACCTGCGCGCGCCCCTCCCCTCCCCCCTCCTCCCCTCCCCCCTCTCCCCGCGAGGGTGGGCAAGGATGGGCAACGGGGCGGCCCCACCAGCGCCCGAAACAACAATAAAAGGCGGCGCGCGCTCTCTCGCCGCCGCCGCCCTCGCTCGAGGCGAAACAAACAAGAAAAAACAAACGCCGCAAAACACAGAAAAAGACGCACCACGCGTTTCGGAAACGGGCACGCCGCCGACCCAATTGATTTCATCTCGCTCGACACGCCCGCGTGGAACGCCGGTCGTCATCGATGATGTCCACTACACAAGTCGTCGTCGTCGAGGGCTTTCCACGCGGGCGTGTCGGGCGGCACAGAGTCGGCCGTCTACCCTGGTTTCCAACGCGTGGTGCTTTTTTGGTTCTTTGCTTTTTGGTTCTCCTCGAGCGAGGGCGGCGGCGGCGGGCAAAGAGCGCGCGCGCCCGATCTACTTGTTATTTTGACGCTGGTTGCGCATCCCCTAACCCGGCCCCTTTTTCGAGGATTATATCGTCAGACGTGCCCGGCGACTGGGACCAGAGGCGACTGTTCTCTTTTTGTCCATCCCACCATCTGTTGTTGCGAGACCCAGCACCCCCTCCCCGCTTTGACCGGCGGCGGCGGCAGGAGGCGCGGCGGCACAGAAAACAAAACAACCCTCCCAGAAAATTTCTCTTCCTCCTCCTCCTCCCTCTCGAAACAAACACCACGGGGCCGCGCACGAGCTCGACCACGCACAGCACTCTCTCGACCAACACCCGCGATTGTAACCCCCTCACAAAGAGATAGGCGCCGGCGAATCCCGAGTGACATTTCCAACGTGTCTCGGAACAGTCTCTTTCCTCAAACGCCCCGGAAGAGAGCGACGCGCGCCAGCAACGCGCGCGACCGCCTCTTTGCTCGCGCTATCGCCACCGCGCTCGGCCTTTCACGCGCGCGGGGGTACAAAACGTGACCCCGGCTCTCTTTCCCCTTGCCCTCCCTCCTCTTCCCGACCCCTTCCATCGTTTGTTTGCTCGGCCGCCGCCGCCGCCGCCGCCACGCGCTCTTGCCGCCCCTCCTCCCTCCCTCCTCCCCCCACGAACGACAACAACATGGGCCTGTTTGGGCGCGGCAACCCAAAGGCGGCGGACACCGCCTCGCCGGACCCCCTCCCGCCCCCTCCCGCCGACGACGCGCGCCTCCTGGCCGCCGAGGAGGCCAAGCCCGCCGCCGCCGCTGCGCTCGCCGCGCCCGCCGCGCCCGCCGCGCCCGCCGCCCCTGCGGCCGCGCCGACGACGACGCCGGCCGAGGAGGCCCACAGCGCCGCCGTCGGCTTGCTCGGGGAGGACGGCGACGAGTGGCGCGCCCGGACGGGCGCCGACCTCGACGCCGCGCCGCTCCGGCCGCACCGCCGCCGCCTGCTGCTGCTGGCCTGCCTGTGCATCCTGGGCAACGAGCTGTGCGAGCGGCTGGCCTACTACGGCGTGCAGACCAACATGGGTGAGCTATGGTGGTTGTCGGTCGTCGGGTGGATGTTGAAAAAGGGGGGGGGGGGGGGGTTCCGTGCCGCCGCCGCTGCCGTCTTCCCCTTCGCCGCGCTTTTCCGGTGTCTCGCTCGCTCGCACAAAAGAAGAAACGCTCGCTTGCCCCCCCCTCGCCCGCCCGACCGACCAAACAAACAAACAAAACAGGCCTCTACCTCAAGAAGCAGCTGGGGTACCCGGCGGACAAGGCGTCGCAGCTGCTCCAGGCGTGGAAGGGCACCGTGTACCTGACGCCGCTCGTGGGCGCCTACCTGGCGGGTGAGAGCGGAGAAGAGCAAAGGGATGCGGGGGCGTCTCGTACCGAGCGTTTTTTGCCTCGGCGGCGACGGTCGCTTTTTGTTTTTTTGCGCGAGCGGGACAGAAACCCCTGCCCGACTGCGCCGGTCCGTCCATCCGAGAAAACACTACCCATTCGCCGCCGCCTCTCCCCATCAAACCAAATCGAAATCAAAACAAACCAAAAACCAAAACACCAAACACCAAAACGACCAAACGACGCGACCCCCCCCCCAACGCCCCCAAAAAACAAAAAACAAAAACAGACGCCGTCATGGGCCGCTTCTGGGTCATCCTGATCTTCAGCATCGTCTACCTAATCGGCCTCTTAGGGCTCACCCTCGTCAACTGGATCCCCTCGCTCGCGCCCGTCAACGGCGCCCCCGGCAGCGGCGCGACCATCCCCCTCTTTTGGCTCGCCATGTATTTGATGGCGCTCGGATCAGGGGGCATCAAGCCTTGCGTCCTTCCTTTGGCGCCGACCAGTTTGACGAGCGCAGCGCGCGCGAGCGGGCGTGGCGCGCCTCTTTTTTCAACTGGTTCTACCTGGTGATCAACGTGGGCAGGTGCGTCGTGTTGTTCGTGTTGTTTCGTGGCTTTTTGTGAGGAGGGAGGTTGGCAAGTTTTCTTGTCCGTCGCCCCTTGCCGCGAGAGAAACAAACACAAAAAACACGCTCATGAAAAGAAAAAAACATGCCCGCCCGCCCGCACAAAAACAACAACAAAATCTCAAACCAAATCCCGAAAACCCACAAACCAAAACAAAAACAACCTCAACACAGCCTCGTCGCCACCCTGGTCGTCGTGCCCGTCCAGGAGACCAAGGGCTACGCGCTCGGCTTTGGCATCCCCACCATCGCCTTCGCCATCGCGATTGCGGCTTTCCTCGCGGGGTGGTCCCTCTACGTGCGCTTCCCGCCGCAGGGCTCGCCCTTCGCGCGGCTGTTCCGCGTGCTGCGCGGCGCGTGGAAGAACCGCAAGCTCGCCCTGCCGGCCGACCCGTCGGACCTGCACGAGGACGACCCCAACGCCCCGCTCATCGCCGCCGCCGCCATCGCGGCCGAGGACGAGGCGGCCGGCGGCAAGGCGGCGCCGGCGGCCGCCCACTTGTCTTGGAAGCAGCGGCGTGTGCTGCGCAAGCAGCGGCGCGCCGCCCTCGCCACGGCCGACCGCATCCCCCACACCGAGGGCATGGCCTGCCTGGACAAGGCGGCCATCCGCGGCGCCACGCACGGCAAGAGCGGCGCCGCCGCCGCCGGCGGCACCGCCATCTCCGTCTCGACCGTCGAGGAATCGAAGGCGTTTTATCGCATCATGCCTATTTTTGCGCTCGTCATCATCTACCAGATGACCTACGATCCCATCTTCACGTTGCTGCCCTACCCGGGCGACGTCATGGACCGCCGCCTCGGCAGCAAGGGGTTGCAGATCCCCGCGTCGTCCATCTCGTTTGCAAACACGTTTGGCGTCCTGGCCACGATCCCGCTATACGACATGGTCCTGGTGCCGCTGCTGGCCCGCTCGAAGCGACCCATCACCGTGACGCAGCGCATCGGCGGCGGCTTCTTCATCCAGGTCCTCGCGCTCCTGAGCGCGGGGGCCGTCGAGACCGCGCGGTACCGGCAGTCGGCGGGGGTCAGGGCGCTGTTCGAAAGCGACGGAGGGGGACCCGAGGCGACCGAGGCGTCGCCAGACCCGCTCGACCCCAAGTACACGCAGCCGATGAGCATTTGGGTTCAGATCGTGCCCTATTATTTGCTGGGCGCGGGCGAGGCCTTCACCAACGTGGGCGTGATGGAGCTGTTCTACTGCGGCGTGTCGACGGGCATGCGGTCGATCGGTGAGAGTGGGGTCGCAGGGGGTCTCCAAGAGGAGAGGTCTCTCTCCACGCGTTGTTCTTTTTCGGCGCGACGAAACCACACGACCAAAAAGAAGACAACCTCCCCCCCTCCCCCGGAAAACTCGCGCCAAAAAAAACGACAACCATAAAAACAAACAAACCCACCCGCCTCTCTGCATCTATCTACTACGCGCAGGCACGGCCTGCTACCTGCTCACCGTCGCGCTCGGCACCTACCTCGCCACCGCGCTCAACCTCGTCATCGCCGCCGCCACCACGGGAGACCCCTGGGTCGCCGACAACTCGCTCTACGGCCACTACGACCTCTACTTTTACCTCAACGCCGGCATCCTGGCCGCCGCCCTGCTCGCCTACATCCCCGTGAGCCGCGCCTACGTCGAGCGGCCCGTGGCCGACGCCGACGCCGACCCGTTCGACCGCGAGGGCGACGCGCACGGCGAGCTCGCGAACGTGGCGCGCTCGTGGCCGAGCGTGAGCCGCGCGTCACGCGTGAGCGAGCTGCGCGCGCGCAGCCAGGCGTCGATGGTGGCGGGGCGCGGGCCGTCGGCGATGGGGGGCGGCGCGGGCGGCTTGCCGACGAGCGCGCGCGCGCGCGAGAGCGCGTCGGCGCTGGCGGCCGAGCAGGGCGGCGTCTGGGCGGACCGCAAGGACTGACGCCGATTTCTTTTCGGTTTCTTTGGTCTTTGGGGGGGGGGGGTCGCGCGCGCGCGCGCGCGCGCGGGGCCCATCATCCTCATCATCGTCGTCACCTCGGAGCTGAGCAGGCGGGCGCGCGGCGCACGGCGACATGTTCCCGCCCGCGCCCGCGCCCGCACGCGCTTGTTTTGCCGCCCCGGATTGTTTTTCTTGACAACGCCCCGTGGCTTGTTTTTTACCTCGTAGCTTTCATATGCTCTGTTGGGTGGACGAGACGCCCCCGTCCACTCAAAATACCGCGCAGGGCGCCTGCCCGTGCGATCCGGTCTCACTTGAGCTGCTCCAACGTGTAACGTTTTGGCGAGTGACCTCCTTCTCTTTTGAAAGAGAGAGAAACACAAGACAGCGGGCGGGGTGGCGGGGGTGATTGAGCGTCCCTTCTCCTCGCGTCCCCCCGCCTCGGCCTTTGAGCGCGCAGGATTTATTTCCAACGCTTGAAAACAAAAAGAAATGAATTGTGCTGCGCATCCGAACGCCGTCTTCTAGTTTGGGCAGTTGCTCGAAAAGTGGCCCGGGTTGCCGCAGCGGTAGCAGGCGCTCCCGCTCGAGCCGTCGGCGCGCACAAACCCGCCGCCAGCCGCCCCTCCTCGGCCCCCGCGCCGGCCGCCGGCCGCCGCGCCGCCGCGCCGGCCGCCCGACGCCGCCGCCGCCGCCCCGGCGCCCCGCCCGCTGGTGCTTCCCCCCGCGGCGCCGCCGCCCCGACCCGTGGTCACCGTGCGCGTCTGCTGATAGGCTCCCGAGGCCGCGATGCGCGAGCCGCCGCGCCGACCGCCGCCCGCGGGAGGGCCCATTGGGGCGCCCGCGGAAGCCCCGCCGCCGCCGCCGCCGCCGCCGCCGCCGCCGCGGCACGTGCCCCCTCCCCCTCCCCCTCCTCCCCCTCCCCCCGCGCCCTCAAACTGGTCGGCCCAGGCAAACGCCAGGCACGCCTCGGCCTCGCTCTCGTGCGAGCACTTGTAGAACGCGCGGCCGTTGTTGGCGGCCGTGCGCGCCGTGCGCACCAGCACGGGCAGGCCGTGCGACGGGCATAGCGGCGGCGCGCCGTCGCCGCCGCCGCCGCCTCCCCCGCCTCCCTGCCGTCGCGGCGCTTGCTGCTGCTGCTGCTGCTGCTGCTGGTATGCGCCCCCCCAGTCCTCCTGCTGCTGCTGCTGCTGGTGGTGGTGGTGGTGTTGCTGTTGGGACGGCTGCTGCTGCTGCTGCTGCTGGGGAGGCGCCGCGCGCCGCTGCGCAGGGGCCCGCGCGCCGCCCCCAAAGCCGCCGCCGCCGCCGCCGCCGCCGCCCCCCCTCGCGCCGCCGCCGCCGCCTCCCCCTGCCGTCCCGCACGCCTCGACCAGCGCGCGGATGCGCCCGTCGCAGGCGAGGCACCCGACGTACTCCGGCGCGTCGAACAGCCCCGGCGGGAGCAGCGCCAGGCGCAGGCGCAGGCGCGCCTTATAAAAGAGCGGGGGGAGCGCGCCCCCGCCGCCGCCTCCCGCGGCGGCGGCGGCGGCGGCCGCCGCGACGGCCGCCGAGCAGGCCGGGCAGGCGTCGCCGTCCGGGCCGGCGAGCGCGGCGGCCGAGAGCACGGCGCCGGGCAGCGCCAGGCGGCGGCGCGGGCACACGCCCGACGACGAGCACTCGACGGCGATGGGCGGCCCGCGGAGGAGGCGCACGCGCCCGCCGCACTGGACGCAGGGGCCGAGCGCCTCCTCCCCGTCGGGCAGAGGGCCCGGCGGCGGCGGCGCGGACGAGTAGGGTCCGCCGCCGCCGCCGCCGCCGCCGGGGCCGCCGCCGCCGGGGCCGCCGCCGCCGGGGCGGCCGCTGCCGCCGCCCGGCCACCCGGCGCCGCCGCCGCCCGCCGCCCCCCCTCCCCCTCCCGCCCCCTTCCGCGGGAAGAAGCGCCCCACCTCGGCCTCGATCGCCCCCGCCCGCGACAGCGCGCTCTCGAAGTCGGCCTTGAACGCCGCCACCCCGCCCGCCAGCACCTCGGCGGGCGCCGCCAGGCCCCGCGCCACCCTCTCGATCCCTGCCTCGATCCGCGCCCTTAGGTCGGGCCGCCAGAGGGCGTCGAGCGCGGCGCGGCGGTAGGCACTGATGAGCGCCTCTCCGAGCGGCGTCGGCGAGAAGGCCAGCATGCGCGGGCACTTGGCGGCGTACCCGCGCGACAGCTGCTTCTGGATGTGCTCGGCGACCGTGGCGTCGGTGCCGATGCCGTGGCGCTCCATGGCCGCGATCAGGTCGCGCTCGGAGAGCTGGCGCGGCGGCTGCGTCGCCGAGGCCTCGAGCGTCAGCGCGGCCGGCGGCAGCCGCTGGCCCTCGCGGAAGGGCGGCAGCTCGCCCGACCCGCCGCCGCCGCCGCCGCCGCCCCAGGCCCCCCCGCCCGCGTACGGATAGACCTCGAGCCAGTTGCGCTCGGCCACCAGCAGTCCCGAGGCCCGGAAGCGCTCGGACGCGACCTCGGCCTCGACCACCGTCTCGTACCCGACGGCGTCCAGGGAGACGCACGCGAGGAAGTGGCGCGCGCAAAACTCGTAGACGCCGCGCTTGTCGGCGGGCCAGGCGCGCCAGGCGGCGGCGTCGGCGGCGCGGGTCGGGTGGATGGGCGGGTGGGCGCCGTCGTCGTTGGGCCCCTCGCGGGGCCAGCGGTAGAGGCCTTGGGCGGGGGGGACGTTGCCCGGGACGGGCGGGGGGGGGGCGGGGGCGTTTGCGTTTCCGGCTGCCGCGCCGCCGGCGGGCAGCGAGGCGGCGAGCCGGCGGGCGTAGGGCGCCCAGGGCGTGGCCGCGGCGCCGGGGCCGCCGCCGCCGCCGCCGTTGGCCCCTCCTCCTCCCCCTCCTCCCCCGAGCCCCGCCTGCGCGCGCACGATCGCCGCCAGGTCCGTCTCGCGGCTGAACTTGCTCGTGGCCGTGCGCGGGTACGACAGGTACCCCTGCTGGTACAGCTCCTCCGCGAGCTCCATCACCCGCTGCCCGGGCAGCCGCAGCGCCTGCGTCGCGCGCTTCTGCAGCTCGAGCGTCTCCAAGGGAAACGGCGGCGGCCGCGCGCGCCGCGCGCCGCGCACCGAGGCGATCGTCGTGAGGGGGCCCGTCTCGAGGCACGCCTCGTAGAGGGCCGCGGCGGCGTCGCGGTCGAAGAGGCGGCCGCGGACCCAGTCGAAGACGGCCGTGGGGGAGGCCCGCGGCGGCGGCGGCTGCTGCCGCCGCCGCCGGGGCGCGCGCGGCCCGGCCTCGTCGTCCTCGTCCTCGTCCTCGCCGCCGTCGCTCTCCTCTGCTTGCGCCGCCGCCCCTTGTCGCTCCCCGCCCTCAGCCGGCGGCGCGCCCAGCACCAGGCGGATCGACCAGAAGGGCTCGGGCACGTGCGACTGGATCTCCCAGGCGCGCTGCACGATCAGGCCCAGGGTGGGAAACTGGCACGGGCCGTAGCTGAGGATCGGGCCGGCCGCCGCGGTCGGCGCCGCCGCCCCGTGCTGCTGTCGCCCGCCGCCGCCGCCGCCGCCGAAGCCGCCGCCGCCGTGCCCCGCCGCCGTCGCCGCCGCCGCCCCAAACTCAAACTTCTCCTGCAGCAGCAGCGTCTGGAACCGCGTGAACGACGCGCCCACCCGCAGGTCCAGCTCCTGCCGCACGTCCACCGCCTCGGACGCGTGCCGGTCCGGCGCGCCGAGCCGGGCGACCGCCCGCTCCAACTCTGGCCGCACCAGCGACGAGAACCGCGCGCGCCGGACGGCCAGGCGCGGGTTTGCGGCGAGCGCCACAGCCAGGACCTCGTAGGCGATGTTCTCGCCCTCGCGGTCGCAGTCGAGCCACAGCACGACCATGGCGCACTGCCGGGCGCGCGCGGACAGGTTGTCCGCGACGGGCTGCTTGTCGGCGGCCACGCGCTTGGCCACCGGCGCCAAAAACAGGTCTCCGGGGGCGCAGCCGCGCCACCGGCGGTGCTCGGGCCGCGAGAACTCGAGCTCCATCAGGTGGCCCGTGACCGACGTGAAGACCATGGTGCACGGCCTGCCCTCGACGCGGTAGGGGAAGGACCAGTTGGCGTTGTACTGGGCGCTGTTGTGCGTCGTGTCGTGTCGTGTTTGTTCTTGTGGGTTTTTGGGGTGTTGGGTTTTGCTTTGGGCGTCGGCGTCGGCGTCGGCGTCGCTCGAAGCGCGACGGAAGAGAGAACAACGAAAACAACTCACGGCGACGGCGGCGAGCGCGAGGCGCTCCCGCCCGAAAGGATGCGCGAGACCTCCTTGGCCACGCTCGGCTTCTCGGCGACGTTGAGGACCAGCATCTTGACCAGCGGCGGAGGAAGGAAGGGAAGGCCGGTTCAAAAAAAGGCCCCACAGATGAGAGGGAGGGTCCTTCTCTCTTTCCTCCCGCCCGCCCTGCACAGCGGGACGCACGCGCGCGCCCGGCCAAGCCCAGACTCTGAGAATCGCCGTAGCCGCGCGTTTCACGAGTCTCCTGCTGTGGGTTTTTCTGTGTGCAGAAGAGGGAGAGGAGGGAGAGAGAGCGAGGGTGTTGACAGACGCTCGCTGTTTTGAGAGAGCAGAAGGCTCCGATCGCGGTTTTGGTGCTGCTGCTGCGGCTTCTGCTGCTGGGTGATTGCGTCAGGGGAAGGGAAGGATGCGGCGAATGCGCCGCGACATAGTGATGTGTGTGTGGGTGGCGCGAGAGCGAGCGCGAGGCGGTGGAGCACAGAAGAAGAGGGCGGCGGCAGCGGCGGCGGCGGCGGCGTGTGCCGGCGGGTGAGAGAGCGAGCAAGAGCGCGCTTTCTCGCCGCCGTGCCCCACCCCCCAAAAAGAGACGACAGTGACGACCTTGTTCGGAGGATAGGGAGGGGGGACGAAGGGGAGGGACGCACCTGGAAGAGGGCGCGGCGGGCCGCGCGCGCCCGTAGCGGTCTAAACGGGCCAAGTTGCTGCGCGTCGCACGAAGCAAGGGGCGGCGTCGGGTGGGGAGCGAGAAAGAAGCGAGTTTTTTTTTTTTTTTTTTTTTTT
>Ga0209390_10009953_pt1 | contig 11270 bp, 8 predicted proteins | sample BON01_FD_187212 | JGI IMG/M metagenome (GOLD analysis project Ga0209390, IMG submission 187212) | Freshwater microbial communities from Lake Bonney liftoff mats and glacier meltwater in Antarctica - BON-01 (SPAdes) (version 2) | ecosystem: Environmental > Aquatic > Freshwater > Ice > Glacier... | reverse complement strand
TGAAGTGGATACCAGTTTTGGAAATCTGTTGAAGTTTACTGGAGGGAAGGGGACATAAATGCAGGAAAAATTCTGGAGACACAATACACAATTCATTTCGCTCAAACGCCGGTCAATACGAATTGCATTTTTGGCGATTATGCAAATAATTTAAGAAAGAAACACGCATATTAAGAAAGAAACTTAAGAAAGAGTAGCCGATGAAACTGAAGTTCAAGATCCAGCCCTACCAGACCAGTGCGGCTAATATCAACAAAGACCAAAGCACAAACCACCGTTCAACTGATGATGGATTTACCGTATGTAGAGGCGGATTATCTTGCCACACGGACACCGACAAAAGTGCCTGTAGAAAGTTTGTTAATGCAATTGATTTGATCTGGGCTCTCAGGTTTTGAGAATGCAAATCGATATAATCCATCAAATGGATCGAACAGCTGGGGAGAATGGTGAATACTAAATATGGATAATTCAAAAATTAAAATAGCAGCCCGTAGAGCTCTGATTGCTGCTGACCAAAATTATTATTCATGGCCAGCACAGCAACAGGAGAAATTTCGAGCAACTATGGATGATGCTGCACAAAGCAGGGTAGAGGCTGTATTGCTAAAGAGTTTGCTCGGCATTAAATGCACGGCAGAAAATGCCAGTGAAATATGGCGTGACCTGCCTCTGTCAAAACTGGATAACCTCAATTGGGCAAAACTATTAACTTCAGGCATAGGGGATGACCATATTTATCTCAACGAAAGCATGGCGAAAAATAAAAGCTTGCTGGAGTTCAATAGTATTTATGATTATGACTACGATGATTACCTGTTTCAGGAACAGGCCAATAAAAAGGAATTCAAGGACTATAAGGGCAGAGACTACTATGCGTTGAGGTTTTCATGCTGGGCCAGGTTAATCATAAATGATCAATTTTATTACGCCACTTTATATTCATTGGCTGGTTATTTAACCGGTGAAATTGAAGATAAAAGTCATGACTGTATTCAAAGAATAATTCCCCATGAGTACGTAGAAGGAAAAGAAAATGGCAAACGGGTAAAAGGCGGTTTCCGCTGGGACATGCAAGCAGATGCCGGTGGCAAGGAAAAGCAGTTGGATGAACTAAATAGCCGTTTATATAGTTATGTACAAGAACGCTGGCTGGAATTAAGCAAAGAATTTACCCGGACATCCCCCGCTGTTTTTATAAAAGATAATCACCAGGATGGAGAACTGAACCGGAATTTCATATTTTGCAATGAAGATGCCCTAAAGCAGGTTTGTTGGAAACATTTCCTAGTAGATTGCAAGCCATTGATTGCAGATTTTACCAACGTCACCAAAAGGGCGGAGCAGGAAGTGGCAAAAGCAGAAACTTTTTTGCAGGAAGAGCACGAAGACATTAAAAAAAACTTTGATCCTAAAGTGTTGAAGCTAAAGAAAAAGATGAAAGTTGTCGTGGCGCCGGGGGCATTTGATGGTTTGATAGAGGATGATATCGGGGATGAATGAGAGTAGCCGAGTGGCGTGATTAAACCCTATATTCACGCCACAATGTAATTAAATATGGCGTGAATAGGTGCTATAATCACGCCATGAGATGGATTTGGCAACAACCTGATTGGCCCACCTACCGCTATGACAATCGAGCGCTCGAAGAACGGGATCATGAGTTTCGCATAAGCTCAGAGCGCCTGGTCGGACGTTTTGAGGCGTTGCCAATGGCATATCGGGAGGATGCCACAATCGATTTAATGCTCTCAGAGGCCATCAAAACCAATGCCATTGAGGGCGAGGAATTGGATAGAGAGTCCGTCAGATCATCTCTATTCTCTTTAGTTACATTGGATACGCTACCGGATAGCTCAGACCGGAAAGCAGCGGGGGCAGCTTCACTGCTGGTGGATGTTCGCAAGAGTTGGCAGGTGTCCCTGACAGATGATCTGCTGGGTAAGTGGCAATCCATGGCCGTTCCTGAGCAGCGTCACCTGTCTATTCTTCGCGGCATTTACCGTAACGATCCTGCGCCAATGCAAATAGTAAGTGGGCCTTATGGACGGGAAAAGGTTCACTTCGAAGCCCCTCCAGCGACTCAGGTACCCAATGAAATGAGGCAACTCATCGACTGGTACAATCAGACCGGTCCCATGAGCGGTGATCAGAAGTTACCGGGAATTGTCAGGGCGGGTATTGCTCACCTCTGGTTCGAAGTGATTCACCCTTTTGATGACGGTAATGGGCGCGTGGGCAGGGCGGTTGCTGACCATGCGCTATCCCAGTCTCTCGGTTACCCGACCACTGCATGTCTTGCCACTGCGATCGAGGGGGACAAGAAAGCTTATTATCTGCAGCTGGAGAAGGCGAGTCGCGGAAGTTTGGATGTTAGTGTTTGGCTCGATTATTTCGCTGAAACGGTGATCAAGGCACAAGAAATTGCCAAGGATGAAGTGGATTTTGTGTTGGCAAAGACTCGCTTTTATGAAGCGTATGGCGACCGCTTGAATGATCGGCAAAAGAAAATGGTGTCCCGGGTATTCGCTGAAGGTCGCAAGGGCTTTGAGGGTGGAATAACGACCAGAAAATATGAAGTGATCACCAAGTGCCCTAACAGAACCGCCAGTCGTGATCTTGCTGACTTGCTGGCCAAGGGCATCGTCGTGCAGCTATCGGGTGGTGGCAGAACAACACGATATAATCTGGTTAATGTTGAACCGTCGGGGTTTGGTCAGGTGCCACGGTAACCATGATCCCCATTGCCAACGAAGGCCGCATTCTCGATAATGATGATTCACATTAACGCACGAGTCCGGAGCCTGCTTGAGCCTAGATTACTTCACCCTTGTCCAGTTGCGCAAAAGTCACCCGGGCTGGCGCTTGCTGTTGGCCGATCACGCACCGCTGATCGCAAGCTTTCTGCAGCGGATATTTATCGAGCCCAATGTTCGGGTAATGGCCCAGCCGGAACTGGAATCGCACCTGGAAGATGAATTGTTTCAGCTGCGTGAAACCGGGGGCGAGGATTCCTTTCCGCGAAGTGCTCGCGACTATCTTGATGACTGGGCCCAGAATGAGCGCGGCTGGCTGCGCAAGTTCTATCCGCCGGGTACTGACGAGGCTCATTTTGACCTGACGCCCGCCACTGAGAAAGCAATTGCCTGGCTTGAATCGCTGGCGCAGCGCGCTTTTGTCGGTACCGAGTCGCGCTTGATGACGGTGTTCGAATTGCTGCGTCAGATGGTCTCGGGGAGTGATGCCGACGCCGCCAGCCGGATCGGGGAGCTGGAACACAGACGTGATGAGATCAACCGTGAAATCGAGCGGGTTCGTGCCGGTGAGATCACTCTGCTGGACGAAACCGCACTGCGGGACCGCTTCCAGCAGGCCAGTAGTACGGCCAGGGAGCTGCTCAGTGACTTCCGCGAGGTCGAGCACAATTTCCGCCAATTGGATACGCAAGTGCGGGAGCAGATCGCCACCTGGGAAGGCCGCAAAGGGGAACTGCTGGAGCAGTTTTTCGGGGAACGTGACAGCATCGCCGACTCTGATCAAGGTCGCAGCTTTCGCGCCTTCTGGGATTTCCTGATGTCGCCGGCAAGCCAGGACGAACTGACCGGGCTGCTGGAAGCGGTGTTTGAGCTGGAGGCAGTGAGCACCCTCAACAGCGACCCTCGCTTCAAGCGCATCCATTACGACTGGCTGGAAGCCGGAGAATACACTCAGCGCACTGTGGCACGGCTTTCGCAGCAATTGCGCCGCTACCTGGACGATCAGGCCTACCTTGAGAACAAACGTATTATGCAGCTTCTGGATGGTATTTCCTCCCGCGCACTTGCCGTTCGCGAGCAGATGCCGGCTGGTGACTTTTGCACCATTGACTCCTCGGCGCCGAAAATAAAGCTGCCGATGGAGCGTCAGCTATACCGTCCCACACAAAAGCCAGTGCTCGATGCTGAGATTGCAAATGCCGACGATGGCGATATCGTCACGCAAGCGCTATACGATCAGGTGGCCATCGACAGACCACAGCTGCAGGCGCAGATCCGCCAGTTGTTGCACAACCGTTCCCAAGTGACGCTTGCCGAAGTGGTCACGAAACACCCGCTGCGACAGGGGCTGGCAGAGCTGGTGGCTTATCTGTCGATTGCCGGTGATGATCGCAATGCGCTGTTCGACGACGACCATCCCGAGCGGATAGGGTGGTGTGACGACAATGGGTTGCAGCGTCAGGCAGACCTTCCCCGAGTGATTTTTACTAGGCCTTGATATGAGTGTCGACAATCATGACAACCAGCTGTCGTTAGTGCTGATCGCGCTGATGAAAGGTGTGCTCTATAAGGAGCAGGATGCCGGGCTGTGGCAGCAGTTGCTTGAACTTCAGGCGCGGGTGCGTGACCACGTGGTGGTGCTCGGACTCGAACTGATGCTAGATGAAGCCGAAGGCTACGCATGGCTGCGCACCCGTGAGATTGATGAAGATGAAGCTGAGTTACCGCGGCTTGTAGGCCGACGTCAGCTCTCCTATCCGGTGAGCCTGCTAATTGCATTACTGCGTCGCAAACTGGCCGAGTTCGATGCCAGCGCTGGCGATACCCGCTTGATCCTGACGCGCGACGATATTGTCGATCTGATACGAACTTTTTTGCCCGCTGCCACAACTGATACGCGACTGGTCGATAAAATCGACGCCCATATCAACAAGGTGATCGAACTTGGTTTTGCCCGGCGCCTGCGTGGTCAGGAGCAGGTGATCGAGGTGCGACGTATCCTCAAGGCATTCGTAGATGCCCAATGGCTCAGCGGCTTCGATGCCCGACTGCAAGATTATCAGGCGCAGTTATCAGAAGATGAGGAGAACAGTTGATGCAAGAAGGGCTGATGCAGGAAGGGCTTCTGGATTTCGCGACCAACGACGAACTGGCAGGGTTCCGTCTACAGCGGCTTGAGCTCTACAATTGGGGCACCTTCGACAACTTTGTCTGGGCGCTTGATCCCAAGGGTGAAAACTGTCTGTTGACCGGCGATATCGGGTCCGGCAAATCGACCCTGGTTGACGCCATCACAACGCTGTTGATTCCGCCACAGAAGGTCGCTTACAACAAGGCTGCCGGTGCCGATAAACGCGAGCGTTCGCTGCGCTCCTATGTGCTTGGTTATTACAAGTCCGAACGCAGCGACACTGGCCATGCCGCCAAACCGGTGGCGTTGCGTGACCACAACAGTTTTTCGGTTGTCCTTGCTGTGTTCCGCAATGCCGGTTATGACCAGGACGTCACCCTGGCGCAGGTGTGCTGGAGCAAAGACAAAAGTGGCCAGCCTTCGCGCTTTTACATCGTCGCCGATCAGGTGCTGAGTATTGCCAGCGATTTCGCTGGCTTTGGCAACGACATCAACCAGCTGCGCAAACGACTGCGCGACCGTGACGGTATCGAGACGCTTTTTGACAGCTTCCCGGGCTACGAGGCCGCCTTCCGCCGCCGCTTCGGCATCAAGAATCGCCAGGCGTTGGAGTTGTTTCACCAGACTGTGTCGATGAAGTCGGTCGGCAACCTTACCGACTTTGTGCGTGAACACATGCTTGAGGCCTTTGACGTAGAAGCGCGGATTGATGCGCTGATCGGACACTTTGAAGACCTTAACCGCGCTCACGAGGCGGTGCTTAAAGCGCGCGACCAGGTGGAGCGACTGACGCCATTGGTAGAGAACTGTAACCGCCACAGTGAAGTCGACGCACAGTCTCGCCACTGGCGCGACTGCCGCGATGGCTTACGGTTTCACTTCGCCGGGCTGAAAGCCGGACTGCTTGATAAACGCCTGGTCAAGCTCGACGATGAAAGCCAGCGCCTGCAAGCACGAGCCGATCAACAGACTGAACTGCGCCAGCGGCAGTTGGGGGATCGGGACGAGCTCAAGAGCGCCATTGTCGCCAATGGCGGCGATCGGCTGGAAAGGCTGAAGGCCGAAATCAGCGAGCGTGGCAGCTCGCTGCAAAAGCGCCGTACACGCGCCGAGCACTACTCTGAACTGGCTGAGCAGCTTGAGCTACCCCGGGCGGCATCCCTGGAGCAGTTCCTGAGCAACCTGGCCAGTTCGCAACAAATGCTGGAAACCACCAGTGAGCGCGAAAGTGAGTTGCAAAACCTCAGCGTGGACCAGAGTGTCGAACTGCGCCAGCGCAAACTCGATCACGATAAGCTCGGTACTGAACTGAAGTCGCTGCGCCAGCGGCGCAGCAATATCAACTCGCAACAGATCCAGATCCGTCAGGCGCTATGTGCAGCCCTAAAGCTCGATGAAAGCGAGATGCCCTTCGCCGGCGAGCTGATTCAGGTGCGCGAATCCGAAAGCGCCTGGGAAGGGGCTGCCGAACGGCTGCTGCACAACTTCGGCTTGTCGCTGCTGGTGCCGGATCACCTTTACCCGCAAGTGGCGCAATGGGTCGAGCGTACCCACCTCAAGGGGCGTCTGGTCTACTATCGCGTGCGCACCGACCGCAGCGCCGTGCCCGCCGACACCCAGCCCGAGTCGCTGGTCCGTAAGCTTGAGATAAAACCGGACAGTGAGTTCTACCCCTGGCTGGAGCAAGAGCTGGCAGGGCGCTTCGATTACGTCTGCTGCGAGTCCCTCGATCGGTTCCGCAAGGAGCACCGCGCAGTGACCCTCGCCGGTCAGGTCAAAGCTGGTGGCCAGCGCCACGAAAAAGATGACCGTCACCGCCTCGACGACCGCGGCCGCTACGTATTGGGCTGGAGCAACGAGGCCAAGATTGCTGCACTTCAGTTACAGGCTGATGGGCTGGAGCGGGAGATACAGACCATCGCAGCGCGGTTGGCCGAGTTACAAGGCCAGTTGAGCTCGCTCCGGGACCAAAGATCCTGGCTCGACCAGATCGGCACGTTCTCTGATTTCGATGAGATCGACTGGCAGAAGCTGTCGGGCATTATCGCTGAATTGAAATTGGAACTCCAAGCACTTGAGGCCAGCTCCGATACACTAAAGACGCTCGCCACCCAACTCGATGCGCTTGAGGCGGCGATCACAGAAACCGAACTGCGTCAGAAAACGCTCGATGGCGAACTGGCACGCAACGACGAGAAGCAGCGCCAGGCGCGGGAGCTGCTTGCCGGCTGCCACCAGCAGCTTGAGGACTGCGCCGATGAAACGCTTGCGGCTCTGGGTGCCGGGCTGGAGCCGCTGCGCGCCCAAGCCCTGGGTGAGCATCAGCTGACGATCGAATCCTGCGACAATCGCGAGCGGGAAATGCGCGAATGGTTACAGGCGAAAGTCGATGCTGAAGGCAAGCGGCTGCAGCGCCTGGAGCACAGTATCGTAGCGGCGATGCAGGACTACCGCCACGCCTATCCGCTGGAGACGCAGGAAGTCGATGCAAGGCTGGAAGCTGCCGACGAGTACTGCCAGATGCTGGCTCAGCTCAAGGCCGACGACCTGCCGCGCTTCGCGGAGAGCTTTAAAAAATTGCTGAACGAAAATACCATCCACGAGGTCGCCGTCTTCCAGGCCAACCTCCATGGCGAGCGTAAAAAAATGCAGGAGCGTATCGACCGCATCAACCAGTCGCTGGCGGATATCGAATACAACCCCGGGCGCTACATCCGGCTCGAAACCCAAGCCAGCCAGGACGCCGAAATCCGTGACTTCCAGCAACAACTGCGTGCGTGTATCGAAGGCGACATGACTGGCTCTGGAGCAGAACAGTACGCTGAGGCCAAGTTCCTTCAGGTCAAGGCGATCATCGACCGTTTTCGCGGCCGCGAGGGTACCACCGACTTGGACGTACGCTGGACGCGCAAGGTCACCGACGTACGTAATTGGTTGCAGTTTGCTGCTTCTGAACGCTGGCAGGAGGATGACAGCGAACACGAACATTACACCGATTCTGGCGGAAAGTCGGGTGGCCAGAAAGAGAAACTGGCTTACACCGTGCTCGCCGCCAGCCTCGCCTACCAGTTCGGTCTGGAATGGGGGGCCGTGCGCTCACGCAGTTTCCGTTTCGTGGTGATTGATGAGGCCTTCGGGCGCGGTTCGGACGAATCGGCTCGCTATGGCCTGGAGTTGTTCAGGCGCCTGCATCTGCAACTGCTTATAGTTACGCCGCTGCAGAAGATTCATATCATCGAGCCTTTCGTCGCCAGTGTCGGCTTCGTGCACAACCCCGAGGGTCGCGACTCGCAGTTGCGCAACCTCAGCATTGAGGAGTACCGTGCCGAACGCGAGGCCCGCACAGTATGAACCGCTGGACCTCGCCCGATGATCTGCACGGCAAGTTGCACAAATTGTGGAATCGGGGACAGCTGCTGGTCGAATCCGATATCTTCCCGCTGCGGCTGCCACTGCGAGGCCCCACCGCGGGGGAGCTTGGTAGCCGCTATCACGACGCCCGCAACTGGGTTCGACTGTGGGCGCAATGGGAGAAAGATCAGGGCTTGCCACTGGAGTGGCGTGAGATTAATTCACGGCAGATCGGTCGCAACCCAATGCCATCGGCGGTACTGTTTCACGATCGCGATCAGGCGTTAGCCTACATTAGTAAACGCAAGGCAGGCAGCGATTTTGAGCGTCTGCAGGCGCAGATTTTGGCGTCTTTTCCTGAGTTGCATGAGTGGCTTGAACGTCGGCCTCTGCAAGTACTTGAACTGAAAGTGCAGTGGCCACGGTTACTGGCGGTATTGGGCTGGATGCGTACGCACCCGAGATCCGGTGTTTATATCCGCCAACTGGAACTGCCCGGCGTTGATACCAAATTTATCGAGAGCCATCGAAAGGTGCTGGCCGAGCTGCTGGATGTTGTGCTCGACCCGGCTCATATCGACGCAAAGGCTCGCAGTATTTCCGGTTTCGAGCAACGCTACGGCTTTCGCGCTAAGCCGCCCCAGATCCGCTTCCGCCTGCTAGACCCCGCACTCTACCTGCAAGGCCTTAGCGATTTGCAAATCCCTGCAGAAGACTTTGCGAGGCTTGAGCTAACGGTTGAGCGCGTTTTCATCACCGAGAACGACATCAACGGTCTGGCGTTTCCCGACGTGCCGTGCTCATTGGTGATATTCGGCCTCGGCTATGGCCTGAACAGCCTGAAAAACGCGGGCTGGCTGGCCGATACAGCAATCCACTACTGGGGCGATATCGACAGTCATGGCTTCGCGATGCTCGACCAGTTACGCTGCTATTATCCTCACGCCCGGTCGATGCTGATGGACAGATCAACACTGCTGGCTCACGAACGACTCTGGGGCTGTGAACCCAAACCTACCCGCAAACCCCTGCCGCACCTTAATGCCGATGAACAGGCACTTTACCAGGATCTCTGCTTCGACCGACTCGCCCCGTCCCTGCGCCTGGAGCAGGAGCGTATCGACTTTGCCCACCTACTTAAGGTCCTGCGTGTTCTGTGATCGAATGACGGGTCAAACCCAGATAGGACACCATAACGTTAACGGCCACCCTGGATTTTACCTCCACCTTGCAAAATGAGTAATATAGGTATATTTTATACTCATGATAACCTTTGAATATGATGAATTCAAAAGTGAAACAAACCTCGAAAAACATGGTATCGATTTTCATCACGCTCAAAAACTTTGGGATGATCCAGATGCTTTGGAAATCGAAACCAAGTCAGAAAATGAAGCAAGGTATATTGTTATTGGCCTTATAAATAACAAACATTGGTCTGCGGTTGTTACATATCGAAATGGAAGTGTTCGCCTGATTTCAGTCAGGCGCTCTAGACATAGAGAGGTAGAGCTATATGAAAGCTAAAGAGTTCGATAAAAAGTTTGACGAAAACAAAGAGGATATTATTGATGACCTTAAATTGACTACTATGCGTCGGATAAACCAAAAGCAAAAACGAATTAATGTTGATTTTCCATCCTGGGTTGTTGAGTCCCTTGATAAAGAGGCTGCTCGTATAGGTGTAACCCGTCAATCGATAATAAAAGTTTGGTTAGTAGAGCGTCTGCAATCAGAAGCCGCTAACAAGTCAGATCACTCTGACAGCGTAAATGCTACCGGTGTTTGAGGCGCTAACGTCCGCTTTCTGAGATACCAGGCCCAACGACTTGAAAAGCGCTTCATAATGTCGAAGGTGATCTTCTGTCTTGGAGTAATCAATTCTGGCTAATAGCATTCGAATTGATTAAAATGAACGAATCGAACGATATTGGGACGTATAAAGATGGACAAGCTTTCGGCCAATGAAGCAAAAACCCATTTTGGGGACATGCTGTTAAAAGCACAACGTGCGCCTGTTCAGATCAACAAGAACGGTAAGCCAGTCGCAGTCGTAATTTCTGTAGAAGAATACGAAAGTATTGAGGTGCTCAAGCTTCGGTTGCTGCAATCGAGGGCGAAACAGGCCATGGCTGATATTGAAGCAGGCAACCTGGTTGATGGTGAGTCTTTTTTTGAAGAGCTTGAAGCCGGCCGACATGACTGATGTCACGTTATCGCTTAACTCAGGATGCTCAATCGGACTTGATTGAAAATCGCCGATATACCTTGCGGCAATGGGGTGCTGCCCAATCCCAGAAATACTTGTCAGAACTCCGAAAGACAATTCGTTTGCTTGCCAAAACTCCTGCTCTGGGTAGGGCCAGATCAGAAGTCGGGTTGAATGTATTCAGTTTTCCATATGCCAGCCACGTCATCTATTATTTGCTTCACGAAAAGCAGCTGGTTGTATTTGCTTTGCTGCACAAACGCATGGTACCGCTCAATCACTTAGGCCGGCGAGATAAGATTTAACCGCTTATGACCTTTCAGTCATCGCGCCTTCCATTTCCACGAACTTATCCTCGACCGGGCCTTCGACTTTGCGGCCGTATTTGCTAACCAGAATGACGGCCAACAAGCTTAAAAAGAAGCCTGGGATTATTTCGTAGAGGAATGACGAGAGGCTTGCCCCGTGGATTTGAATCGGAGCATAAAGCCAGAACAGCACGGTGGTCGCCCCGACAACCATACCGGCAAGTGCGCCGTCCCGGGTCATGCCTTTCCACCACAGGCTCAACAGAACGATCGGCCCGAATGCAGAGCCTAGCCCGGCCCAGGCATTACTGACCAGGTCCAGAATACTGTTGGAGCGGTCGAAGGCGAACACGATGGCGATGATGGACACCAACAGAACAGAAGCGCGTCCAATCATAACCAGTTCTTTTTGCGAGGCTTCCTTGCGCAGAAAGGTCTTGTAGAAATCTTCGGCCAGGGAGCTGGAAGCGACCAGCAGCTGCGAAGAAATCGTACTCATAATGGCCGCAAGAATG